>Ga0070667_100000057_pt1 | contig 150501 bp, 145 predicted proteins | sample KBSS33metaG_FD_64659 | JGI IMG/M metagenome (GOLD analysis project Ga0070667, IMG submission 64659) | Switchgrass rhizosphere microbial communities from Kellogg Biological Station, Michigan, USA - KBS S3-3 metaG | ecosystem: Host-associated > Plants > Roots > Rhizosphere > Soil ...
CACGATGTCATTATATTTACCGACGTTGGCGTTGCTCGGCGTGCCATACAGTCTGCCGGTGAGCGTATTCAATTGGAGCCAGACGGGCCTGTTCGCGATCCGAAAGCTAACCGTGCGCGTACCGGCGCCTACGACCGTGGGTTGAAAGGTATAGCTGTGGGTTGCGGTCATCGAGGTGGGCGGCTGTCCTGAGATGGCAAGGGTGACGGCGGCCCAGCTGAAATCGCTTGCGCCGAACGCGGCCAAAGCCAGAACGAGTGTCGCCAAGCGGTGCTTGGGCGTGAATTTTAACTGAAACATGGATCAACTCCTGAAAGGGTGTCGCGCAGGGCACGCAGCCACGATGAGGAGTTGCCGGAAGATTTCCGAGAAGCGGGAATCACGAAACGGTGCAGTGGCGCCGTTCCGGCAACCCCGCTATCCGCGAACCTGGAAGGCACGTGGACCGGAGGCTTTGCGTCCCCGCCTTGCGACGGGTTTGCTCTTAACAGGATGCAGTTAACACCAGATACGCGCCGAACACATTCGTGACATGAACGTATGCGTCTATCTCACAGTATCGTTTTTGGTATGAACGCCGAGTTACGCGGCGGTGCTGGCCCGTCGCCCGAGCGATCGGGCGGTGCTTGAAGTCTCTAAGGCCCGAGCTGCCTTGCGCCGAAGCTGCGCGATGCGACGCTACACAGGTAGGTACTTGTCGATGGATCAAGTCGCGCGCGGGTGATATCGCGATGCCGGACAGTTAGATGTGTCGACCCATGGGCTGCGTTGGATCCATGCCTGATCCACACGCTGCTGCCATTCAATGAAGAGCAGCGTGGAGAATCGCACGCGTGCGCGCCCAACTGTGGCAGCTATATGCGGACTTAAAGTCCTACAAACGACAGCCCACCCAGACCGTGTGGCACACGCTCGAGCAGCGCTTCGATTCATGTGCCGGTCATAGAAGGGCTTGTTTTCCTGCCTCGAATGTCATCCGCGGCGTCGCCCCTCACTTTCGTTGGCCCCCTGGGGCGTTTCGCTGATAGTGGCGTCATCGGAGAATTCGACCACGGCCGCCAATCTCTGCCGGGCCGCATCCAGACGCAGGAGCTCGTTCGATCGGGGAAGGCTGATCAGAGGCTGGAATCAGATCGACTCAGCCGAAGACTTCATCGAGAAAGCCGCGAGCCAAAGCAGTTTGGGCGGTCGCCCGTACCAGATCCGCTGCGACGGTCTGACGCTGACGACCAACCGGTGGCTGCGCGATGAACTGACGCGCTACCGGGATCCGCCCAGCCCGGGACCGCCTCCCGAAGGCGACGGTCCCCACTGACCGAGGTCAATGGCCCTTCCTGATTTTGATGTGACTGCGGACGTCCTTGACACCCTCGGTGTCGCGCGCAATGGACACGACCTTGTCGGCCGCTTCCTCGGTTCGCGCGCTGCCAGTCAGCCACACGACACCGTCCTTGTCCGTGTCGACATGAATGCGTCCGAGGCTGGCAATGTGTTCCGCGGCCAGCTTGGACTTGATCTTCATCGTAATGGCCGAATCCTTCACGAAGGCCTTCGGGTGCGAGCGGTCCGCGTCTGAATCCTCCGCCAGGACGACGGCCGACCCTAGCAGCATGCCGCAGGTTAGAAGGGTGAATACAAATTTCGATTTCATAGTGCTCTCCTTATTCGTCTTCATAGATTGCGCTTAAGCCACGGGCCGATCTGTACGTCAGCGTACATAAGCTCAAGGTCTTTCTGCAGCAGGCCGCCACCTCCGCAGACACTGTATTCGCTGCTTTGCGCCCTCTGATCTTCGCGGCGCACGCAGCATAGCGCTAGTGCGCGTGAGCTTCTTTCATGGCCTTGTAGCTATTGCGCAGATCGCGAACCAAGTCGTGATTGCGGACGGCACCGTCGTGCTGACGCTGCACCACGCTGCGGACCGGGTCCGGCAGCTTGACGGTCAGCGCCCTGATGTAGGCCGACTTGGCCTTGTCTTCGGCGCGCTCCATCTCTTCGAGCGTGCTGATATTGGCGTCGCCCACGGTGGCTTTTACCTTGGTCCAACCCCGATGGGCAGCGCCGGCAATCGTACCGCTGTCTTTCGCCGTGCCGCCGAGCGATTGCACCAGGTGCCGCAATTCGGTCACAGCCGATGCGCAATCGGCGGAACGCCGGTCAACATGGTTTTCAGTTCGGGCTTGGTCGCTTCCTTGGAGGCTTCGGCGAATCCGATCTTGCCGTCCTCGGACGTCCGGATGAGGTCGTTGAGCGCTTTCACGGTGTCTTGGTCGAGCATGATTGTTTCCTTGAGTGTTGCCGGGGATATTCGGCGAGCTCCAGGCAAGATAGCTGCCGGTGAACCCCAGTGTCAGTGCGCTAGCCCACCCTCGCGTCGATTCAGGGTATGTGCGGCAGTCGACTGTAGTGGGCACGCTGTTGTTCAACGCTTCGATCTCGATGTCCACCACAGGCGGCAGCCCGCCAACGGCCGTACTGACGATACTCAATGGTCGGGCGATTGATCTCACTGCAGCGGTCACAATGCCCAATACCGTGATCGATGTACCAGTCCCGTAGGCCTGCTATGTACGCCTCCGCACAGTCCTCACTCTTCGATAAGCATTAATTTAGCCGGCCGGTGCTTGTATTGAAAACGAAGGAACGCCAATGAATCAGGTCCACGGACGCTCCCGGATTCTCCCCGGATGCGCAACATTGCTGCTCTGCACGCTGGCCGCTTGCGGCGGGCAGGATAAAATTTTGGGCACCGACGGGAGTGCGTCACTCGCACCCACGGTAACCGCCTTCACGCCCGGCGATGATGCCATTGGCGTGTCGGTAAGCGCCCCCAACATTACCGTGACGTTCGATCAGGCAATGGCGGCAATCGCAGGCGGAGCCAGCTTCACGGTAACCTGTGAGGCGCCGTGCGCCACTCCCACGGGAACGATTGCATTTGACTCCACTAACACCGTTGCCACCTTCACCTCGGCAACAGATCTCAAGCCCCTCACGCTCTATACGGTTACCGTGACCGGGGCCCGCAGCCTTGCCACCGGCCTCGAACTGGCGACGCCCAGCGTATGGAATTTCGTCACCGCAGGCGCAGCTTCGGACAACACCCGTCCGCGAGTGACCCTAACCGTGCCGCTCACGACGAATCCTGGTCCAACAACCAGCGCACCCACCAATGCCGCGGTCACCGCAGTATTCACGGAAGATATGGATGAGGGGACCGTCACCGACGCCACCTTTACGGTGACCTGTACATTGCCTTGCGTCTCTCCGGCCGGAAGTGTGAGCTACGTTGGAAATAATCGAACTGCGATCTTCACGCCCGCTGCCGCGTTCGATGCCAACACAACCTACACCGCCACCATCGCTGTGGGCGCCACAGATTTAGCCGGCAACGCCTTGGCCGGCAATCAAGCCGCCCTGCCCGCGGCCAGTGCCTATGTGTGGACCTTCACCACTGGAGTCGCAACGCCGGCCGCAAATGTGACTGTGCTTTCCACGAATCCCAGCGCGAATCAACTGAGGGTATGTCCCAACGCCACGATCAATGCGACATTCAGCGTGAGGATGAACCCTATCACGGTCGACGCGGCCACTTTCACTGTGAAAGGGCCCTTCCCCGCGACGACGACTGTCAACGCAGCATCGATCGTCCTCGACGCGGCAACAGGCCGCATCGCCACATTTACGCCGCAAGGGGCGCTGGTCGTGGGGGGCCTCTATACCGCCACGATCGTCGGCGGCGCCAGCGGAGTGAAGGACATGTCTATCCCGGCCAATGTCATGGCGAGCGATGAGACTTGGGACTTCACTGTCGGGCCCGCGACGGGTAGTTGTACTGCGCCGGTCGATCTGGCAACGGCCGCGCCTTACGGCGTCTTTGGCGGCACCGCCGGAATGACCAACACCGGCATTCTGACCGTGATCGACGGGGACATCGGTACCATTGCCACGACAACCTCCACCATCACAGGCTTTCACGATTCGGCAGGCGATATTTATACCGAGTCGGGCTCCAATATCGGAACGGTGAACGGGCGCATCTACACCTGCACCAATTCGATTACCGGCCCCACCTCGACCGGTCCCAATGCCGTCTCTTGCGCGATTGCAACGCAAGCACGCCTGGACGCGCAGGCTGCGTATCTCAAGCTCGCGGGCCTGCCGCAAGGCACCAATCCGGGCGCCAACCTCGCAAATCTCACTCTGCCGCCTGACGTATACACGGCGCCTGCCGGATCCTTCCTGATAGAAGGAGGCGATCTCACGCTCGACGCTCAGGGCGATGCGAATGCAGTGTGGGTATTTCAAATGGCGACCACACTCACCGTGGGCGGACCCGGCGCGGCAGCGCCGCAAAGCATCATTCTCGTCAACGGTGCACAAGCCAAAAACGTGTTCTGGCAAGTCGGCAGCGCTGCGACGATCAACGCAGCCGGCGGCGGCACCATGGTGGGAACGATCATCTCCCAGGCGGGCGCCGCGTTTTCAACGGTCGGCAACACCAATCCTGTGACACTCGAAGGCCGGGCTTTGTCCCTGGGTGCCTCCGTCACTCTGGTGAACACCGTCATCAATATTCCCACCCCGTAAGGCCTCCCGGAGAAGCATATGAAGTTTTCAAAAGCCTCAGCGTTAGGTCTGATGGCGTTCGCTACTCTTATAAGCTTAATGGCCATGTCGCAGGAGTCCGGCGGATACTTCGGCGCCAACATCGGCCGCGCGCAAGCGGATATCGACGAGGCGAGAATCGTCGACGATCTGGCCTCAGCCGGAATTACACAGACCTCGATCGACGAGGACGAGCGCGACACCGGCTACAAGCTTTTCGGCGGATATCGCTTCAATAAATATTGGGCGCTCGAAGGCGGCTATTTCGATCTCGGAGAGTTCAGCTTTACCGCGACCACCTTGCCAGCGGGCACCTTGAGCGGTCGAATCAAAGTCAAAGGCGTGAATCTCGATCTCGTCGGCTTCATCCCCTTCACCGATAAATTTGCGGCTTTCGGTCGAGCCGGGGCCAATTACGCCGAGGCCAAAGATAAATTCACCGCAACCGGCCTGGTCAACGTGCTGAATCCCAGCCGCAAGGAACGCGATACGAACTACAAGTTCGGCGTGGGCCTGCAGTATGCTTTCACCCCTTCCTTCGCGATGCGCGCCGAGGCCGAGCGGTACCGGATCAACGATGCCGTCGGCAACGATGGGGACATCGATCTCTTCTCGCTCGGTGTGCTGTTTGGGTTCGGCGGCCCGGCCGCACACGCGGCACCCTCCACAACTCCAACGCCGGTCGCGATGGCGGAGCCCGCAACTCCGCCACCGCCCCCCGAGGCCCTGCGTGACAACGATAACGATGGCGTCACTGATGACGCCGACAAATGCCCGGGCACGCCGCGAGGCGTGGCTGTCGACGCCACCGGTTGCCCTCTGAAAGGATCGGTGACTCTCGAAGGCATCAATTTCGAATACAACTCGGCGCTGCTGACAGCCGAGTCACGCCACATTCTCGGGGAGCTCGCCGCCAATCTCAAAAAATATCCCCGGTTGCGCATCGAGCTGCAGGGGCATACCGACAGTGTTGGTAGCGACGCCTACAACCGGGCACTCTCGCAACGACGCGCCGACTCGGTGCGGCAATACCTCATCGATCACGGTGTCTCGGCCGACCGGCTCACCGCGCGCGGCTACGGCGAAACGCAACCCGTCGACAATAATAATACCGATGCAGGACGCGCCAGAAATCGCCGCGTGGTCATGGATGTGATCGCCAACCCCGGCGAGGTGAGGATCGAAGGCGAAGGATCGGCGCGATAGTCCGCCGGCCTTCCTTCACTCGTAGTCCATCATGGCCCGCGGATTGTTGCCCGCCCGCAAAGCCCATCTTGCTGCGACTCGCGTAGCCGTACCGTCGGCCGCCACTGTCAAGCTCATTGCCCTGCGCAATTCGCTCTGGCGCTACTGGTACGTTAGCGTTGCGCTGAAGTTCAGTATCGCCCTGGGAGTCAGCTGTGCCTGGCTGGGTTTCTCGATATGGGTGGCGCTTCCCTGGATGAGCGACATGGCTTCGATGAGCAACTGGGCCGTCTCCCTGTTCGCGGTCGGTGGCGTTGCTCTGATACCCGGCTTCATGAACGCGTTCCTCATCAGCAGTCTGCTGTTGGACCGGCGTCCAACGGCCAGCCCGCTCATCGAGTACCCCGCCCTCACGATCCTGGTCGCAGCCTATAACGAGATGTCGATCGCCGACACGCTGCAATCGATCGAGCAGCAGCATTATCCAGGTCCACTCGAAGTACTGGTGATTGACGATGGCTCGACGGACACGACCGCGGCCATCGTCGCGGCAATGAGCTTTCCCTGGCTCAAGCTGCTGCGCCAGCCGCGCAACGCTGGCAAGTCGGCGGCGCTCAATTGCGGCCTCGCCGCGGCAAGTCACAATCTGATCGTGACTCTCGATGCGGATTCGTATCTGTATGCCGACGCGCTTCAACATCTCGTTGAGCGCTATGTCGGAGATCCAGGAGGAACGCGTGCGGTGGCCGGCGCGATGCTGGTGCGCAACTCGCGCACCAACTGGGTGACGCGGATGCAGGAGTGGGACTATTTCCACGGCATCGCCGCCACCAAACGCGTCCAGTCGCTCTATCACGGCACATTGGTGGCCCAGGGCGCCTTCTCAATCTACGACCGGCAGACGCTGCGCGACGTGGGCGGTTGGGACGACTGCGTCGGAGAGGACATTGTGCTCACCTGGGCGTTCCTCGCAGCAGGTTGGCGCGTTGGCCACGCGGAGGATGCCGTCTGCTTCACCAATGCACCCGAGACACTGCGGCAATTCCTCAAGCAGCGGCAAAGATGGGCACGCGGGATGATCGAAGCATTCCGCCGGCATCCACGCATCCTCCTCGCGCCGCGCTTGTCGACGGTGTTCGTCTGGTGGAATTTGTTTTTTCCGTGGCTCGATCTGGCCTTCACGCTGTGCTTCATTCCTGGAATCGTGCTCGCGCTCTTCGGCATCTATTGGATGGCAGGCCCCCTGACGCTGATCCTGATGCCGCTCGCGCTGATCATCAACGGCGTTATGTACCGCATCGGTGCCGGAATGTTCAAGGTGCAGGGCTTGAACGTCCGCTTCAACCCGGTGGGATTCGCGATCTACGCGCTCTGCTATAGCCTGATCCTGCAGCCTGCCTGCGTCATAGGCTATGTGTCGGAGCTCCTCGGTCTACGCAAGAGCTGGGGCACGAAATGACGACGGGCCAACGCATCGCCGTCGGCCTGCTCGCGATCGCAACCGCGTGCGCAGGCCGCGCTGCTGCCGAGAATGCATCCGGTCAGGCACTGATCGGCAGTCTCGAGTTCAGCTCGGATACCGATGGATTCGACGCGTGGCGCGCGCGGGCGGGCGGTTTGCTCTCTTATGCCAATCCGTGGAGTTATGCAGGCGTGGCAGCGCAATCGACGCACTATGCACAGCAGGATTTCCGCAAAGAGGCCCACGGTATTCTCGGTTTATACCGCAATCAGAACCGCGACACGCTCGCCGGTTTCGACGCTGAGGCCGGTGTCGCTCGCGTCTCGGGTCACCTGCGTCCCATCGGTGAGGCGACGTGGCGTCTGATTCCAACCTCCACGAGTGCTGTGGCCCTGACTGCCTCGGCTGATCTCGTTGAAACCCCGATAGCACTCAACCGCGGCATCGGCTACACGCTCGTCTCCGCGAGCGCAGAGCAGCAGTTCGGCGCACGCTTCACTGCCACGGCGCTTGCCGGCTGGCAAGCTTTCACGGACGGAAACTCGCGTGCTCATCTGCGTGCGAGCTTGATTTGGCTCGCGGTACCTGAAGCCGGTATGACATTGCAGTTTCGCTACCGGCAATATGCAACGAGCGACGCGGACGTCGGTGGCGCCTACTTCAATCCGGATCGCTACCGGCAATGGCTTGGCGTTGCGGCAATCCGCAAGCGCCATGCGGGATGGATCTTCAGCGGGGCGCTCGGCGCCGGCGAGGAACGGTTGCGAGGGATCGATTCACATTCATCGTATCTTGGCGAGCTACGCGTCGATGGCCCGGTCGCCCGGGACGGGCGGCTGGCGCTGCACGCCGGCTATTACCGCTCCGCTGGATTCATCGATAGCACTGACTACGCTTACAGGCTCGTGGGCGCGACCCTGATATGGCCATTGCGCTGAACGACGCCGCGCCTGTGTTCGCGGGCGCACCGACTGCGCACTTGCCGGCGCGCGATACTACGTAATGCAACACTTGCCTCACCGCGCCAAGAAAATCGCTTCCCATCCCGAGACGCCAGTGACCGCGCATGCGAATCTGCTGCTCGAAGCGCTCCCCGGCAACGATCGCCGCCGGCTCATCGCGAATTGCGAACCTGTCGAGTTGATTTTTGGCGACGTATTGTATGAGCAAGGTGAGCGCATTCAGCACGTGCATTTTCCCACCAGCAGCTTCATCTCGCTGATCTCCTCGTTAGATGAGCACTCCAAGCTCGAAGTGGGACTCATTGGCTCTGAAGGAATGTTGGGGACCTCGCTGGTGCTTGGCGTGAATATCGCTCCATTGCAGGGGCTGGTGCAGGGCGGCGGCTCCGCCTTGCGCATGGACGCTGCGCGGTTTTCCCGCGAGCTGCGCCGCTGCCCCGCCCTGCAACGACAATTGGGGAACTATCTGCATGTGCTGATGAATCAAGTGGCGCAAATGGCGGCCTGCACCCGCTTCCACCGGGTGGAAGCGCGGCTCGCACGCTGGCTTTTGATGACCCGCGATCGGGCGCACTCCAATGAGTTTTATCTCACGCAGGAATTTCTCGCGTACATGCTGGGCGTGCGCCGCGCAGGCATCAATCGCGCTGCGAGCGCTCTGCAGTCGCGCAAGCTGATTCACTATAGTCGCGGCAACATGACCATTCTCGATGGACGCGGCATGGAAAACGCATCCTGCGGGTGTTACGCGGGCGCGAAAGAAATGTATGCCCAGGTAATGAACTAACGTCCTTTTGCTTAGTTCATGGCGAACGGACTCGGTAACGGGGTGCCGGTGGTGTCTTTTGATCCCCGAAACTCCAGCCGCAAGTGTATCGAATCCATTACTCGGACGCGCTCCTAGCGCTGGATTATGCCGCTGCCGGCAATGTGCCGCCGCCGCGAAGCAGCTCAGACATCTCTATGGCGGGCAGCGGTCTGGAAAGGTAGTACCCCTGGACCTCATCGCAACGATTGTTGCGCAGGAATTCGAGCTGCTCGGCAGTCTCCACGCCCTCGGCGACGACCTTGAGCTTCAGGTTGTGCGCCATGGCGATGATGGCGAGCGTGATGGCCGCGTCATCGGCGTCGAGGGTGACATCGCGAATGAATGCCCGATCTATTTTGATGGTGTCGATGGGGAAGCGCTTCAGATAGGCGAGGCTCGAGAAGCCGGTGCCGAAGTCGTCCATGGAAAGACGAATTCCGAGAAGCCTGAGCCGCTGCAGGATGGCCACGGACTTCTCCGCATGCGACATCAACACGCTCTCGGTCAGCTCGAATTCGAGCAGCGTCGGATCGAGGTTGTGGGCGCGCACGGCGCGGGCCGTCTCAATTTCGAATTCCAGCAACTGCGGATCGACGTCGTATTGTCTGACGGCCCGCGCGGTCTCCGCATTGGCGCTCTCGCGCGAAAATTGCCGGCTAGACAGATTGATGGCGATGCAGACGGCTCCGACGCCGCTCTCGCGCCACTCGGCGATCTGCCGGCAGGCGCTATGGATCACCCACGCCCCGACTGGCACGATCAGCCCCGTTTCCTCGAGAATCGGGATGAAGTCGAGTGGCGCGACCAGGCCATGTCCCGGGCGATTCCAACGCAGCAGCGCTTCAACGCCCGAGATGGCTCCGGTGTCGAGCCTGACCTTGGGCTGATAGTGCAGGAGGAACTCATCCTGCGCCAGGGCCTTGCGCAAGGCACTCTCCGTGTCGAATTTCTCGATCGTCCGGTCGTTCATCTGCGCCGTGTAGTAACGATAGGTGTCCCGGCCGGCGTCCTTCGCACGATACATGGCGGTGTCGCCGTTTTTGACCAGGATACCGGCGTCCAACGAATCGAGGGGATAGAGCGTGATGCCGATGCTGGCGGTTACGGTGACCTCGTGACCGGCGAGGTCAAAGGGCTGGCGTAACGCTTCCCTGAGTTTTCTTGCGACCACCCCAGATTCCTCGGGTTTTTCGGCCGAGAGCAGAATCAATCCAAACTCATCCCCGCCGAGGCGCGCGATCGTGTCGTTGAAGCGCAGACAGGTGCGCAGGCGGTTGCCGCACTGGCGCAGCAGCTCATCCCCCAGCGCGTGACCCAGGGTGTCGTTGACGTTCTTGAATCGATCGATGTCGAGCACCAGCACCGAGACCGTCCAGTCATGGGCCGCGGCCTGGACGAGCGCTCGGTTCAGCGATTCATAAAACAGCTTGCGGTTGGGAAGCCCGGTAAGCGGATCGTAGTGCGCGAGGTAGCGCAACTGGCGCTCAGCCTCCTTGTACAGCAATCGGACCTCGAGCAGATTGTGAATGCGCGTCAGCACTTCAATGGGATCAAACGGCTTGCTGACGAAATCCTTTGCGCCGGATTGCAGCGCGTGCATCATGGAATCCGGCTCGCCGGCAACGACCAGCACGGACAGGTAACCCTGCGGCTCGATTTCCTTGAGTCCCGCCATCACGCCGAACCCGTCCATGCCGGGCATTTGCAGGTCGAGGAGGATGAGATCGTAGCGGTGCTTGCGATGCAGCGCGCAGACTTCGAGCGGGTTCAGGGTGGAGGCCACCGCGGTGTAGCCGGCCTTGGCCAGCATTTTCTTCAAGAGGTACACATCGGTCTCCTGATCGTCGACGATCAGGACACTCGCGTTTAGAATGTCGGCGGAAGTGGGCATGATCCTGCGTTCGCCTCATTGCTGGAGCAGTACTTTGACACTGCCGTCAACCATGTTCCGCTCGATATAGCCGATAGCATGGGGGTTCTGCGCGAGCAGCTTCCTGATTTGAATGCCGTTGGCGAGCGCCTTCGGCGGCTGCCCGCGGCCGGTGAAGATAATTTTCGACCAGTGCGCCTTGATTTGCGCCGCGGATTTGCCGGTGAACCGGATATAAAACTCGTTGCGCTCGAGCGTGCCTTCGGCCTGGTCGATCGGCACCACGACGCTGCCATCGGGGAAACGAGTGGTCTTGCCGAGAAAAATATCCGCCACCTGGTTTTTGCTCAAGGTCGTCACGGTACTGTTCGCGGACACTACGGCAACCACGTCGGCCTGCGCCGCGCCGGCGCTTAACAGCAGCGCAAGTACGATTACAACCACTTCGATATGATCTGTGCGACGCATGTCGGACACCCTCAAAATACGAAATCGATCGTGGCACTGAACACGTTGAGGTGCTCTCCCGGCCGAAACCCCGGCTGGACATTGGCCAGAAAGCCCGTGGACCCCGCCAGCGTGTTCAAACGTTCAAATTGCAGCTTAAGAGCCATGTTCCTCATGAAGTCCCAGCGAATTCCGGCTGACGTCGTCTGTTGCGAACGTGTAAATGCATTCAGGGCGGCAGCGAGCCCGGCGTTGAGCCCCGCCGTTGCGACGGCCAGCTGCGGCGGCAAGCCTGCGGTTGAGATGCCGGGCTCGGACGGCGTTGCCGCTACGGCTCGTGAGAGCGTTAGATAAGGCGTGAACGCGCCGATCCGGTAACCGCCAGTCACGTACCATGCGGTCGAATTGGGGATCGATCCGGAGCCGTCCGCTCGCACCCATTCGCCCATTAGCAACCAGGTTCCGGGATCGTAGGTCGCTCCGACTGTAATGAGAGAATATGGAATGTTTTCGATCGGATACCGATCGGCGATCGCGAACGCCTGGGCCGCGTTGGCCTGCAGTCCGGGGATCGCGGCAAGGACGTTCCCGAATTGCGTAAAGCCGCCAAAGAGACTCGTCAAACCCGGATCGCTCACTGCGATCCGCAAAGAGCCATAGCCGAACCGCATGCTTGCCGCGCCGTATTCGACGGTTTCGCTAATGTCGAAAAAATGCGTTTCTCTGGTTTCGCCGCCGGCGGGCAGCTTCGAGTCGAACTGTCCGTATGAGGCATCCAAGGAGCTCGTCACCTCACCGAACTTGAATCGGTAGAGGGCATCGATGCCGTCTTTGTGCTTGATAGGAAGCTGTGCGTAAAGTTCCAGGGGCGGGCGTACCCAAGGCTGGGTGTAACTCACCAGGCCGGAATCGGATACGCTGAAAAAAGACGTGACCGTGCGACCCAGCCGCACGCTGAGATCCGGCGTGAACTGGTACTTGACGTTGGCCCATTCGACCTGCGGCATGTAGTGGTTGTCGTAGCGGTGCTGCGCGGCGACTTGCAGGGTTGCCGAGATCCGGTCGTTCAAATGAACGTCCATCTGCAAACCCAGCTTGCTGTCCACACTGGCGCTCCACGCACGCGTGAAGCCCGCACCGTTGGGCTGGAAGAAGTTGGCGACGAGATCGGCATCCGCTTCGCTCGAGTGGACCGCGCCGAGCGTTCCAAACCCGTTGAACGAAAATACCGGCTGGTCGGGATCGGCCGCGCAGACGCCGCAGGCATGGTAGGTCACGGCGATGAGCGCGGCGGCGATCAGTTTGTACCTCATGCGCTCAATTCCCTTTGACACGAGAACGACAGCCATAAATTGTATTGATTTATATACAGATTTGATGTGTACCAGGTCACAGGTGCGCGCGACCCATTTGTGGCCCAGCGTTCGGTAACGCACGGAGGCATGCGGCGGCATTCGCTAGAGTCGGGCGGTCGGCCGGATCAAGGCCCTCAACTTGCGGTCCAGTGGTTGGCCCAACCGCCAGTCAAGGAAACGTCGTGCCCTGGACAAACACACTGCATCGCATATTGGGGCGGCTCGCCGAGCCGCAGGTGCTGTTCCCCATCATCGCCGCGCTTTTTCTGGCGGTCATCTGGGCGACGGCCTTCGGCTTGACCCGAATCAAGCATGCCGCGGCCGAGCATGCCGCAGCCGTATTGAGTCGCGAATTACTGGAGACCTACGAGGCTCAGGTGGTGCGCGCGCTGCGCGAGATCGATCAGACGCTGAATCTCGTCAAGTACTGGCACGAACACCAAACCCGCGGCAATGGGCTCGCCGAGCTCGCCAGCGAGGGACTGCTGCCGCCGGATCTGCTCTTCGTCGTCAGCATTGCCGATCGTGAGGGCGCTATCGTCGACAGCACACGTCCTCTGGAAAGAGGCAGCGTTGCCGATCGGGATTACTTTCGCATGCAACGTGAGCGCGCGCTCTTCTTCATCGGAACGCTACCGCGCGGTCCCACCGGGGATGCGAAACTGACCTTCAGCCACAGGCTGAACGCGGCGAATGGCGCGTTCGATGGTGTGGTGATGGTCGCGGTCGAGGCGGCCTATTTCGTCAGTGGTTACGAGCCCGCGACGCTCGGCAAGCACGGCGTCCTCGGTCTGCTCGGTGTCGACGGCACCTTTCGAGTCCGGCGTACCGGAGACTCGCTCTACTCCGGCGATTCGACCGACTACGCTGCGGCGGTGCCGGCATCAGAGTCGGTCGATGCGGCAGCCACCGTCTCGAGCAGCACCTGGGATGGGGTGCGGCGCTGGAGCAGCGGACGCGAGCTCTATGGCTTTCCGCTCGCGGTACTGGTCGGACTCTCGGCCGACGAACAACTGGCCGTCGCGCGCCGCGATACCCGCTCCTATGTGTGGTGGGCGGCACTTGCCAGTGTCCTGGTCGCCCTGCTAGCCGGGCTCTTGGGCCGCATGAACTGGCAGCTCGCGCAAAGCCGCTTACGGGCGGGTGAGATCAAGCTGAAGCATGCCGAGCGCGTCGAATACCTGGCCTATCACGATGCGCTCACCAGCCTCCCCAATCGCGCCCTCTTCAGCAAGCTGCTGAGTCAGAGTATCAGCGAAGCGCGTCGCTACGAGCGGCATCTGGCGGTTGCGTTTCTCGACCTCGACCGCTTCAAGCAGATCAACGATACGCTGGGTCACGACGCCGGAGATCAGCTGCTGCAGGAAGTCGCGGGCCGGCTCAAGGAGTGCATGCGCGACAGCGACACGGTGGCCCGCCTGGGCGGAGACGAATTTGTGGTGCTGTTGCCGCAATTGGAGGACGGCAAGTACGCGGCCACCGTGGCGCAGAAGATACTGGTCCTGATCTCCAAGCCCTTTACTCTGATCGGTCATGAATTTCGCGTCACGGCAAGCATCGGCATCAGCACCTATCCGCAGGACGGCCTCGATGAGCAGACGCTGACCAAAAACGCCGATATCGCCATGTACCTGGCGAAGACGGAAGGCAAGAACAACTTCCAGTTCTATTCCGAAAAACTGAATGCCAATTCCCTCGAGCGGCTCACTCTGGAGTCGAGCCTGCGGCACGCGCTCGAGCGTAACGAGTTCCGCCTGCACTATCAGGCCAAGCGCGATATCGTCAGCGGCCGCATTTCCGGCATGGAGGCGCTGCTGCGCTGGGAGCATCCGGACCTCGGCACGGTGGCGCCCATGCAGTTCATTCCGGTCGCGGAGGAAACCGGCCTGATCGTGCCGATCGGCAAATGGGTGCTCAAGACGGCGTGCCTGCAGAATGTCGCCTGGCAAAAGGAAGGGCTGCCGCACTTGAGCATCGCCATCAACCTGACGGCACGCCAGTTCTGCGACGATCACTTGCTGGCCGATGTGACCTCCATCCTCGCGGCCACCGGCATGGATGCACGGCTTCTCGAGCTCGAGATCACCGAGAGCCTGTTGATTCACGATGTCGAGAACACGCTGCTGATCCTAACCGGGCTCAAGGCCTTGGGGGTGCGGATCGCGATTGACGATTTCGGCACTGGCTACTCCTCGCTCGCCCTGCTGCAGCGCTTCCCGCTCGACACGATCAAAATCGATCGCTCGTTCATCCGCGACATCGCCGACACTGCTGAGGACACCGGGCTCGCGGATGCGATCATCGCCATGGGCAAATCTTTGAGTCTGACGGTGGTTGCCCAGGGTGTGGAAACCCGCGAGCAGGCCGAATTCCTGCGTACGCATGCCTGCGACGAGCTGCAGGGCTTTTATTTCAAAAAGCCTCTGCCCGCGGAGGAATTTACGCGGCTGCTGCAGAATCAGGCCACGGAAATCACTTACGCCGGCAAGCGGCTGGAACTGAAGGCTGTGCAACCTCATGGATAAATCCGCTCCGGAAATCTCCACCGTCCGCTGGCCCGCGCCGCCCTTTTTTCAACCCGTGTCGCCGCTGCCGCAACGCGCACAGGAATGCACCCTCGAGCTGACCAACGGACGCCTCCTGCCTGCGGAGCTCATCAGGTTCGAGCCGGGAGCCGACTCCATCGAGCTGCGCGTGCCGCAGCAGGCCGAGCCGCAGCGGCTCAAGCTCGCGCTGGTGCGGTCCATCAAACTGATACCGCCCATCGCGCTCATTCCCGATCGGGCGGCGCTCGCGGCCGTTGGCACCGCGACGGAGCAGGTGACTGACGAGAAACCGTTTGCCGTGCGGCTGCGCAGCGGCGTCACCATGGCAGGGAAAACCCTCGGCTTCGTGAAGGAGAAGGACGGCCTGTTCCTGTTTTTGGTGGAAAACGATGCAATGCTCGTCACGCGCTGCTTCATTCCGGCCAGTCAGCTCGAGGACGTGCAGATCGGCCCGCTGCTGGGCGAAACGCTGGTCGAGAAGGCCCTGCTTAGCCCTACCATGCTCGCCGCCGCGCTCAACAAACAAAGCCAGCTGCGCCAGGTGCGGATCGGGGAATACCTCACCAGCCGCGCGATCATCACCGAGGAGGATTTGAAGCGCGCCCTGGCCGAGCAGCAAAAGCGCCCGAACGTTCGCCTGGGAGACGTACTCATCGAGGCGCAGGTGATCACACCGGAGAACCTGCAGGAGGCGCTGGCGATCCAGGCCGAGCACCGGGAACGGCGCCTCGGGGACATTCTGGTGGAGATGGGTGCGGTATCGGCACGCCTGATCCAGATGGCGTTGTCCGACAAGCTTGGCATTCCCTACGTCAACGTAAAGGAGTTCAAGGTCAACCCAGGCACGTTGCAAGTCGTGGACGCGGCTTTCGCCGTCCGGTATCAGATGCTGCCATTACTGCGTAACGCAGGATCGCTGGTCATCGCGGTCGAGAATCCGCTGGCCATCGATTTCGCGCAGGACTTGCGCTTCACGACCGGTCTGACCGTCATGCCGGTGATGGCCGATCCGGCCGAGCTCAAAGTGCGGATCTCAAAGGAGTACGCGCGCTTCGAGGCGCGAATCCTCGACTTTGGCGGCGGTACGCCGACCCGCGCCTCGGCCTCGGGAGGCAGTCCGGGAAAGGCCGATCTCGCCAACATGGACGATCTCGCCATTCAGTTGAGCCGCGAAACCCCACAGCCCGAGCTGGCCAGCAAGGGTCGCGAGACCGACGTGCGCGTCTCGGAAAATACGCTAGTCAGGCTCATCAACAAGATGATCGTCGAGGCGCATGCTCAGGGCGCCTCCGACATTCATATCGAGAGCAACCCGGGTAAGAGCGCCACCCGTATCCGCTTCCGCAAGGATGGCGATCTTGAGGACTATCTCGATCTGCCGCCGGCGTATCGCGGCAGTCTGGTATCGCGCATCAAGGTGATGGCTGAGCTCGACATCTCCGAGCGGCGCCATCCGCAGGACGGCAAGATCGACTTCGGAAAATTCGGCCCGCTGGCCATCGAGCTGCGCGTGGCGGTCATTCCGACCGCGAACAACCTGGAGGATGTGGTGCTGCGCATTCTCGGCGGAATGCAGCCGCATCCGCTCGGGGAAATCGGCTTCTCCGCGCGCGATCTCGGCGAGCTTAGGAAGATGATCGCGCGCAGCTACGGCCTGATCCTCGTGTGCGGCCCGACGGGCTCAGGGAAAACCACTACGTTGCACTCGATTCTTCATGAAATCAATCGGCCCGACATCAAGATCTGGACCGCGGAAGACCCGATCGAGATCACGCAGCCCGGCCTGCGCCAGGTGCAGGTGCATCCTAAAATCGACTGGACCTTCGCCGCCGCGATGCGCGCCTTCCTGCGCGCCGACCCGGATGTCATCATGGTCGGGGAGATGCGCGATGCGGAGACCACTAAAATCGGCATCGAAGCCTCGCTCACCGGGCATCTGGTGTTTTCCACTTTGCACACAAATAGCGCCGCCGAAAGTGTCACGCGGCTGCTGGACCTCGGCATGGAGCCGTTCACTTTTGCGGACGCGCTGATCGGCATCCTCTCGCAACGCCTGGCGCGCACACTATGCCTGAAATGCAAACGCGGTCACCTCATGACGAAGGTGGAGATCGATGAGCTGATCGAAGAGTATTGCGGCACCGCCAAGCTCGATCCCGCAGCGGTGCTGAGCGGCTGGCAGACGGCCTTCGGGCGCGACGGCCGGCTCGAGCTGTACGAAGCGGTGGGCTGCAAAGAGTGTCGCGACGGATATAAAGGGCGGCTCGGAGTATATGAGCTGCTGGTGGGGACGGCGGAACTCAAACATCTGGTGCGATCGCGCGCAACCGTGCCGCAGCTCGAGCAGGCCGCGGAGGCCGAAGGCATGCATCTGCTGCGCCAGGATGCCATCGAAAAAGCCCTGCGTGGCGCGCTCGATCTCACCAGCGCCAGGGCCGCGTCGACTTAAATCCGCGCACCGCGGTAGGTACTCTGCTCAAACAAAGGTCTGCAGCTGCGTAATCTGCGCATAGGCAGCGTGTTTGAGCGCGCGCATAGTGCGCACCTTGATAAAGGCAAACCCGTCGAAAGACGGGGACGCAAAGCTTCCGGTCTAAGGGCATAAGAGCCTACGACAGCGGGGTTGCCGGGGTCCTCTCGCGATCTCGTTATTAGAGCGAAAGCATGCACGGCTTTCCGCTCCCGGCAATATTCCCTCTGCGCCTCTCCCTAACCGGTGTTTTCACCGACGGTCCGGGAGATTCACATGGGTAAGTTACTTATCATTTCGGCTTGTGCACTGACACTCGCCTGCCTCAGCGCCTGCGGCGGTTCCGGTGATTCGGGCGCCGCGGCGAACACGCCGCCAGCGGCGAATGTGTCGCCTGCGGCAACCTCGAGCCCTCCGCCCGCGGTCGCAAATCCTCCGGCGCAGCCGACGACGGCGCCCAACGCGGTGCCACACATCGCCGGGACCCCCGGCACGGAAGCCGTTGTTGCGCGGCCGTACAGCTTTACGCCCAACGCGACGGATGCGGACGGCGATTCTTTGGCTTTTTCCATCGCGAGCAAGCCCGGCTGGGCCTCCTTCGACGCCGCCAACGGACGCCTGTCCGGTACCCCGGCCGCGGGCGACGTGGGCTCGCATGAGGAAATCACGATCAGCGTCACCGACGGTAAAGACGCGCAGTCGTTGCCGCAGTTCACGATCAACGTCGTGCCGCAGAGCAGCGACAACATCTCGCTTGCCTGGCAGGCGCCCACGCAGAACACGGATGGCTCGGTACTGACCAACCTCAGCGGCTACAAGATTCACTACGGCTCGCAGTCCGGTCATTACACGAGCACGGTCACGCTCAACAACGCCGGCCTCACGCGCTACGTCGTCGCGAACCTGGCCCACGGCGCTTACTTCTTTGCCATCACGGCACTCGCCACGGACGGTGCGGAAAGCGAGCTTTCGGGCGAGGTGAATAAGACGATCTGAGCCCGCGCGACACCCTTCAGGATTCGGTAGCGTCCGTTCGGCGCTCAGGCCTCGCGCGGGGCCGAACCGACCGTGGCGTCCTGCATGGCCAACTGCCGCCGCATCATCTCGTTGAACACCTCGGCCGGCATTGGAGCGCTACAGTAATACCCCTGATACTGATCGCACCCCAGCGCCCGCAGGAACTCGAGTTGTTCGGAGGTTTCCACGCCCTCGGCGATCACCTGCAGACGCAAGCTGTGCGCGAGCGAGACAATCGCGCGCACGATCGCGGCATCGTCGCGGCTCGTCGCAATCTCGCGGATGAAGGCACAGTCGATCTTGAGCTTGTGAAGCGGCAAGTACCTTAAGTAGTTGAGGCTGGCGTAGCCCGTGCCGAAATCGTCGATCGAGATGCGCACGCCGAGCTTGCCGAGCCGGCGCAGAATCCGGATCGATTGCTCGGTATTCTGTATTAGGGCGCTTTCAGTGAGCTCCAGCTCCAGGTAGCGCGCGTCCAGAGCGGCGCTGGCGAGTGCCGCCCTTACCATCTGCAGCAGATTGCGCTGCTGGAACTGCAGCGCCGAAAGATTGACCGCGACGCGCAGACCGTCGAGTCCGCCGGCATGCCAGGCGCGCGCCTGGGAGCACGCCTGGCGCAACACCCATTCCCCGATCGGAACGATCAGGCCCGTTTCCTCGGCCAGCGGGATGAATTCGCCCGGCGCGATGAGTCCCCGCCTCGGGTGTTTCCAGCGAATCAGCGCCTCGGCACTGTCGATCCAGCCGGTGGCGACGTCCACCTTCGGCTGGTAGTAAAGCTCAAATTCCCCTTCGCGCAGTGCGCGCCGCAAATCGCCTTCGAGCTCGAGCCTCTCTCGCGTGAAGGCATTCATGGCGGGCGCGAAGAATTGAAAAGTGTTCCGGCCCATTTTCTTGGCGTGATACATGGCGGCATCAGCGTGCTTGAGCAGCGTTTCCGCATCGGTGCCGTCATCAGGATAGAGGCTGATGCCGATGCTCGGCGAAGTGTGGACCTCAAGGGAGGCGAGATGGACCGGCCGCCCAATATCGTCGAGCACCTTGCGGATGACACTCTCGACGTCCTGCGGGCCCGTGATGTCGTTGACGATCAGCACGAACTCGTCCCCACCGAGCCGCGCCAGCGTGTCCGTCCTGCGCAGCACCGCCTGCAATCGCTGGGCGACCTCCCCGAGCAGCGCATCGCCGGCGAGATGGCCCAGGGAATCGTTGACGGCCTTGAAGCGATCGAGGTCCACCACCATGAGCGCGAAGCGGCCGTTCTTCTGCTGCGCCTGGGCGATCGCCTGAGCCAGACGGTCGGCCAGCAGCAGGCGGTTGGGCAGACCGGTCAGCGCATCGTGCGTGGCCACGTGCTGGAGCTGCGCATTCGCTTTTTCGAGTTTCTCGTTGTAGGCGCGGCTGCGCTCCAGATACGCATCGTAGACCAGGAGAAGGGTCGTGATCGTCAGCAGCGCCAGCGCAAGCACCGCGATCGTGATGGCCAGCCAGCGGTTATTGACGCCCGAGCCGCCAATGCAGTAAGCGCTGGAGGCGAATTTCGATGCCGCCATGCCCGTGTAGTGCATGCCGCTGATGGCGAGGCCCATGACGATCGCGGCACCGAGACGTGCCAGCCGCATCTGCCAGGAGCGCCCGCGGCGCAGGCGGAAAAACAGCCACAATGCGGCGAAGGAGGCGACGATCGCGATGCCGATGGAAGCGAGCAGCAGATCGGGCTCATAGGTAATCATAGGCATGATCTGGATGGCGCTCATGCCGGAGTAATGCATGGCGCTGATCCCTAAGCCCATGGTCACCGCGCTGGCAATCAGCTGCCGCAGGCTGATCTCCCGGCGGCTGGCGATGCCTAACGCGAAACCGGAGATCGCGATGGCGATGGCCAGCGAAATGAGCGTCTTCGTCGTGTCGTAAGCCAGCGGGATCGGCAGAGAGAACGCGAGCATGCCGATGAAATGCATCGACCAGATGCCGCTGCCCATGGCCACGGCGCCCCCGCACAGCCACAGCAGGGCCGGCGCGCCTTGTGTGCGGGCGACGCGCGAGGCCAGATTCAACGCGGTGTAGGAGACGAAGATGGCGACGAAGATGGATAGATAGACCATCCATGGGTTGTAGGTGCCGGTCATAGCGTCATCCGTATCCGCAATGGGTTGAGAGACCGGGGTACGAAATTAGTGGCTGTCGTGCGCGCAAGGCGGAAGGCGCCCGCAAAGTGGATGCTCAAGGCACTGACATAATTTCAGGGTTCCTCGAGTTGTGACGGCAGTCACCTTAGGCCCAGCGACGTCCGATCTGCTTCGAATATGAGTCCAGTCACCGGCAATTGACTTATTGCGCGAGCGGTTATGAAGTCAGTTCAGCCAGCGCGGCGCGCGGCGTCGCGCGGGGGAGCGGTTTCATGTCGTAACCGACCGCATGCGGCAAGCCGTCGATCCAAAACGCACGATCGGCGCGTTGGACGCCGTGCCGGAGCCTGGGCAGTACTGGGGTTCGTTTACCGATGACGGAGAAGTCTTAGCGCGGTGGCGGGATACCCGGTAGGTTTTCATGGCGCTTTTGAGCGAGCAGATCGATATAGGCTGTTTCAATGAGCGCAGAGGTCCCGATGCCGAGCCGTTTCATGAGCGCGTGTGCTTCACGAACCCCGATCTCAGATGCCTCATTCATAGAAAGACTCCTTCTTGACGGCGTCGTTGATAGCTTTATCAAGGCAGGCGTGAAAGTGTGATTGGAGGACAGGTCGGCCGTCCAGTCTCAATGCCCTGCTGCCCGGCGGCGGCTGGCCCGTGGGCGCCCTCACCGAGCTCGTTCCGGTGGAGATGGGCATTGGGGAAGTGCGACTGGTCCTGCCGGCACTGCGGCAACTGTGCCGTGCGAAGCGTCGGGTCGCCTTCGTCGACCCCCCTTGCACCCCTCATCCGCTCGCCCTTCATGGGCAAGGCCTGCCCTCGAACGGACCCTTTGGATTGCCCCCTAAACCGACGCAGACGGGCTGTGGGCGGCGACTCAGCTGCTGCGTGAGTCCCGCAAGCGGTGCGGTGCTGCTCTGGAGCCGCCGTCCGCAGGACCGGGATCTGGACAAGCTGCAGCTGGCGGCGTTTACACTGTGGACGGTCCACTGAAGGCCCCCGACGGGCGTTTCCCGCGAGTCCGGACAGTCTGGATCGTGGAATCTGGCAGCGCGGGGCCGCGGCTCGTGACCGCATATCCTGCGTAGGAGGCACTGTGAGCGCGATTTAAAGAACACGACCGTGTTGTACTGACGGCGGATATTCCGAAGGAAAGTCTGACTGCCGGAGACGTGGGCACTGTCGTCCATGTGTATCGTGATGGCGCAGCTTTCGAGGTGGAATTTGTGGCACTGGATGGAGAGACGATCGCCGTCGCCACGGTGGAACGCTCTGATGTGCGTCCCGCGGCCCACCGTGAAATCACGCACGCCCGTCAGGTCGCGTAAGACCCGAGCTCGTGGAACGGTCGCCAGCGGTGGCTCCGGGGCCTATGGCGAGTACCGGCTACCCTGCGGCTAGGGGCGCTACCGCGACCTCCGAGAGGCCGGCTTGAATGACCCCTTCCCTTTTTCCCCCTGCTTGACCGCGACCGCCAGCTCGGGGGCGATCCATCCGGGGTCCTTGCTGGAATCCTCATTCTTCGTCCAATGCCTTGAGGCCGAGATATTCCGCCTCTTCCCAGGTGATGCCGTAGGGGGCGCCGCCGCTGGTGTAGCCGGCGATGTAATAGAAGTAGTAGTCCGATTCCACGCCAGGGGCCGGCTGGCTCTCTTTTTCCTCGATTTCGCGCTGGCGGCGCTCGGCACGAGCCGCGGCGCGGTTGGCCAGCGTGGTGCGCAGGGACTGTGCGTAGGCGGGATCGAATGCCACGCCCAGGGCTTCGAGCTCTTTGATGGCGCAGTTCCAATCGACACCATACCATTTGGCGTAGCCGCGAAGGATGTTCGGGCCGGTGTAGGTCGGCAGCCAGTGGCGGGCGGCTTGCAGGCGAGCGGAGCGCGTCATGCGCTTGCGGCGCGGGGATAAAGACTTGTGGCGTTTTTTAGCCATGTTGAGCTGGATTTTAACCGCACTTCATGCGCCGCAGCATTTCTTATATTTGTGCCCCGATCTGCAGGGACACAGCTCGTTGCGGCCGACCTTGACGCTTTTCGCGAGCGGCAGCAGGGGTATAGGTGCCGGGAGCGCGGATAAGCCCGGTGACAGGCCCCGTCTGAGTGAGAGGCTCGAAATGGACTGTGATCTCGCCGTAGTCACAGCCTGGCGTCGGACAATAATGCTCACTGGCCTCGTAGAGGTGTTTGCCGATGACGTAGATGTCGCGGCGCAAGGGCCGGTGCAGGCCCACTGCGGGTCAGCGGGAACGACAACGGGGACACGGTGACGGTGGGACGTCTTCGGCCCTTGGCACAAGCCCTGCTCCGGAGGTGAAACGCTGCGCTGCAAAGTGGCAATGACGCAGCCGGCGGGCGCATGATAGCCTTATGAGCATCACACTTCTTGATCGGATCACCGTCAACCCGAATCAATGCGGGGCTCAGTAGCGGGGAGTATTCGCTACGTGAGGTTCACAGGATGAACCCGCATGTCTGGCTAACCATACTAATCAATTAGAAGGACCAATAATCATGAATCACAATACTTTTGGCGTGTACGCATTGGTAGTTGCAGCAGCGTGTCTCAGTTTGCCGGCTTCTGCGGCTGATCCACCCAAGAGCGGAAAATACTCCGCTCACTATGGCTGGACCTTCGCCGGTCAGGTGCAGAAGCTGGGAGCAGACCGTACGGTCTACGCTGGTACGTTGCCTGGGGTCATGTTTAATAACGAGGGCAAAGGCTTCATGCACAAAGCCCGAGTCGATTGCACTCTTTTTAATGACGTCAACAAAGGACGTGCCAATGCGATCGGGACATGCGTGGTCACGGACGCGGATGGAGACAAAGTGTTTGTCGAGTGGAAATGCGCAGGTGTAATGCCTGCGTGCCCAGGCACTGAGCGCTTTGTGGGAGGGACCGGCAAATACCAAGGTATAAGCGGCGACCAAAGATTTCAGGGTAACTTCATAGGCGACACCGGCGCGGGCTGGTCTGATTGGAACGGCGAGTACAAACTTCCCTAAACCTCGGCTCAAGCGGAGCACCCAACAGCGAGGCTGTTGGGTTCCCTCCTTATTTTCGGGTATCGCAACCCGTTCGGCCGCGCTTCGCCGCACTGGCCACATTTACTATTCGAGGCAGGCGTTTTCAAATCGAGCGCGTGACGGGTCGGCATCGGACGACGATCTACAGGTGGACGAAGAAGGGCCTATTTCCGCAAAAGCACAAATCTGGGGGATGGCTTCGTTCGGACGTGGAACGGTGGCTAGCGGAGGTCTCCGTCAACTGGCGGCTGTGAGGCTCGACCCGTTCGTTGATGCCGCTCCGTGACCTTCTTGAGCTATGCCCTAGCAGGGCCGCGATCTCGGAGTCCCGGAGTGTCCACAAAGGTGTCCACAAACCGTGGATGGAGCTGAACAGTCGGCGCGCAAGCTCTTGATTTAAGTGGTCGGGGTGAGAGGATTTGAACCTCCGGCCCTCTGCTCCCAAAGCAGATGCGCTACCAGACTGCGCCACACCCCGGCCCGACCGGTCATCATAAGGAAGTGGCCCAGGAAGCGCCAATTTCCCCTTTCATGCGAGAATGGGGTATGACCGCACGCCTCCTCGACGGCCGCCAGCTGGCCGCCACCCTGAAGCAAGATATCCACAAGGCCGTTGAGGACATGCAGGCCCGGAGCCTGCGCCGCCCGGGCCTTGCGGCGATCCTGGTGGGCCGGGACGCAGCCTCGGAGATTTACGTCCGCAACAAGCGCAAGGCCTGCGCCGAGGCCGGCATCCACTCCCTGGCGCACGACCTGCCCGATACCACCACGGAAAAGCAGCTGCTGAAGCTGATCGGCGAGCTCAACCGCGACGAACGTGTGGACGGCATTCTGGTGCAGCTGCCACTGCCGGAGCAGATCCGCCAAACCGCCATTATCGAGCACATCCACCCCGCCAAGGATGCCGACGGCTTCCACCCCTTCAATGTCGGACGGCTGGCGCAGCGCATCCCCCTGCTTCGCCCCTGTACGCCCTATGGCATCATCAAGCTACTTACGCACTACGAGATCGAAGGTCGAGGCAAGCACGCCGTGGTGGTCGGCGCCTCGAATGTGGTGGGCCGGCCCATGGCGCTCGAGCTGCTGCTCATGGGCGCCACCACGACCGTCTGCCACCGCTTCACCGCAGACCTTAAGACCCATGTGCGGCGCGCGGACATCCTGGTGGTGGCGGTGGGCAAGCCGGGGCTGATCCCGGGCGATTGGATCAAGGAAGGCGCGGTGGTGATCGATGTCGGCATGAACCGGCTCGACACGGGCAGGTTGGTGGGCGATGTGCACTTCGACAGCGCTCGGGAAAATGCCGCGTGGATCACGCCGGTGCCGGGCGGTGTGGGGCCGATGACGGTGGCGATGCTCATGAGCAATACGCTCGATGCGTCGCTACGGCGGCAGAAGGCCGAGGCCTGAGCTCGCAAACAATTTCGCGTTTACGCACGGCGCCAGGTCGTCACGCCGCCCGGCTTGTCCTCGAGAATGATGCCGGCTTTCGCCAGCTCATCGCGGATTCGGTCCGATTCCGCCCAATTTTTGGCTTTGCGCGCCGCAAGACGCGCAGCCACCTGCTCTTCCACATCCGCATCGGTCGATCCCGACGCCGCGCCCACGGTGAGCCGGAACCACGCAGCCGGATCCAGCCGTCCCAATCCCAGCACCTCGGCAAGGGCACGAAGCTCGGCGCCGAGCGCCGCCGCACGCTGCATCTTTCCCGCATCGCGCGCCGAGTTGATCTCGCGCGTCAGCATCTGCAGCACTGAAAGTGCTTCCGGCGTATTGAAGTCATCGTCCATGACTTCCTGGAAGCGCGCCGTGTGCTGCGGCGCACTCTCGCCCGCCGGCAGATCGCGCAGCGCGGTGTAGATACGGTTCAGCGCCACATCCGCTTGCTCGAGCTGCTGCAGCGAATAGTTGAGCGGTCCGCGGTAGTGGCTCGACAGAATGAAGTAGCGGATCACCTCGGGATCGCGGACGGCTTTCAAGGTATCGCGAATGGTGAAGAAATTGCCGACCGACTTGGCCATCTTCTCATTGTCGACATTCAAAAAACCGTTGTGCATCCACAGGCGCGCGAAAGTGTCGCCGCTCGCCGCGCAGGATTGCGCGATCTCGTTCTCATGGTGCGGGAATTTGAGATCGAGCCCGCCGCCGTGGATGTCGAAGTGCGTCCCCAGTAATTCCTCCGACATGGCGGAGCACTCGATATGCCATCCCGGCCGGCCCGCACCCCACGGTGACGGCCATGCAGGCTCGCCGGGCTTGGAGGACTTCCACAGCACGAAATCCAGTGGATCGCGCTTGCGCTCATCCACCTCCACCCGCGCTCCGGCGCGCAGATCGCTCAAACGCTTGCCGGAAAGTTTGCCGTAGGGCTCGAACTTCGCCACCGAATAGAGCACGTCGCCGCTCTCACCCACGTAGGCGTAGCCCTTGTCGAGGAGCTGCTGGATCATCGCCACCATGGTCGGGATGAATTGCATGGCGCGCGGCTCGTGATCGGGGCGCAAGACCCCTAAGCTATCGTAGTCCCGATGCATCTCGGCGATGAAGTGCTCCGTGAACTCCTCTATGGGCAATCCCCGCTCCGCCGCCCGCTTGATGATCTTGTCGTCGATGTCGGTGATGTTGCGGACGAAATTGACCTCAAACCCGCGCCAGAGGAGATAGCGGCGCACCATGTCGAAGACAATCTTGGAGCGCGCATGGCCCATGTGCGCGAGGTCGTAGACCGTATCGCCGCAGACATACATGCCGATGCGGCCGGGCACCATGGGTTTGAGCTCTTCTTTCTCTCCGGTAAGAGAGTTGTGAATGCGGATCATGGGCACTCTCCCTACGCGAAACGCGCCAGACGCTCGCGGGCTTTGCCCGGCGGCATGGCTTTGAGCAGCGGCGCCAGCTCCGGGCCATGAGACAGACCCGTGAGGGCCAGGCGCAACGGCTTGTACAGGTCGGCGCCCTTGCGACCGGTTGCGGTGCGGATGGCCGCGACAATGGACGGCAGGTCCTCGCCGCTGGCTGCCGCCGCATCCGCCGCCGCGGAAAAATAGCCCGACCCGGCTCCCAGCACCAGCTGCTCGCCCTCGGGGTCCAAGGCCGGCGGCGCGCCGAACACGATATCCGCCCAGACCGCGGCCTCCTGTGGCAGCACGATATTGGGCAGCACCGCCTCGATGAACGCCCGGGTGGCGCCTGCATCGATTCCGGCAGGCAGGGTGTCTTTCAGCCATTCGCGCGCCTGCTCGAGACTCAGACGATGCACCGCCTCTTTCTGCCACACCTTGAGCTGTTCCTCGTCGAAACGCGCCGGTGAGCGGCCGAGGTGCTGTGGATCGAAAGCACGACCCATATTCTCGATGGACAATAATCCATGCTCGGACGTGGAATGTCCCAGCCGGAAGAGGTGATTCACCAGCGCCTGCGGCAGATAGCCGCGGTCGCGGTAGTCGCGCACGCTGGCCGCGCCATGGCGCTTCGACAGCGGCGCGCCGTCTACGCCCACGATCAGCGAGACATGGCCGTATTGCGGCGCCGTCAGATTCAGCGTCTCGAGGATCAGCAGCTGCCGCGGCGTGTTGGTCAGGTGATCCTCACCGCGCAGTACATGCGTGACACCCATGGCGGCATCGTCCACGGCATTGCAGAAGAAAAAAGCCGGCGAGCCATCGCCCCGCCGCACGACGAAATCGCCGATGTCATCGCTCAGGAAGCTCTGAGGCCCGTGCACGAAGTCCAGGAACGTAAGCCGGCGGCCCGCGGGAACCCGAAAGCGCCACGTGGGCACCTTCCCCGCCGCGCGCTGCGCGTCCTGCTGCGCAGGGCGCAGATCGCGACAGGTGCCCGCGTAACGGGGTGGCTTGCCAGCCGCGACCTGGGTCTTGCGCGCCACATCGAGCTCGAGCGGCGAGCAGAAGCAGGGGTAGATGGCGCCGGCCCTCTCCAGAGTCGCGAAATGGCGGGCATAGAAATCCCCGCGCTGCGATTGCCGGTAAGGACCCTGCCCGTCCTCACGGTCCGGCCCCGCGTTCCAGTCCAGACCTAACCAGCGCAGGTCGTCCATCAGCTGGGTGCTGTGCTCGTCCCGGCTGCGAGCCGGATCAGTATCCTCGATACGCAGCAGAAAGCGACCGTCGCTGCGTCGCGCCAGCAGCAGGCTGAAAAGCGCGGTCCGGGCATTGCCCAGGTGCAACTCGCCCGTGGGACTGGGGGCAAAGCGCGTAATTGCAGGGGAATCGGCCATGCGGGCATGTTACGTTATGGGGATGAACAAAAAAATCTGGATGCTGGCGGGCCTTCTCACCCTGGCGGTTCCGGTCCACGCCGCCCCCTGGGTCCGTGTCACGACGAGCATGGGCGAGTTCACCCTCGAGCTCTATCCGGACCGCGCTCCGCTCACGGTAGCGAACTTCCTGAGATACGTGAAGGAAGGCCACTACAGCGACACCCTGTTCCATCGCGTGGTCAGCAACTTCGTGGTGCAGGGCGGTGGCTACACCGCCACCGATTACAAATTGAAGCCGGTGCATGAGTCGGTGGTGAACGAGGCTGGCAACGGCCTGCGCAACATCCGCGGCACGGTGGGCCTGGCGCGCTCGGCGGAGCCGCATTCGGGCAATGCGCAGTTCTATGTGAACGTGGCGGACAATCCCGATCTCGATCCCGTACCCACCCGCTGGGGGTATGCGGTGTTCGGCGCGGTGGTGAGCGGCATGGAAGTGGTGGAGCGAATCAGTGTATTGCCCACGGGCAAGATGGGACCGTTCAAATCCGAGGCGCCGCTGACGCCGGTGGTGATTCAAAAAGTGGAAGTGCTCGACACCTCGCCGGTGCCCGCACCGGTGCCGCCCACTCCCACCCCCAAGCCCGCCGAAAGCGCAGCCTCCCCACCGCCGGCGCAATAACGCCCATGGCCCGGCTGTTCGTCTCCGACCTGCACCTGGACGCGGCGTCGCCCGAGGCGAACCGGCAGTTCCTGGAGTTTTTGCGGACACGGGCAGCCGCTGCCGAGGCGCTCTACATTCTCGGCGACCTGTTCGAGTCGTGGATCGGCGATGACGAGCGTGATGGGGAGAAGGCACGCATCTGTGAGGGACTGCGGCAGCTGACCGCGAGCGGCGTGGCCTGCTTTGCGCTGCACGGCAACCGAGACTTTTTATTGGGTCGCGGCTTCTGCGACCGCACCGGTATCTGCCTGCTGCCCGATCCGGTGATCGCCGAGTTTGACGGGGAGCGCGTGCTGGTGATGCACGGCGATCTTCTCTGCACGGATGACCGCTCCTATCAGGAGCTGCGCGGCGCCGTGCGCACCGTCGAATGGCAGCGTCGCTTCCTGGCGCTGCCGCTTGCCGTGCGTGAGCAGTTCGCCAATCGGGCGCGTCAGGGCAGCCGCGTGCACACCACGCGCACCGCGCCGCAGATCATGGATGTGAACTTAGCAGCGGTGGCGGCGGCGTTCCGCGCGGCGCAGGCCAGCCGCATGATTCACGGTCATACGCACCGGCCGGGAATGCACGAGCTGATCGTGGATGGCAAGCCGGCGCAGCGGATCGTGCTCGGGGCCTGGTATGAGCAGGGGAGCTACTTGCAGTACGAGAATGGGGCATTCGAGCTGCGGAGCCTGCCGCGGTAATTACGCGGGCAGCCGCGCCGCCGCCGCTTCCAACGCCACGATCGCCGCCCCCGCCGAGGCAAACCGGTCGCGCGGCTCCTTGGCTAGAAACCCCTCCACCAGCGGCTGCAGCAGGCTCAAGCTCTCGGGCAGCCGCGGAATCGGCGCCTTGCGGTGCTGGTAGATGATGGCCATGGGATTGTCGGCCACATAGGGCTTCTCCCCAGTCAGCATCTCGAACAGGATCACTCCCAGGCTGTAAAGATCGCTGCGCCCGTCGATCTTCTCCGCGTGGCCCTGCTCCGGACTCATGTAGTGCGGCGTGCCGAAAATCGTGCCGTGGTCGGTCATCTCGGCCGCGAGCGCCGCATCCTTGGCCAACCCAAAATCGATCAAGGCGAGCGTGCCGTCGTCGCGCCGCATGACATTGCCGGGCTTCAAATCCCGATGCAGTATGCCCGCCGCATGGATGGCCTCGAGCGCGTGCGCGATGGACATGGCATGACGCAAGGCCTCGCGCGGCGCAATCTCGCCTGCGCGCATACGCGAGCGCAGGTCCCCGGCGCGGAAATACTCCATGACCAGGTAGGCGTGCTCGTCGCTCACGCCGAGATCGTAGAGACGCACGATGTGAGGATGCTGGATCCGTTCGACGATCTCGTATTCTTGCAGGAAGCGCCGGAAGGACTGGTCGAGCTTGTTCTCCTTCTGCTGGTCGCGCGCGATCTTCACCACCACCAGCGCGCCGGCGGCCTCACTCTCCGCCAGGAACAGATCCGAGATCGCGCCGCCGGCGAGTCGGCGCACGCAACGGTAGCCGCGGATCTGCGCGCCGCTGAAGCGCTGCGCCTCGATGCCCGCAAGCGAGGTGCGCCAATTGGCCCGCATCTCGGCCTGCTTGGCCACGGCACCGCCAATGGCTTCCAGCAGCTTCTCGTGCTCGATCTTGGCACGGCTCACCGTGGCATGCGCGCCGAGCACCAGCGCCTCACGTGCCTCCTCGCTATGCCCGCTCATGAAAATGAGCGGCGCAAAGCCTTGCCGGGACGCCAGATCCCGCACGCACTCGATGCCGCGGCCGACCACCACCGCATCGAAGCCCTGCGCCAGAAACTCCGGCGCCGGCGCAGCACCCGTCACCACGAGCTTGGCCTGCGGCCAGCGGCAGCTCAAATGATGGCGGACCGCGGCGCTGTAGCGCGCGTCGTCCTCGATCATCAGCAGGCGCATCGGGGGTTTAAGAGCGGCCGACCACTTTGAGCGGTCCGCGATGCTCGCGCTGGTCGGACTTGGCCGCATCCGAGCGCTCGGCCTGCAGGCGCGCCAGATAGTCCGGCGTGACATCGCAGGTGACGTACTCGCCCGAGAAGCACGAGGTGTCGAACTCACGCACCTGCGAGTCATCGTGCTGGCAGGCCGCTACCAGGTCCGCAAGATCCTGATAGATCAGCCAATCCGCGCCGATGAGCTTGGCCACCTCATCCACGCTGCGTCCGGCGGCGACCAGCTCGTTGGTGGCCGGCATGTCGATGCCATACACGTTGGGGAAGCGCACCGGTGGCGCCGCCGAGGCGAAGTAGACTTTTTTCGCGCCGGCCTCGCGCGCCAGATCGATGATCTGCGCGGAGGTCGTGCCGCGCACGATGGAATCGTCCACCAGCAGCACGTTCTTGCCGCGGAACTCGAGGTCGAGCGCGTTCAGCTTGCGTCGCACGGATTTCTCGCGCATCTCCTGTCCCGGCATGATGAAGGTGCGGCCGATGTAGCGGTTCTTGATGAAGCCCTCGCGGTACTTCAAACCCAGCTTCTGCGCCACCTGCAAGGCGCTCGTACGGCTGGTATCGGGGATCGGAATCACCACGTCGATGTCGTGGTCGGGATGCTCGCGCAGGATCTTCTCGGCGAGCTTGTCGCCCATGCGCATGCGCGCGCGGTATACGGAGATATGGTCGATGATGGAGTCGGGTCGGGCGAGATATACATACTCGAAAATGCAGGGCGTGTGGCGCGCAGCCGACACGCACTGCTGCGCCTGCAGACGCCCGCCCTCATCGATGAACACGGCCTCGCCGGGTTCCACGTCGCGCACGAACTTGAATCCCAGCGCCGCCAGCGCCACGCTCTCCGAGGCCAGCATCCATTCCACGCCCTTGGGCGTATCGCGCCGCCCGAGCGCGAGCGGACGGATGCCGTTGGGATCGCGGAACCCCAATATCCCCTGCCCGATGATCATGGCCACCACCGCGTAGCCGCCGCGGCAGCGCCGATATACCGCGCTCAGCGCGGCGAACACATCGGCAGCGGTGACGCGCGCCGCATCCAGCCGCTGCAGCTCCGAAGCGAATACATTGAGCAGCACCTCCGAGTCCGATGAGGTGTTGAGATGGCGACGGTCATCGCGGGTCAGCACCTCGGCCAGCTCCGCGGCGTTGGTGAGGTTGCCGTTGTGCGCGAGACAGATGCCGTAGGGAGCGTTGACGTAGAAAGGCTGCGCCTCGGAGGAGGCGCTGTCGCAGCCGGCAGTGGGGTAGCGCACATGCCCTATTCCCACGTTGCCCTTGAGATCGAGCATGTGATGCTGCTGGAACACATCGCGCACCAGGCCGTTACCCTTGCGCGTGTAAAGCTCGCCCTCGTTGGAGGTGGCGATGCCGGCGGCGTCCTGGCCGCGATGCTGCAGTACGGTCATGGCATCGTAGAGCCGTTGATTGACCGAGCCCGTGCCGACGATTGCGACGATGCCGCACATGGATGAGCTCCTAAACCGACAGCTCGTTACCGGGCGGCCAATGCTCGCCGACCAGGGTGCGCAAGCCATTGGCCAGGCGCTGTGCCTGCGGCATGAGTTTGGACTTATGCCACCAGTCCTCATCGTTCAAACGCAGCTGCTGCGCCAGAATCACGAATAGGCCGACGGCGATGAGGCCGCGCAGCGCACCGAACACCGCGCCGAGGAAGCGGTCGAGCCCGCTGAAGATCGACAGGCGCACGAAATGCCCGAGCAGGCCGCCCACCAGAGCGCCCACCAGCAGGACGGCGAGAAAGACAATGCCGCGTGCCGCCCAGGTGCGCGCATGTGGATATTGGACGATCCAGGTGCCGAGATGCGGCTCGAGAGCACGGCCAAAATGCCAGGCGAGGAAGAAGGCGAGGATCCAGGTGACCAGCGACACCGCTTCGCGCAGCAGGCCGCGCATTGCGCCGGCAATGATGGAAATGACGGGGATGGCGATCAGCAGGTAATCGACGAGGTTCATTGCGGACAGCCTAACGCACCGGAATTCGCAAGTACCGAATTGTACAAGATTACGGGTAAGGGACGATGGCGCCCGGCTTGCCCGCCTGACGCAGCTTCGCGGCCAGCGCAGCCGCGGCCGGCCGGTCGGCCGCTGGCCCCACACGAACGCGATACAGCTTGCCACTTCGGCCACCTCCGTCGAGGACAAATGCGGTAAATCCCTTGACCCTAAGCTCCTTGACCAGCCGCTGGGCATTCTCGCGGCTTTGAAAGCTGCCGAGCTGCACCGACCAGCCTGTCACCGGCGGCTCAGCTGCTGCGCGGGGCGCGGCGGGCGGCGGCAATGCCGACGCCGGCCTCTGCACGGGTGTGGCCTGCTCCGCCGGCTGCGGCGCGGCGCTCGGAGCCGCTACCGGTCGCGCCTGAGCCGGATGTGCCGCCTCAGGCTCTTTGGGCTCGGCCGGCACCGGTGTGGCCCGCTGCTGCGGGCTGGGCGTGTCTGCGAGGTCAACGGTATAGGAGCGCATCGGCGCCGCGGCGGCGGGCTTGGCCGCGGTTACCGCGGACGGCGCACGCCTCGGCCCCGTCAAAAGCTCGGGGATCAGCAATACCAGCAGCGCCACCAGAATCACGGCGCCGGTGAGTCTCTCTTTGACCTGGATTTCCACAGTGAGGGCGGCTCGCGGCAAAACAAGCCTGTTCAGTATAGTCCAAGCGCCGCCAGCGCCGCGCCCACCACCCAGAACGACCCGCAGGCGACCACGCGGTCGCCGGGCTTCGCGAGCGTGCGGGCACGCTCACAGCCCGCGGTCACCGAATCCGCCAGCAGCACCTGCGCCCCCTGCGGCAAGGCCAGCCGCTCGCGCACCTGCGCCGCATCCAAGCCGCGCGGCTCGGTAATCGAGCAGAGAATCCAGTCGTCGATGAGTGGCGCCAGCTCCCGTCCGATCGCCGCAATGTCCTTATCGGCCAGAACGCTCAGGATCGCAAAAGTCCGACCCGTGCAAGGCCGCTCGCGCAGGTGCGTAGCCAGCACACGCGCGGCAGGCTCGTTGTGCGCCACATCAAGTATCCATTCGACCGGCCCCGGCACGATCTGGAAGCGGCCTTTGAGCGCCACCTGGCTTAAGCCCGCTGCAATGATCTCACGGTCGCCGATCTCGGTGCGACCCCAGGCCTCAAGTGCCGCCATGGCGGTTGCGGCATTGCGATATTGGATCGAGCCCGGCAGTGCCGGAGGCGGCAGCGCGTCGAATCGCCATGCGCCACCTTCATAGCTCCAGGCCTCTTGCGCCACCTGCCAGCGAAAATCCCGTTCTGCCACCACCGGCTGCGCGCCGATAGACTCTATCGCCGCAAATACGCTCGCGGGCATGTCCGGCGAACCCAGCACCGCGGGACAGCCGGCGCGAAAGATCCCCGCCTTCTCGCGGCCAATGGCATCCAGCGTATCGCCCAGCCAGTCCCGGTGATCGAAGCCAATCGAGGTCACCACGGCAACCGTCGCATCGATGAGATTGGTGGCATCGAGCCGCCCGCCGAGCCCGACCTCCAGCACCGCCACATCCACCGCGCGCGCCGCGAAGATCAGCAACGCCGCCAGCGTGTTGTACTCGAAATAGGTGAGCGTCACCGCGCCGCGCGCACTCTCGATGCGCTCGAACGCCGCAACGATCTCCTCATCTGCGGCCTCGGTACCGTTCACCTGGATACGCTCGTTGTAACGCAGCAGGTGCGGTGAGGTGAAAACACCGGCGCTCACGCCCGCCGCGTGCAGCAGGGACTGAAGGTGCGCGACCACCGAGCCCTTGCCATTGGTGCCACCGACGGTCATGACCGGGCAGTGCAAGCGGTCGACGCCCAGCCGGCGCGCCACAGTGGTCACCCGCGTCAGCGAAAGATCGATGCTTTTGGCGTGAACGGTCTGCTGCCGCTTAAGCCAGCGGGCGAGCGCTTGAGACCCGGCGGACACCTTTAGGGGGCGGGCGCGGCCAGCACCGCCACGGTGCCGCTGCTGGCAGACGTAGGCGGTGGCGGCATGCGGGCCAGCAATCGCAGCAGCGCGGAAATACGGTCGCGCATGTCGCGACGGTCCACGATCATGTCGAGCGTTCCATGCTCGAGCAGGAACTCACTGCGCTGGAAGCCTTCCGGCAGAGTCTCGCGCACGGTCTGCTGGATCACCCGCGGGCCCGCGAAGCCGATGAGCGCGCGCGGCTCGGCAATGTTGAGATCCCCGAGCATGGCAAGGCTCGCCGAGACACCACCGGTGGTCGGATCCGTCATCACGGAGATGAAGGGTAGGTGCGCCTGCGCCAACCGCGCGAGCGCGGCGCTGGTCTTGGCCATCTGGAAGAGCGAGTACAGGGCCTCCTGCATGCGCGCGCCACCGCTCGCCGAGAAGCATACCAGCGGATAGCCGTGCTCGATGCAGTAATCCACCGCGCGCTTGAAACGCTCGCCGACCACCGACCCCATGGAGCCACCGAGAAACTGGAACTCGAATGCGCAGGCCACCACATCGAGGCCATGCACCTGCCCGGCCAGGGCGACCAGGGCATCCTTCTCCCCGGTGGTCTTCTGCGCCTGCGCGAGGCGGTCCTTGTAGCGCTTGCTGTCCTTGAATCTCAGCGGGTCCTCGGGAGAGACCCCCGCGCCGATCTCGACGGTCGGCGCGTTCTCATCGAAGAACCGCTCGAGCCGCTCGCGCGCCCCGATGCGTATGTGATGGCTGCACTTGGGGCAGACATAGATATTGCGTTCCAGCTCCGCGCGATACAGCACCGCATCGCAGGCCGGGCATTTGATCCACAGTCCCTCGGGTACCGAGCGCGTGCGGCGCTCGGTCTTGATGCGCGAGGGCATGATTTTCTCGAACCAGGACATGGCTACAGGATAAACGAAACGCCAGCCGGTGAGACAGGCAGCCCGAAAGCTGCCGGGTACCGCACCCGCCAGAGATAAAGCCCCTCTGGGGGGGCGGTGGCCGCCCCGCGGGTGCGATCTTTCGACTCCAGCACCTCGCGCGCCCACTGCGGCGGCCGGTCGCCCCGGCCCACCGCGATCAGCAGGCCGACGATATTGCGCATCATGTGGTGCAGAAAGGCATTCGCCGTGGCCTCAATGCTCACCCATTCGCCGCTCCTCGCCACGTCAAGCTGCGTGAGCCGGCGCACCGGCGAGTGGGACTGGCATTCCGCGGCGCGAAAGGCGCTGAAGTCATGCTCGCCCTGAAGCAGCACCGCGGCCTGTGACATACGCTCGTGGTCGAGCGGCTTGAAGATGGCGGCGGCCCGATCGCCCACCAGGGCCGAGCGCACACCGCGGTTGAGAATGAGGTAGCGATAGGTGCGCGCCTGCGCGCAATAGCGCGCGTGGAAGTGCGCTGGCACAGGCAGGGCCCAGGTCACACTGATATCCGCCGGCAGGTGGGTATTGGCCCCCAGGGTCCAGGCACGCATGCTGCGCGCCGCCTGCGTCTCAAAATGCGCCACCTGCTCGCGGGCGTGCACTCCGGCGTCGGTGCGCCCCGCGCCGATCAGATCGACTTTGTGATCGGCGACCGCGCCCAGGGCCGCCTCGAGCTCGCCCTGCACGGTGCGCAGCTTCTCCTGCGTCTGCCAGCCTGCAAACGCGGAGCCATGGTATTCGATGCCGACCGCAATCCGGTTCACGAACTAACCGGGCAGGGACTCCAGCAGCCGTTGCGCCTCCTGCTTCTGGTTGGCCGAGCCTTCCTGCAGTACTTCCTCGAGAATGTTGCGGGCACCTTCCGGGTCGCCCATGTCCATGTAGGCCCGGGCGAGATCGAGCTTGGTGCCCACCTCGCTCATGGTGGCGGGCTCGAGATCCGGCAGCGCCAGATCCTCAGCCGAGATGCGCTGCGTGGCGGTCATGGCCGCATCGGGCACCGTGGCCGTGCCCACATCGAGGTCCAGGCCGGTATCGGTCTCGGCGCCCGCGGCGTCGAAATCAAAATCGAGGTCGGTTTCCTTGATCGCCGCCATGCGCGAAGTCGCGCCGACGTCGCCTTCCAGCGCCTGCACCATGGTGGGCGGCATGGTGGGCTCATCGTCGGCCACGGTGCCGCTGCGCCGCTGCGCCTCTTCCATCACGCGGCGCGACTGCTCATCGAGACCGGCGACCATGGTGGGCGCATCGGACGAGGCACTTAAGCCCGGCTGATCCACCGTATCGAGCGCGGTGAGATCCAGGCCCAGGTCGTCTACATTCAATTCCGCGGTCTGATCCACACCGCCCTGGCGCAGCGCCATATCCACCTTCTGGCGAATGGTGGGATTGTCCTGGCCGTACACGCCCGGCTGCTCGACGGTCGGGGCTTCGGTACCCTCCTCCATGCCGTACTCCGGCATGACCGGCGCGGGCTCCTCCGACTTCACGCGCTGGGTCATCTGGCGCGTGGTGGCATCGCCGCTGAAATCGGAGTCGTGCAGCGCCAAGTGCGCATCCGTGGTGCGCGTAGGCGATTCCACCGTGGTATCGCGGTCGCCCAGCGCCGAGCCAATATCGAGATCGACGGCATGAGAGCCCGACGGTACCGGCTCGCCCAGCAGGTCGAAGTCCACCCGCTGCTGGCCGCCCTCCAGATCGAGATCCACGCCGCCGGCGGCCGCACCACCGAGACCGGCCGTTCCGCCGGAGAACAACGAATCGTCGGGCGCGAGCTGCTTGCCCATGATGACGATCTTCTCCCACTCGCCCGGCGCCGCGTTGTCGCGGCTGTCGGCGAGCTCGCGGGCGGTCTGCAGGAACTGCTCCTTGTTCCCCCAGACGAAAAACACCTCAAGGAGCTTGAGTTTCAGATCGCGCCGCTCCGGCTCGCGCGCGATGGCGATGCGCACCAGATCGGCGGCCTGGTCATAAAGACCATAGGCCATGTGGAAATCGGCTTCCGCCAGCGGATCGCCCTGATCGAGGTTGATGGCGGTGTCGCTGCTGATCGTGTCGTCGGTGGCGACATTGCGCGGCGCCGCGGCGGTGGCGCCCTCAGGCCCGAACCGCGGCCGCTCGTGCGTGCCGCTCTCCTCGACCACGAAACCCGACTCCGGGCCGATGGCCCGGATGGGCGCGGTGTCGCTGGTATTGAAGTCACCCGCTGCGGGGTCCGCCGAGGCGAGACGACCCAACGAATCATCGAACTGCGCCTGTTGGCGGGAGCGCCAGGCACGCAGGCCGAGCAGCGCGACAATGACGGCGAGCAGCGCGGCCACGGCCCACCAGTAATCCTTCAGCGTATCAAGCAGCGAGCCTTCGGGCTTGACCGGCGGGGCCGTCACCGCCGGCCGCACTGGCTTGGCCTGCGGCGGCGGGGCCTGGGCTTCGGTACTGGGGACCGGCTCGGCCGCCTGCGTCTGCGTGGCGGGCGGGGTGGGAGTCTGTGCGGCGGGGGCGGGAGCCGGCGTGGCCGGCGGCGGCGCGGCGGTCCGCGGCGACGGCTCCATGGCCGTCTCCTCGCCGGGCTTGGCCTGCTTGGCAGCGAGCTGCGCCTGCAATTGCGCGAGCTCGGCGTTGCGCATCTCGATCAGACGGCGTGATTCCTGCAGCTGAGCCTCGAGCTCACGCACCCGCCCCTGCAGTGCCGAGCTGTCGGTGCCGGCAGCCGCCGAGGTGCCGCTGCCGAAGCTGCCCTCCGCCTTGGGCGGAACCAGTCGCAGTCGGGCAGGCTCGGCGCCCGAACTGCCCTGCGTCGGGGGTGCGGATGCGGCGCTACCGCGCCAAGCTGTGTATTGCTGACGGATCTCGGCGGAAGCTTCACTCACGCTCACAGACTCGGCCGCACTGCGCTCGGGAATGGTGAGCTCCGCGCCCGAGCGTAGAATGTTCATGTTGCCTTGGAAGGCCCGCGGATTGCCGCGATAGATAGCCACCATCCAGCGGCGGGTGCTGCGCGTATCGTGGTTGGCGACCTCGCCGGCAATGCGCGACAGCGTGTCGCCGCGGTGCACGATGCGGGTGGAGCCGGCGGCAGAGACGGCCGGGGGTTCGCTGGCCCGCGACGGCACTTGCTCAGCCGGTGAGGTCACCGCCGCGGCGCTCGGCCGCGACGGCTCGGTAGGGCGGGAGATGGTACCTGCGCGCTCGCTTTCACCCGTGACAGGGGCGGTCACCGCTGCGCCCCCGCCCGCATTCTGCTGCGGCGTGTACACCGGCGGATCGAGCAGCATCGTGTACTCGCGCACCAGCTTGCCCCGCGCCCAGTTCGCCTCCACCAGCAGGGTGACGAAGGGCTCGGTGATCGCCCCGGAAGAGTGCAGCTTGATCACATCCCGGCCGTCTGGCGTATGCAGGGGCTGCGCCGTGATGGTGCCCATGAAGGCCGGCCAGTCAATCTTGTAGCGGGCGAAAGTATCGCGCGAGGCGATCTGGGTCCTCAAACCCGCCAGATCCTCGGGCGTGGCGCCCACAAGCTCGATTTCCGCATCGAGAGGGGCATTGAGGGAGGACAGGAGACGGATGTCTCCGAGACCGAGACCGAAGGCGGCTGGCGAGGTAACTAGGAGCAAAGCCAGCGCGCGGCTTATCGTTTTGGCAGCCATCAGGACACCCCGCGTGGCACTAGCCCGCAGATAACTCTTTTAAAAACAAGCGAATGGAGGGCATTCGCAGACCTAAAGCAAACAGGGGCCGCAATATAACTTAAATCCCGGCGCGTACCAAAGCCTCCGCGATCTGGATACTGTTGGTGGCCGCGCCTTTGCGCACGTTGTCCGAGACAATCCATAGGTTCAGGCCTCGATCTGACGAAATATCTTCACGTATCCGCCCGACATAAACTGTGTCGCGGTTCGCTGCCTCGGTGGCGGCCGTGGGGTACCCCCCGGGCTCCCGCAGGTCCAGAACCTCGACGCCGGGCGCTTTTTCGAGCACAGCCCGGGCCTCGGCCGCGGTGATTTTGCGACGTGTTTCAATGTGCACGGCCTCGGAATGGCCGAAGAACACCGGCACCCGCACCGCCGTGGGGTTCACCCGGATATGCGGGTCCTCGAGGATCTTGCGGGTTTCCCAGATCATTTTCATCTCCTCCCGGGTGTAGCCGTTGTCCTGGAAGGTATCGATATGGGGCACGCAATTAAAGGCGATCTGTTTGGGGATCACCCCCGGCTCGACCGGCCCCTGGCCCTGAAGCAGCGCCACACTTTGCGCAGCCAGCTCCTCCACGGCCTCGCGGCCGGCGCCCGAGACCGACTGGTACGTGGCCACATTGATGCGCTCGATCCCGGCGAGGTCGTGGATGGGCTTGAGCGCCACCACCATCTGGATGGTGGAGCAGTTGGGGTTGGCGATGATGCCGCGCTTTTTGTACTGGGCCAGCGCGTGCAGATTGACCTCGGGCACGATGAGCGGGATGTCCTCATCGTTGCGGAACTCGCTGGTGTTGTCGATGACGATGCAGCCGGCCGCGGCGGCCTTGGGCGCGTACTCGCGGGACACGGCGCCGCCCGCGGAGAAGAACCCGATCTGCGCCCGGCTGAAATCAAAGCTGTCGAGCTCGAGCACGGGTAGAGCGCGGCCCTTGAAGGTCACGGTCTTGCCCAGCGAGCGGTTGCTCGCCAGGGGAAAAAGCTCGGTGACCGGGAAATTTCGTTCCGCCAGCACCGTCATCATGGTTTCACCGACCAGACCCGTGGCGCCTACGACTGCGACTCTCACTTTTGGGCCTCGATGACTTCGGCGTTTTGCGCGCGATGACGTAAGTAATGATCCATCAGAACAATGGCCAGCATGGCCTCGACGATGGGCGTGGCCCGCAGGCCCACGCAGGGATCGTGCCGGCCCGTGGTCACGACTTCAACGGGCTGGCCCGCAAGATCCACGGTCCGTCCCGGCACCTGAATGCTCGAGGTGGGCTTGAACGACACATGCACGACAATGTCCTGCCCGGAGGAGATGCCGCCCAGCACGCCGCCCGCATTATTGCTTAGAAACCCGGCCGGTGTGATCTCATCGCGGTGCTCGCTACCGCGCTGACCGACCGCGTCGGTACCCGCGCCGATCTCGACCGCCTTCACCGCATTGATGCCCATCATCACGTGGGCGATGTCCGCATCGAGCTTGTCGAACACCGGCTCGCCTAAGCCCGCCGGCACGCCACTCGCGGTGGCGGTGATGCGCGCGCCGATGGAATCGCCCTCTTCCCGCAGCTTCCAGATCAGGGCCTCGAGCTCGACTAAGCGGGCGGGATCGGGACAGAAAAATGGATTCTCGTAGGCGGCCGCCGGCGCCACCGCTGCCAGCTGCAACGCGCCGATGCGGCTCAGGTAGCCACCGATGCGCACACCCAGCCGCTCGGCCAGATACTTGCGGGCGATGGCGCCGGCCGCAACACGCATGACCGTCTCGCGCGCAGAGGAGCGGCCGCCCCCACGATAGTCGCGAAAACCATATTTCTTCTGATAGGTGTAGTCGGCATGGCCCGGCCGGAAACGGTCCTTGATCTTCTCGTAATCGCGCGAGCGCGCGTCCGTGTTCTCGATCAGAAGACCGATGGGTGTGCCGGTGGTTTTCCCTTCGAACACGCCGGAGAGAATGCGCACCTGGTCGCCCTCCTTGCGCTGGCTGACAAAGTGCGAGGTGCCGGTGCGCCGGCGGTCGACATCCTGCTGCAGGTCGGATTCGGTGAGCGCAAGGCCGGGGGGGCAGCCGTCCACGATGCAGGCGAGCGCCGGCCCATGGCTCTCGCCACAGGTGGTCACCGTGAACAGCTTGCCTATCGTATTACCGGACATCTCGGGGTCACTTCATCTGCTCCGCCGTCAGCATAAATACACCGCCGCCGCCGCGCTCGAATTCCAGCCAGGTGAAGGGCAGCCGCGGGAAGGCTCGCCGCACTGCAACATCGCTGTTGCCCACCTCGACCACCAGAATGCCACGATCCGTCAGGTGGCGGCCCGCCACGCGCAGAATCTCGCGAACGGCATCGAGACCCGCGCGGCCTGCGGCCAGCGCCACCCGGGGCTCGTGCGCGTACTCGGGCGGCAGGGCCGCAAGCTCGCGCGCGCCGACATAGGGCGGATTGCTGACGATGATATCGTAGGTCTGCCCCTCCAGTGCGCTGAAATAGCTGGACTGGATGAGCCTGACGCGCCTGCGGAGGCGGTGTCTGCGCACATTGAGCGCGGCCACGGCCAGCGCCTCGGGGGAGATATCCACGGCGTCGACGCGCGAGCGGGGAAAGGCTTTGGCGCAGGCGATGGCAATGCAGCCGGAGCCGGTGCCGAGGTCGAGGATGCGGTGCACACGGGCTGGCTCGATCCAGGGCATAAAGCGATGCTCGATGAGCTCGGCCAGCGGCGAGCGCGGAATCAGCACACGTGGGTCCACATAAAAAGGCAGTCCTGCAAACCAGGTCTGGCCGGTGAGATAGACAGCCGGCATACGTTCCTCGATGCGCCGGCGGATAAGGGCCTCGGCACGCTGAACGTCGGCGGCCGCGACCCGGCGGCGGTAAATTTTGGGCTCGGCGGGATAGGGCAGGCGCAGGGCATGCCAGATGAGCGCGGCCGCCTCATCGGCGGCATTGTCGGTGCCGTGGCCGAAGAACACTCCGGCCCTCTTGAGGCGGCGGGTGCCGCGCTCGATCAGCTGCTGAACGGTCAGGGAGAATGAGGGACTCGTGTGCGACAATCGCGGCATGATTTTCCGACGCTCTACGTTACTATGGGTGCCGCTGGCCGTGATCGCCGCCTGTGGCGGAGCTTGGCTGGCGCGCGAGCTTCACCGCAGCGAGCCACAGCTGGCAAGTGGCACGTGGCTGTCGCCACCCCGTCCGATCGGCGAGTTCTCGGCCACGGACCAGAACGGCCGCCCCTTTACGCGCGGCAGCCTGCTCGGTCACCCGACGCTGGTATTCTTTGGCTTCACGCACTGCCCCGAGGTATGCCCGACGACGCTTGCGACACTGGCGCAGGTGAACCGGGCCGCGGGCGTGAAGGGCATGAGGGTCTTGCTGGTGACGGTCGATCCGGGCCGTGACACGCCCGTCGTGCTCAAGCGATACCTGCAGGCCTTCGATCCGCAATTTCTCGGCGCCACCGGCACGCCGGCGCAGATCGACGCCTTGACGAAGGAGTTCAGCGTCGCGGCGCGCCGCATCGATCTGCCGGACGGCGATTACATGATGGATCACTCGGTGGCGGTGTTCCTGCTGGATGAGCGCGCGCGGCGGGTCGCGGTCTTCACTGCGCCCTTCGAGGTGCCGCGCATGGCCGCGGACCTGCGCCTGGCCAGCGCGTATTGAGTCCGCGCATGAACGACCGGCTTTTCGTCGGCCTGCAGCACCTGCTGCCGCAGCATGCGCTCACCGGCCTGATATACCGCCTGACGCGCAACCGCACGGGCTTCATCAAGGACTTTTTGATCTCGGCCTTCGTGCGCCATTTCAAGCCCGACATGAGCGAGGCGGTTGAGTCCAATGCGCTGGCGTACGGCAGCTTCAATGAGTTTTTCACACGTGCGCTGCGGCCGGACGCGCGGCCGGTCGATCCCGATCCGGCAGTGCTGGTATCTCCGGTGGACGGCACGGTCAGTCAGATCGGAATGCTGGAGGGGCCGCGGGTGCTGCAGGCCAAGGGCCTGTACTACAGCCTCGAGACCCTGCTCGAGGGCCACCCCGAATACGCCGCCCGCTTCACTGGCGGGCAGTTCGCGACCCTGTATCTGGCGCCGTTCAACTATCACCGCATCCATATGCCTCTCACCGGTACGCTGCGCGCTGCGTGGTATGTGCCGGGGGATCTTTACAGCGTCAATACGACCACGGCCGCCTCGGTCGCGGGCCTCTTCGCGCGCAACGAACGGGTGGTGTGCATTTTCGAGAACGGACCGCTGAGCTTTGCGCTCGTGCTGGTCGGCGCGCTCTTCGTCGGCAGCATGGAGACGGTGTGGCATGGCCCGATCACGCCGCGGCGGCCGCGCGCACGATGCGATCTGGCGCCGGCACCCGCGCCGCTCGGCCGTGGGGTGGAGATGGGGCGCTTCAACATGGGATCCACGGTGATCCTGCTGCTGCCGCCGGGCGCTGCGCAGTGGTTGCCGGCGTTCGGCGCCGGATCGGCGGTGCGCATGGGCCTGGCGCTGGCCAAGCTCAAATGAGCTGGCGTCCCACGGCGAGCCGCGCGGTGCTCGAGCGCCGGGCGCAAATGCTGGCACGGACGCGCCAGTTCTTTGCGAGCCGCGGGGTGCTCGAGGTCGACACACCCATGGTGGTCAATGCGCCCGTCACCGACGTGCACATTCACTCGGCGCAGGTGCGCTTCCCTGATTCCAGCCGTCAGTTCTTCCTGCACACCTCGCCCGAGTATGCGATGAAGCGGCTGCTGGCGGCGGGCAGCGGCGACATCTATCAGATCTGCCATGTGGCGCGCGCCCTTGAGCGCGGGCGGCTGCACAATGCGGAGTTCACGCTGATCGAGTGGTATCGGTTGGGATTTTCGCTCGAGCAGTTGATGCATGAAGTGGCCGCCCTGAGTCAAACATTGCTCGGTGAGATTCAAGCCCCGGCAGCGCAATTCCTGAGTTATCGCGATGCCTTTCTTCAGGAGCTTGCACTGGATCCATTCGAGGCTGATCTCGCGCAGCTGCAGCAGGCCGCAGCTGCGTTTGGATTCAACAGCGCCGACCGCGATGAGCTGCTCGATTTCCTGATGGCCATAAAGGTCGGCCCGAAACTGGGAGCCGACACCTTGACCTTCATCCATCGCTATCCCAAATCGCAGGCGGCGCTGGCTCGGCTCGATGCCGAAAATCCCCGTTGCGCTCTGCGTTTTGAGCTTTATTACAAAGGCGTCGAGCTGGCAAACGGTTTCAAGGAGCTCGCTTCGAGTGCCGAGCAGCGCACGCGCTTTGAGGAGGATGGGATGCGCCGCCGCGAGCGGGGACTGACGGAAGTTACAATGGACGAGTATTTGCTCGCGGCGCTCGAGGCGGGATTACCCGATTGCGCCGGCGTAGCGCTGGGGTTTGACCGGCTGACGATGCTGGCCACCGGTTCACAGCATATCGATGATGTGCTGACCTTCCCGATCGAGCGAGCGTGACCGCAGCGCTTGACATACAAAAGACATACAGATAAGCTTCATCTGATCGAGTTATGCGGGAAATCGGGCGCCTTATGGGAATTCTGACCGTTCGACTGAGTGACGAAGAAGAGCAGCTGTTGTCGCGGCGCTCGCGCAGCGCCGGCATGAAGAAGGCAAGCTTCGTGCGTCTGCTTATCCGGGAGCAACCCTTCGAGACAGCGGCCGACGTGGCGGCCGATGCCGTGAAGCGCATGGGCGATGCGCGCCTACGCGTCTCGCGCAGATGAAAAAATACCTGCTCGATTCCTCCTTCGTCATCGATCTGCTGAACGAAATCGCCGACGACGAGCCGGGGCCCGCGCTTGGCTGGCTCAAGAGGAACCCCCGTGCCCAACTGTGGATCGGCCCGGTCACGCTGGCTGAAGTGCTGGAGGGTGCCAATGATCTTCAAACCGTGAGGGTTTATCTCGCACGGTACGCGTGGCAGGGCATTCACCGTGCCCAGGCCGAGCAAGCCGCCTCGAGACAAAAAAGCGCAGCACGGCGAATGGGTGAAAACGACGCCTGGCAGGCTGCAATTGCCGGATGCATGAAAGGAATCGTCCTGGGCCACGACCGCGCCTTCGAGCGACTGGGCGCGGGGTACGAGGATCATCGGGCTTCGTGACGCACACCAGCCCACTCACTGGCATGAGCTTCATTGGACAACGCTACGACTTTCGCGATAAGGCAGGAGACTACGCCCGGCTGGCCGACGAATTGCGTTCCCTGCTGGCGGGCGAACGCGATCTTATCGCCAATGCGGCGAACATGGCCGCGCTGCTCTTCGATGCCCTGCCCGATCTCAACTGGGCCGGTTTCTATTTCCTGAAGGACGGCGAGCTGGTCGTCGGTCCCTTTCAAGGCAAACCGGCCTGCGTCCGCATCACCCTGGGCAAGGGGGTTTGCGGCACGGCAGCTGTCAACCGCCGCACTATTGTCGTACCGGACGTCAATGCATTCCCGGGACACATCACCTGCGATGCCCATTCACGGTCGGAAATCGTGGTGCCCCTACTCGCCGGCGATCGACTACTGGGCGTGCTCGATCTCGACAGCCCGGTCGTGGCCCGCTTCGGCGAAGCGGATCGCGAGGGAATCGAAGCGCTCGCTCAGGTGTTCCTGAAAAGTCTCGGGCCTTAGCGCCGCCCCGAGGATTTACTCACGTCCCCGCGCAACAACTTTATCAACCTGTCGTCCATGACAGCGGGTTGCGGCTCGCCGACCTCGATCAACCGGCTTTGCGGGTGAGACTGGTGAATCAGCATGTTGCTTTCAAAAGGCGACAGAACGGAAGGAGCCACCAACACCGCCGAGCGCTGCTCGTCGTACCAGCGGTCGCCGTAGTCCTGGCAGACCGCGTTGGGCTGACCTGCCTGCCATCCCGGCAACTGGTCCGGTGAGACGACCTCGCGCGATACGGTTGCGGGGATTTTCATTTGAGCCACGGTCAGGTGAGGCGGCAGTTCGCCACGGTTGAAGTGCACCAGGCTTTCGAGAACGGCCAGCGCATAGCTTTCCGCAGCATGGATCACGTAACGTCCGGGTCGCGTCCAACGACCTCCCCAACGGTAGGCGCCAGCCCCGTCGAAAGGCGGCAGTCCCTCTCGTACGATGCGATAAGCGATCAGCTCCCGTTCAAACCGGGAGGCCATGTACTCCGCGCTCGATGATCTCCTCTACCTCGCGCGCCCCGAGTTCCGTCAAGGCCGCCTGGATCGGCCGACGGCCACCCAGCTCGGGATGCGGTCTCCAGAGAAATTCCTGAGCCTTGCGATCGTCTTCCCAGATCCACTGCACCAGTGCAGTAATGCGCGCCAGCCGTTCGGTGGTGGCACTGTGGGCAGGGCTCAAACGGCGGCTGCGCTGATAGCTTGCGCGCGGTACGACACTATTGCGCAGTGCGGCACGCTCGGACTCGGGCGCGGCGACAGACAGCACCCGATCGAGCGCCGAACGCGGCAGGCCCTTATGCACTGCCGCATCGAGATCGGCAAGGGTTTTGACGCCGCGGCCAAACCCTTCGCGGCCGCCCAGCAATGCAACGATTTCCTGCGGACTGACCATATCGCGTCCTCTGTCTCAGATGAGACAGAGTGTAGCCTCATCTGATCCGAAGAGCAAATCCGCCCTCGGCCGGACACTGCAAATCGGCTACGATTTGGCGCGTGAGATGTACTCGCCGGTGCGCGTATCCACGCGGATGACCTCGCCCTCGTTGAGGAACAGCGGCACCCGCACCATGGCGCCCGTCTCGAGCTTCGCGGGCTTCTGGCCCCCGGTGGCGGTATCGCCGCGCAGCCCCGGATCGGTCTCGACGATCTTGAGCTCGATGTGCGGCGGTGGTGTCACCACCAGTGGCACGTTATTCCACAGCGTCACGATGCACACGATGCCGTCCTTGAGCCAGATGGCATTGTCACCCACCGCCCCCTTGCCCGCGGTGTACTGTTCGAAGTTCTCCGGCACCATGAAGTGCCAGAAATCACCGTCCTGATAGAGATATTGCATCTCGGTATCCATGACGTCGGCGGCCTCGAGCGTATCGCCCGATTTGAAGGTACGCTCGATGACGCGCCCCGTTTTGAGATTGCGGATCTTCACACGGTTGAAGGCCTGGCCCTTGCCTGGCTTGACGTACTCGTTCTCGACGATGGAGCAGGGATCTCCTTCGAAGATCACCTTGGTGCCGGAACGGAATTCGTTGGTGCTGTAAGTGGCCATTTAAATCTCGGTAAAAAGCCTGCAATATTCGAATCCACCATGATAGCGACATCCCCCGTCTCCCGCCAGTTGCCGTCACGGCCATGGCAGCAGGAAATGGCCGCGGCGATCACGGAGCCGCAGGCCCTGATCGAGGCGCTGGGGCTTCCTGCGGCCCTGATCGAGCCGGCGCGTGCCGCCGCGCAGGCTTTCGGCCTGAAGGTGCCGCTCGGCTATGTCGCCCGCATGCGCCGCGGCGATCCGCTCGATCCGCTGCTGCGACAGGTGCTGCCGCTCGGCGTAGAACTCAACCAGCCGGCGGCCTATGTGAGCGATCCACTGGGAGAGCGTGCCGCGCTGCGCGCTCCGGGACTGCTGCAGAAATACCATGGGCGTGCCCTGCTCATCGCCACGTCGGCCTGCGCGGTGCACTGCCGCTACTGCTTCCGACGTGAGTTCCCCTACTCGGAGCAGACCGGCGATGCACCGCGCTTCAGCGCGGCGCTGGATGAGATCGCCCGCGACGCCTCCATCGAGGAGATCATCCTGAGCGGCGGCGACCCGCTGTCGCTGAGCGATGCGCGCCTGGCCGCGCTCACGGACTCGCTGGCGCGCATCCCACACCTGCGCCGCCTGCGCGTGCACACCCGTCAGCCCATCGTGCTGCCCTCGCGGGTGGATGCGGGACTTGCCGCCTGGCTCGCGCGCCTGCCCTGGCCGGTGGTGTTCGTATTGCACAGCAATCATCCGAATGAGATCGATGCGGAGGTGGCGCAGGCCTGCGGGCGGCTGCGGACCGCGGGCGTGACGCTGCTCAACCAGTCGGTGCTGTTGTATGGCATTAATGACAATGTGCAGACCCTCGAGCGGCTGTCGCAGCGCCTGTTCGAGGCCGGCGTGCTGCCCTACTACCTGCATGTGCTCGATCCGGTGCGCGGCGCGGCGCATTTCGACGTGCCGGACACGCGGGCGCGGCAGCTGGCCGGAGCGCTGGCCGCCCGCCTGCCCGGGTATCTGGTGCCGCGGCTCGTGCGGGAAGTGTGCGGCGTACCCGCGAAAGTCACGCTACCGCCGGTGCTAGAATCCCGCCCCATTACTGCACCGCCCCCAAGAGTGTGAAGGACATCACGACAACCCCGCAGAACGCGGTTCCGCTCATCGTGCTGAGCACCGCGCGCGATCCTGTTGAGAGCATCAACAGCATCCTGCGCCGCGCGGGGCATGCGGTGCATTGCACCTGGATTCCCTCGCTGCGCGACCTGGCCGATGCCCTCACCCAGCTGAACCCGGAGCTGCTGGTGCAGGTCGATGGCGGCAGCGACGATCTGGCTTCCGTAGTGGTGGTGCGCGATCAGATTGCGCCGACAGTCCCCCTGGTGGTCGTCGCCGAGACCGTCGATGAGGCGCGTATCGCCGATGCCATCCAGATCGGCGCGCGGGATGTGGTCTCGCTCGGCAACGCGGCGCGCCTGCAGGCGGTGATGGGACGCGAGCTGCGCGCCTTTCGCCTGGAGCGGGCGCTGGCCAATACCCTGCGCACGGCCAGCGACACCCGCCGTCAGCTCGAGACAGTGCTGAAGCGTTCCAACGATGCCATCGTGCAGGCGCAGGAAGGCATCGTGGTGGATGCCAATGGCTCATGGCTCGAGCTGTTCGGATTTGCGGACGCTGGCGCCATCGTTGGCCAGCCGGTGATGGACCTTTTCGATGAGTCCTCGCAGCCCGCGCTCAAGGGCGCGCTGGCCGCCTGCCTGCAGGGACGCTGGAGCGATCACACGCTCGAGGCCAATGCGCTGCTGGCGGACGGCACCACGCTCGCCGTGGAGCTGGTGCTGGCCCTCGGCGAGCATGACGGCGAGCCCAGCGTGCGGCTGGTGGTGCCCGCGCGTCCCAAGGACGACCGTGCCCTCGAGGTCAATCTGGAAGATGCCGTGCGGCGCGATTCTTCCACCGGCCTGCTGCATCGCCGTGCGCTGCTCGAGGGGCTGGCCGAACGCCTGGCGACGCCCGTGACCGCAGGCGTGCGCTACATCGCGGCCATCAAGCCGGACAAATTCGCTTCCATCGAGAAAGACGTCGGTGTGCTCGCCAGCGAGGAGTTCCTGATCGAGTTCGCCAACCTGATCAAGGGGCATCTGAACCCCAAGGACATTGCCGGCCGGCTGGGCGGCGTCAGCGTGCTGGTGCTGCTCGAGCGCGGCAACGAGCACGACGTGGAGGTGTGGAGCGAGCAGCTGGTGCAGAAAGCCGCGCGCCATGTGGTGAAAATCAAGGACAAGGCGCTGTCGGTGACCTGCACGGTTGGCCTGACTGTGGTGCCCACGGCGGATGCGAACCTCGATGCCGTGATCGCCGATGCCATCGAGTCCTGCCGCAAGGGCCGTCATCGCGGCGGCAACCAGGTGTTTACCTCCGACGATGCGGACACCGATGCACGCGTGAAGTCCTACGACACTGTCTGGGTCAAGCACATCAAGGCCGCTCTCATGGAGAACCGCTTCCGGCTTGTGCAGCAGCCCGTGGCCAGTCTTCAGGGCGACGACTCAGGGATGTTCGACGTGCTGGTGCGCATGATCGACGGCCAGGGCAAGGAAGTGCTACCGGCGGAATTCATGGCCGCCGCCGAGCGCAACGACCTTCTGAAGAACATCGACCGCTGGGTGGTGGGCGCCTCGCTGGCCTTTGCCGCGCAGAGAAAGCCCGGGTGTCTGTTCGTGCGCCTGTCGCGCGAGACGGTGAAGGACCCCTCCTTCCTCGACTGGCTGGACAATCACATTCGCGCCGCGCGCGCAGACCCTGCGCGGCTGTGCTTTCAGGTGACGGAAGGCGTCGCGGCCTCGCACATCACGCAGACCCAGACGCTGGGCGAGAATTTACGCAAGCGGGGCTTTCGCTTCGCGCTCGACAACTTCGGCGCGGGCCGTGATCCGCAGGGACTCATAGGCTCGGTGCCGCTCGATTTCATCAAGATCGACGGGGCGCTGATCCAAAGCCTGACGACGGATCAGGAGATTCAGACCAAGGTGCGGGGGCTGGTGGAAGCGGCGCGACACCGCGAGATTCAGACGATTGCCGAGCGGGTGGAGAACGCCAATACCATGGCGGTGCTGTGGCAACTCGGAGTGCAGTACATCCAGGGGTACTTCGTCAATGCGCCGGAAGAGGTGGTGTTGAGCGCGGCGGCGAGATAGCGTGAAAGTGGGCAATTAGCTGGCCGAAACCACCGCCTTCGCCGCCAACCACCCCGACATCCCAATGATCCCTCCTCCCGGATGAGTCCCCGCCCCACACAGATAAAACCCGCGCACCGGCATCGCGTAGCGCGACCATCCCGCCACCGGCCGCATGAAAAAAAGCTGATCCAGCATCATCTCGCCCTGCGAGATCGCCCCCTCTCTCAGCCCGAACCTCGCTTCCAGCTCCTGCGGCGACAAGATCACGCAGTGCAGTATCCGATCCGAAAACCCCGGCAAATGAGGCTCGATCAGCGCGATCGCCCGTTCCACCACCGACTCCGTCGCTACCCCATAGGGAGTGTATTGAATATGCATCACCGCCACGTGCTTGCCGCGCGGCGCCAGATTGGCCTGTGTGACGCTCGGAAAACGCAGCTCGATCACCGGGTCCTGCGAGCACCGGCCATACTTCACGGCATCGTAGGCCTGCTCGACGTAACGGATCGACGGCGCCACGATCAGTCCGCTCGACAGCGACACCGGAGCGGTGGGCAGACCGTCGAGCGCCAGCAGCACCTGGGTGGTGACGCCGCGATAGCGGATATTGCGTACCGCCGTCATGAATTCCACCTCAAGATGAACCGGATCAAGCAGCTCGAACAGGCTGCGCGTGGGATCGAGGCTCGAGATCACGCTGCGGCAGGTGATTTCCTCGCCTGAAGCAAGCCTTACGCCGGCAACGCGATCGTCGCGCACGACTACCCGCTCTACTGCGGCATTCGTCTCGATGACCACGCCCACCGCACGCGCCCGTTCCGCCAGAGCGGCGGTCAGCGCCATCGGACCTGCTCGCAACCGCAGCCGCTCGCCAAACACGCCCGGCTTGGCGCCGACGTGGCGATGCAGGAAAGTGAACGCCGTACCGCCCGACATCGGCCCCTGCGCCACGTCGGTCACCGCCAACGCCGCCAGCACTCCCTTGAGCGCCGCGGACTCAAACCAGTCATCCAGCCAGTCCGCTGCCGAATTCGGCAACGCATGCATGAGCTCGATCATGTCGGTCTTGCCCAAGCCCCGGAACTTGAGTCCGAGGTTGGCCAGGCTCAAGAGCTCACCGAATGAGTCCGCGTCGCTGCGCGGCGGCGGCCCGCGGTACAGCCGCACCAGAAATCCCGTGAACTTTTCGACCTGTTGCGCGAAAGCCGGCCAGTGCTCGGCATCCTTGGGCGACAGACGCTTCAGTACACGCGCGGTGCGGGCGATATCGCGGTGCAGCTGCAGCGGCTCGCCCTCACCGAGCGCCACAATCGGCGCATTGGCCGGAATCTCCTCCGCGAGCGCGCCAAGTCCCGTGGCGCGCACCACCCGCGGCGATAGATAGCCGGCGTCCGACAGCGGCGCGGCGCGATAGCCTGGCGCAAACTCGATCTCACGCAATATTCCGCCCAACTCGCAGCTGGCTTCTGCAAGCAGGACCTTCGATCCCCTGCGCGCTAGCGTAATCGCCGCGACCAGACCGTTGCTGCCCCCACCCACCACCACGGCATCGAACGAGCGGCTCATGAGAGCTCACCCAGGATCTTGAGCGCCGCGTTGCGTCCGCCCGCGCCCATGACCCCGCCACCCGGGTGCGTGCCGGAGCCGCATTGGTAGTAGCCTTTGATCGGCGTGTTGTATTGCGTCCAGGGCGCCGCGGGTCGCAGGAAGAAAAGCTGCTGCAAGGCCAGCTCACCCTGGAAGATATTGCCCTCGGACAGCCCCAGCGTCTGCTCGATCTCCAACGGCGTCAGCACCTGGCGGTGCAGGATGGCCGATTTGAGGTTGGGTGCGTATTCAGCGAGCGTATCGATCACCGCATCGCCAAAAGCCTCGCGCTTAGGCGGAGTCCAACCGCCGTTCAAGTGGTACGGCACGTACTGCACGAAGATGCTGGCCACATGCTTGCCCGGCGGCGCCATGTTGGGGTCGATCATCGAGGGGAAGACGATATCCATGTAGGGCTTGCGCGAGTACTCGCCGTATTTGGCATCGTCGTAGGCGCGCTCCAGGTACTCGACACTCGGACTGATCGAAAAAGCGCCTCGGTGTTGCGGCCCAATCCCCGGCATGCAGGTGAATTGCGGCAGTTCGGACAAGGCCAGGTTGACCTTGCCGGAGGAACCGCGGAAGCGGAAGCGACGTACCCGATCGAGTACTTCGCTCGGTAACTCTTTGCTCTCGACCAGATCGAGAAAGGTACGGCGCGGATCTAGACCCGAGATCACGATGGGCGCGTGATACTCATCGCCATTCTCGAGCACGACCCCAGTCGCACGCCCACCCTGGACCAGGAGCTGCTTCACCGACGCCTGAGTGGCAATTTGCGTCCCAAAGGACTGTGCCGCCGCGGCGATGGCCTGGCTCACCGAGCCATTGCCGCCGCGCGCGAATCCCCACGCCCGGAAGGCCCCGTCAATCTCGCCCATGTAGTGGTGCAGCAGCACGTACGCCGACCCTGGCGAGCGTGGCCCGAGGAAGGTACCGATGATGCCGCTCGCGGACTTGGTGGCCTTGAGCGGCCCAAACTCGAACCACTCATCGAGATAGTCCGCCGAGCTCATGGTCATGAGCTTGTACAGCGCGTGGAATTTCTCGGCGCCCAGCGAGCGAAAATGCCGGCCGAGCCTCAACATACCCTTGAGGTCGCCGGGTGAGAGCGAAGTGGGATCCGGCGGAATCGTGCCCAGCAACGGCCGCGCTGCTTGGGCCATGTGGTACATCAGACGGCCGAACTCGATCATGGCATCCGCATCGTGCGGCGAGTGACGGTAAAGTTCGCGGCGGCTCAAGTCCGCATCGCCCCAGCCGGCCAGATAGTCGCCGTTGGGGAGCGGTGTCACCGTGCTCTCGAGCGGCAGGATGTGCAGGCCGTGCCTCGGCAGATCGAGATCGCGGATGATTTCGGGACGCAGCAGGCTCACCACGTAAGAGAATACGGAGAAGGTGAAGCCGGGAAAGATCCGCTCGCTGACCGCCGCGCCGCCAATCACAGGGCGTCGCTCGAGCACCTGCACCTTTTTACCCGCGCGCGCCAGATAAGCCGCGGCCACGAGACCATTGTGGCCCCCGCCGATGATAATCGCATCGCTGCGATGGCTCATCAGGCTTTCTTCCGCGGCGGGTCGAAAAACGGCGTCTTGCGCACCCAGGCCCGGGCGCGCTTGCGCCGATGCTCCACCGTCACCTCAAACTCGACCTCGGTATCGAGTGCATAGTGCGGCGCACGAATATGCGCAAGCGCCAGGTATTTCTTGAGCAGCGGCGACCAGACACCGCTTGAAGCGTAGCCGATCTGCCTGCCTTGCCGATAGACAGGGGTGCTGGAGCGCCAGGCGATCATGGGTAACGCGGCGGAAAGATTCACGGATTTATACAGCGCCTCGAAGGAATCCCACTCGACCTCGAGGCCGACGAAGCGCCATGCGATGCCTCGCTCCTTCTCCGCCTTCAGTGCCCGCTTGCCGTTAAAGGCTTCCTTCTCGAGATTCACCGCCCAGTCGAGCGACAGCTCGAACGGTGAGGATTGCTGATCCTCGATCAGCGCGCGATGCGAGGAATGGTAATCGACATCCGCCATCAACAGACCCGCCTCAATGCGCGCCACATCCAATGCCCAGATACCGGCCGGGGTGATGCCGTAGTCTGTACCCTTCGTCATCAACGCGTCCCACACGGCCATGGCCTGCGCCGCTGGCACCCAGATCTCATATCCCAGGTCGCCGGTGTAGCCGGTGCGGGAGATCTCGACGTCCACGCCGGCGATGCGGCTCCCCGCCACGCGAAAGTATCTAAGGGTATCGAGCGACTGCTCCGCCACCTGATTGAGAACGGCGCGGGACAACGGACCTTGCAGCGCCAGCGCGCCCAGGCGCTCGGTGGTCTCCTCGATCTGCACTTGGAGGCTCACGGCGTTCTGCTGCAGAAAACGGAAAGTGGGCTCCGCGGAAGTCAGCCGGTAAGCCTGCTCGCCGAGCCGGCTCACCGTGCCATCGTCGATCACCTTGCCCCGCGCATCGCACCAGGGCGTATAGAGCACCTGGCCCACCTGCATCTTCATGACATTGCGCGTGATGATGCGATCGAGCAGCCGCGCGGCATCGCGCCCGCTCACCTGGTACTTGTGCAGCGGTGAGACATCGATGAGTGCGGCGGCATTGCGGATGGCCGCGTATTCGCGGTCGTGCAGCCAGTCGTAGCTGCTCGCCACGGCATAGCCCGACCAGCGCCGCCAGGTGGCGCCCAGGACGAGCGGGGCGGTACGCGCGTGAAAGGGCGTATGTTTGAGGGAGTTGTCGATGTTCACGGTACCTGCTGGATGCCCATCGATCGGTGGGCTCGCGGGATCAGCGAACCGGTCCGCAATATACCGCGCGACCGCCGCGCAGCGCCAATTCATGCGTTGCGCCGGCCGGCCATTCGTTACGGTGATGCGTGGCCATCATTATCGTGACGCCCTCCCGCAGCAGCGCCTCGATATCCTCGAGCACAGCCGCGCGTGTCGCCGCATCGAGGCCTGCGAACGGCTCATCGAGCAGCAGCAGCCGCGGAGCGCCGGCCCAGGCGCGCGCAAAAAGCACGCGGCGCACCTGGCCATATGAGAGCTCGCGCAGCGTACGCCCGGCGAGCGGCGTAAGCCCGAAGAATCCCAACGCGCGTCGCGCCGCGGCCCGATCGGCCGCAGTGGGCGCATTGTTCAAACCGACGCTCGAGTGCCGGCCCGATTGCACGACTTCAGCCGCGGTTAGCCGCAGCGGATGATCGGTCTGCAGCTGCGGGGCGACCCAGCCCACCCAGCGCTTGAACCGTGCGAGCGGCACACCCGGCTCGATTCCCGCGCGCTGCACGGCTCCGGCGATCGCGTGATTGCCGTAGAGCGCGCGCAGCAGGGTCGACTTGCCCGAGCCGTTCGCGCCGTGCACGACCCAGCATTCGCCGGCGCGCACCTCGAATGAAAGGCTCTGCAGGACGTGAGCCCCGGCAAGATACACCGACGCGCTTGCCAACCGTATCAAAACCGGTCCGGGGGCGGTGGCGTGGAGTTTTGCAGACCGCGAACGGCGTCGCGCATCCAGCGTGCGCGCCAAGGGCGCGCGCTCAATGGGCCCACGGTAGGCCACACGCCCCCTCTCGAGGATCAATGCATGCGTGGCCGCGCGCGGGATGTCCTCTTTGTAGTGCGTCGACAGCACCCATGACAGCTTCGATCGCGCGGTGCTCTCGAGCCAGCGCAGCACCCGCGCGCGATAGTGTGCATCCAGTCCATTGAGCAGCTCATCCAGCAACAGCAGTTGCGGACGCCACGCCAGCGCGCGCGTCAGCAGAGTCAGCCTGCGCTCGCCATAGGACAGCGTCAGGAAGCGCCGGCGCGCGAGCGCGGCGATGCCGCCACGTTGCAACAGTGCCGCGATCCGCTTGCGATCCGCCGCCGTCAGCCGGTCGAGAGGGATGTCGGTGCGGTACAGGCCCGTGCCGACTATCTGCTCGACGCGGTAGTTCCAGTCGTAGTGCTCGTATTTGTCCTGCCGCTCGGCGCCAAGATAGGCGATCTCGTTTTTGACTTCATACGGCGATGGCCAGCTCTCGCCGCCCCAGCGGTACAGGCGCGAACCTTTTTCACTGGGCGTCGGCCAGACATCGCCCGCCAGCAGCTTGAGCAGCTGCGTTTTGCCCGCGCCGTTGGCGCCGGCCAGCACCCAGCGCTGCCCCGGCAGGATATGCAAATCGACATCGTGCAACACCGTACGCCCGCCCCGCTCGAGACGGATGCCCTGCAACTGTACTTCAAAAGAAGGTGTCAACTCGCGGCGATGGCGATGGCGGTGAGGCTTTATTTCGCGGGTGCTGCCGCGACTTCCGGCGCGATGGCCTCCACCCGATCCACGCTGCGCCACCCCCGCGTCAGCACCGAGCCGCGCTGCGCCCGCTGCCCCTTGTATTCCTTGAGCTCGCCCCACGGAAGCAGCTTCTGCTTGTCGCCCGCCCAGAGAATGAGTTTGCCATCGGGCGGCACCACCGTAATGCCCGTGAGGTATTCCTCACGCGCCGCGGCCTTCTTGCCCGGAATGTCGTAGATCTTGTTGCCCTTGCCCCGCGGCAGCTCCGGCAGATCCCCGACCTTGAACGCCAGCATCTTGCCCTCGCTGCTCACCGCCACCACCAGCGAGTCCGGTGATGGGACCAGCGCCGGCGGCAGCACATGCGCGTTCTCGGACACATTAAGGATGGTCTTGCCGGCCTTGCGGTCGGTGATCAATTCTTTCAAACGCACTGTGAAGCCATATCCGGCATCGGTCGAGAGCAGCCACAGGTCCTCCGGCTCACCCAGCATCACCCCCGCGAATTTGGCGCCATCCGGCGGGTTCAAACGCCCCGACAGCGGCTCGCCATTGCCGCGCGCCGAGGGCAGCGAATGAGCCGGCAGCGTGTAAGTACGGCCCGTGCTGTCGACAAACACCGCGGATTGCAGGCTGCGACCGCGCGCGGCCGACTGAAAGGCATCGCCACTTTTGTAAGTCAGAGTGCGCGGATCGAGCTCATGCCCCTTGGCCGAGCGCACCCAGCCACCGGTGGAAAGCACGACGGTGACGGGCTCGTTGGGAATCAGCGTGGTGGCATCGATGGCCTGCGCCGCCTCGCGCTCGATGATCTTGGTGCGACGCTCGTCGCCGAATTTCTCGGCATCCGCGGCGATCTCCGCGGAAACGAGCTTCTTCATCTTCGCCTTGCTGCCGAGCAGGCCTTCGAGCTCATCCTGCTCATCCTTCAATTCCTTCTGCTCCTCGCGGATCTTCATTTCTTCCAGCTTGGCGAGATGGCGCAGCTTGGTCTCGAGGATAGCCTCGGTCTGCTCGTCCGAGAGCTTGAAGCGTTTCATCAGGACGGGCTTCGGCTCATCCTCCTTGCGGATGATGCGAATCACCTCATCCAGATTAAGATAGACGATCAGCAGCCCTGCCAGGATATGCAGCCGCGCCTGAACCTTGGACAGGCGATGCTCGAGACGGCGCCGCACGGTGGCAAACCTGAAATCCAGCCAGCCGCTCAGCACATCCTTCAAACCCATCACCCGCGGCCGTCCATCGAGGCCGATGATGTTGAGGTTGACCCGATAGTTGCGCTCGAGATCCGTGGTGGCGAACAGATGGTTCATCAGCTCGATGAGGTCCACCCGGTTCGATCGCGGCACGATCACGATGCGGGTCGGGTTCTCATGATCCGACTCGTCGTTGTAGTTCTCGATCATCGGCAGCTTCTTGGCCCGATACTGCTCATCGAGCTGCTGCAGGAAGCGGCTGCCGGAGACCTGGTACGGCAGCGCGGTCACGATGATGTTGCCGTCCTCGACCTCATAGGTGGCGCGGGCCTTGAAGCTGCCCATGCCCTTCTCGTAGAACTCCTTCAGATCCGCGCGCGGCGAGATGATCTCCGCGCCCGTGGGCAGATCCGGCCCCTTGATATGCTTCATCAGCGTCGCGGTGGTCGCTTCCGGATCGTCGATCAGATGGATGCAGGCGGCCGCCACCTCGCGCAGGTTGTGCGGCGGAATATCGGTGGCCATGCCGACCGCGATGCCCTGCGTGCCGTTCAGCAGGACGTTCGGCAGCCGCGCCGGCAGGATCGCGGGCTCCTCCATCGTGCCGTCGAAGTTCGGCGTCCAATCGACGGTGCCGTGTGCGAGCTCGCGCAGCAGCACATCCGCGTAGCGGGTGAGCTTGGCCTCGGTGTAACGCATCGCGGCGAAAGATTTCGGATCGTCCTGCGAGCCCCAGTTGCCCTGCCCGTCGACGATCGGATAGCGGTAGGCGAACGGCTGCGCCATGAGCACCATGGCCTCGTAGCAGGCACTGTCGCCATGTGGGTGGAACTTGCCGATCACATCGCCGACGGTGCGCGCGGATTTTTTATGCTTGGAGACGGCCGAGAGACCGAGTTCGCTCATGGCGTAGGTGATGCGCCGCTGGACCGGTTTCAGGCCATCGCCCAACGCCGGCAGCGCGCGGTCCAGAATCACGTACATCGAATAGTCGAGGTAGGCCTTTTCGGTGAAGACCTTGAGCGGCTGGCGCTCGACGCCCTCGAAGTTCAATTCCTGGTTTTGCGGAGCCATCAGACCTGCACCTCCGCCAGATTACCCTTGGTCTCCAGCCACTCCCGCCGGTCCGAGGCGCGCTTCTTCGCGAGTAACATGTCCATCAGCTGATCGGTATTGTCCTTACCCTCGATGGTGAGCTGCACCAGGCGGCGCGTGCGCGGATCGATGGTGGTCTCGCGCAGCTGCGAGGGATTCATCTCACCGAGACCCTTGAAGCGCGTGACCACGGGTTTGGCGCGGCCGTTCTCTTTCTCGATACGCTTGAGCGTGGACTCGCGCTCCTCGTCATCCAGCGCATAGTGGATCTGCTTGCCGGCATCGATGCGGTAGAGGGGCGGCATGGCCACGTACACATGACCGTTGCTGACCAGCGGCCGGAAGTGCCGCAGAAACAGCGCGCACAGCAGGGTCGCAATGTGCTGACCGTCCGAATCCGCATCGGCGAGGATGCAAATCTTGTGATAGCGCAGTTTGGCTAGATCCGCCGAGCCGGGATCGACCCCCAACGCCACACTGATGTCGTGCACTTCCTGCGAGCCGGCGATCTCACCCGGCTCGAGCTCCCAGGTGTTGAGGATTTTGCCGCGCAAGGGCATGATGGCCTGAAATTCACGGTCACGCGCCTGCTTGGCCGAGCCGCCGGCCGAGTCGCCCTCGACCAGAAACAGCTCCGAGCGCTCAGGCTCCTGGCTCGCGCAATCGGCCAGCTTGCCGGGCAGCGCCGGACCGGACGACGAGCGCTTGCGCACCACCTTCTGCGCCGCTTTCAAACGCTCCTGCGCGTTGGAGATCGCGAACTGCGCGATCCTCTCCCCGGCATCGGGATGGCGATGCAGCCACAGCGACAGCGAATCCTTCACGAATCCTTCGACCAGCGGCGCCGCATCGCGCGAGGCCAGGCGCTCCTTCATCTGCCCGGCGAACTGCGGCTCATGCACTTTGATCGACAGCACGTGGCAAGCCTTGTCCCACACATCCTCGGGGGTCAGCTTGATGCCGCGCGGGATGAGATTGCGATTTTCGCAAAACTCCCGCACCGCGGCAGCGACGCCGGACCGCAGGCCGTTCACATGCGTGCCGCCCTCGATGGTTGGAATCAGGTTGACATAGCTCTCACCGACCACGTTCTCGATGTCCGGTGCCCAGCACAGCGCATAGTCCACCGCGTCCGTATCGCCTTCACGCTTGCCGGTGATGGGCTCCTCGGGCGGCAGACGATCCACCTTGCCCATCTCCTCGAGCAGGTACTCGCCCAGGTCGCCGGAGTAGAACCACTCGTCCTTCTCGCCCGTCGCCTCGTTGAAAAATTTCACGCGCAAGCCCGGCGCCAGCACCGCTTTGGCCTTGAGGGTGTGCTGAAGCTGCGGGACGGAGAACTTGTCCGAGTCGAAGAACTTCGGATCGGGCCAGAAGCGCAGCCTCGTGCCGGTGTTGCGCTGGCCGACGCTGCCCACCACTTCAAGCTTCGAGGACACCTTGCCATCCTTGAAGCTGATGTTGTATTCCTTGCCGTTACGCTTGATCCAGGTCTCGAGGTTCTTGGAGAGCGCGTTCACCACGGATACGCCCACCCCGTGCAGGCCGCCGGAGAACTTGTAGGTCTTGTCGGAGAATTTGCCGCCCGCGTGCAGCCGCGTCAGGATCAGTTCCACGCCGCTCACCTTCTCCTTAGGGTGTATGTCCACCGGCATGCCGCGGCCATCGTCCTCCACCTCGAGGGAGTTGTCCTTGTAGAGCGTGACCGAGATTTCCTTGGCATGCCCCGCCAGCGCCTCATCGACGCTGTTATCGATGACCTCGTGCGCCAGATGGTTCGGGCGCGAGGTGTGCGTGTACATGCCTGGTCGGCGCCGCACGGGCTCGAGGCCGCTCAAAACTTCGATATCGGAGGCGGTGTAGGACAAAGTTTCAGACCCCGGCGCTGTCAGACGCGCGCGGATGTTAACAGAACTCGCGGGATCTCAGGCGAAATCGGCGCATAGCGCATCGCGCACCCCAGCCGGCACGGGATCGATGGCATGGCGATAGTGCTTGTGATCGACGCCCACGGCCAGTGTCGCACCGGCGCGCAGGCTGGCGATCATCTCGGGGCCGAGCTCGAAACGCAGGAAGTGCACCGAGGAGGTCTTCTCCTCGCTCTCGCGCTCGAGGTCCTCATCCGCGATGGCCGCCACACGGCCATGGCCCAGCACCTGCACCCAGCACACCGCCTCAATGCCCTTGAGCAGCGACAGCTGGCGCGCCCGCTCCGTCGGGTCCGCGTATTCGATCAGCAGGGTGACCTTCCAGTTGCTCCCGTCGGGAATCAACGGATTGTAGGCGGCCAGTTCCTCCTCGATGGCGTCCGCCTCGAAAATACGCTCCGCCCGCAGCATCTCCTGCACCTGGTACTGGATGGTGATCCGGTCCTCGAACAGCCACACGGTGTGCGGCCCCACCGCCAGCTGCCGCTTGCGCTTGTGCGCCATGACGCGCTCGCGAATAGCCGGGCGCTGGCGCGAATACTGCTCCAGGGAGAGAAGGTCTTCGGGCGAGACGCGCTTCACGCTTCAGATCCCGTAAGCCAGACGCAGCAGGGTCAGAGGATGCGTGGGCGGACGCACCTCCTTCAAGCCGCTTTCGATCTGGTGGCCGGCCATGGGGCAGTCGCTCGAGTAATAGTCGGGCTGCGCACTCTCCACCCGTTGCACGACCGGGCGGCCGATTCTCATGGAGGCGGAACGGAATTCTCTCTTCACGGCGTAGGTCCCATTGTGGCCCGAGCAGCGCTCGGTGGTCTCGACCGTCGTGCCGGGAATGAGTTGCAGCACATCGCGGGTTTTAAGTCCTATATTCTGCACGCGCAGGTGACAGGGCACGTGATAGCTCACCTTGCCGAGCGTGGTCTTGAAATCCGTGCGCAGCAGGCCCGCCTTGTGGCGCAGCATCAGGTACTCGAAAGGATCGAATACATGGCGGCGTACCCGCTGCACATCGGCATCCTCGGGAAACATCAGCGGCAGCTCCTGCTTGAACATCAGCACGCAGGAGGGAATCGGCGCCACGATATCGCAGCCCGCTTCGATGGCGCGCAGCAGCTGTGGAACGTTGATCTCCTTCAAATGAGCAACGCTTTGCAGATCCCCCAGTTCCAGCCGCGGCATGCCGCAGCAGCGCTCCCGCTCGGTGAGCTGCACCGCAATGCCGTTGTGCCGCAGCACGGCGAGCAGGTCCTCATCGAGCTGAGGCTCGTTGCGGTTGCCGTAACAGGTGACAAACAAAGCCACCCGGCCGCGGGTCTGCGGCGTCGATTGGACGACTGCCGTCGCGGAAGCGGCAAAGCGCCTGCGAAAAGTCTTCGCCTCGAAGCGCGGCACCGGCGCCTCACGGTGCACCCCCAGGGTCTTCTCGAGCAGTGCCCGGCCGCTCTTGGAGCGGTTCACGGCGTTGACCACATGAACCACGATGGGAATGCCGGCGAAGTTGCCGACAGCCTCGGTGGCGGCCAGCACTCGGTCGCGCAGCGGCAGCTTCTCCTTTTTCGCGCGCACGGCCTTCGCGCGCAGCATCAGATGGGGAAAATCGACATTCCAGGGATGCGGCGGCACATAGGGGCACTTCGTCATGAAGCACATGTCGCAGAGGTAGCAGTGGTCCACCACCTGCCAGAACACCTTGCGGTCGACGCCGTCCACCTCCCCGGTCGAGGAGCCGTCGACGGCATCGAACAGGGTGGGGAAGGCATTGCACAGACTGAAGCAGCGCCGGCAGCCGTGACAGATATCGAAGACGCGCGCCAGCTCCTGCGTCAGCGCCGTCTCATCGTAGAACGAGGCGTCCCGCCAGGCGAGCGGATGCCGCGTCGGAGCCTCAAGGCTTCCCTCAACGGCCATTAGCAGCGGTCTTACGCGAACTTCGTAAGTCCTGGGCGCGGCCCATCACAAAGTGTCGAGGGCCTTCTGGAAGCGATTGGCATGAGAGCGCTCGGCCTTTGCCAGCGTCTCGAACCAGTCGGCGATCTCGGCGAAGCCCTCCTCGCGGGCGGACTTGGCCATGCCCGGGTACATGTCCGTGTACTCGTGGGTTTCACCGGCGATGGCGGCCTTCAGGTTATTGCGCGTGTCGCCGATCGGCAGGCCGGTGGCGGGATCGCCCACGGCCTCGAGGTATTCGAGGTGGCCGTGCGCGTGCCCGGTCTCACCCTCGGCGGTCGAGCGGAATACGGCAGAGACGTCGTTGAAGCCTTCCACGTCCGCCTTCGCTGCGAAATAAAGGTAACGGCGGTTCGCCTGGGACTCTCCTGCGAACGCGTCCTTGAGGTTCTTTTCGGTCTTGCTGCCTTTGAGATTCACGGGAGCCTCCTAAAGGATCAGACAATATCCAGAATCGACCGAAACTCTATGCCCGGCCTTGGAAAGCGTCAACCGCGTGTGTAACGTGCGCGCCTCACATGACACGCAAAGCCAAAGACCCGGATTTCGAGAGTTCGCTCGGCGAGCTGGAAAAGCTGGTGCAGCGCCTCGAAGGGGGCGAGCTGCCGCTCGATGAGGCGCTCAAGACCTTCGAGCGCGGCATCGAGCTCACCCGCCACTGCCAGAGCGCCTTGAAGACGGCTCAGCAGAAGGTGGAGATTCTCTTGAGGCGCAGTGGCCAGGTTGAAGTGCAACCCTTTGATACTTCGGACGGCGACCCCGCAGCCGCGGAAGAATGAGCCCCCCCCTCGACAGCCAGCTCGCGGCATACCACAGCCGCATCGAGCGCGTGCTCGCGCAATGTCTGACGCTGCCGGACTGCGGCACGCCGCAGCTGCGCGAAGCCATGCGCTACAGCGTGCTCGGCGGCGGCAAGCGGCTGCGGCCGGTGCTGGTGTACCTCACGGGCGAGTCACTCGGCGCCCCCCTGGAACGGCTGGACGCGGCCGCGACGGCGGTGGAATTGGTCCATGTGTATAGCCTGGTGCACGATGACCTTCCCGCGATGGATGACGACGACCTGCGCCGTGGACGGCCCACCTGCCACCGCGCCTTCGATGAGGCCACGGCCATCCTGGCGGGCGATGCCCTGCAGGCGCTGGCCTTCGATGTGCTGGCCCGGGAGTCGGGGGGTCTCGCCGCCGCGACGCGCCTTGAGATGCTGCGCATTCTAGCTCGCGCCGCCGGCACCGGCGGCATGGCCGGCGGACAGGCTATCGATCTGGCCTCGGTGGGCCGGACGCTGGGTGCGGCGGAGGTCGAGAATATGCATCGCCGCAAGACCGGCGCACTGATCGAGGCCAGTGTGCTCATGGGGGCGGCGGCCGCCTGCGCGGGCGGTGAGACGCAGAGCGAGGCGCTCAAACGCTACGGCACGGACATCGGGCTCGCGTTCCAGATCCAGGACGACATCCTGGACGTGGAAGGCGATGCGGCTTTGCTGGGCAAATCGACCGGAGCGGATGCCGCCCGGTGCAAGCCCACCTATCCCAGCACCGCTGGGCTTGCCGCCTCGCGCCAACGGGCCCTTGAGCTGCGCGACAGCGCGGTAGCGGCGCTTGCGCCGCTGGGTGAGCGTGGCCGCCGGCTGGCCGATCTCGCGCATTACATCGTCAGTCGCGCTCAGTAGCCTGAAAGCCCTACACTTAAGCCCCATGTCGCCGTCCGATTCCGCCTACCCCCTGCTTCGCGCCATCGCCTCGCCAGCCGATCTGCGCAAGCTTCCAGCGGCTAAACTCACCCAACTTTCCAAAGAGTTACGCGAGTTTCTGATCCAAAGTGTGAGCACCCGCGGCGGTCACTTCGCCGCCGGTCTCGGCACGGTGGAGCTCACCGTGGCCCTGCACTATGTCTTCGACACACCGAACGACCGCATCGTGTGGGATGTGGGCCATCAGGCCTACCCGCACAAGGTGCTCACCGGCCGCCGCGAGCAGCTACACACTATCAAGCAGCATGGGGGCCTCGCGCCCTTTCCCTCCCGCGCCGAGAGTGAGTACGACACTTTCGGCGTGGGTCATTCCAGCACCTCGATCAGCGCCGCGTTAGGGATGGCGGTCGCCGCCGCGCAGCTTCACGAGGAGCGGCGCGTGGTTGCGGTGATCGGCGATGGTGCGATGACCGCTGGCATGGCCTTCGAGGCACTCAATCACGCGGGCTCGCTGCCCGCCGATCTACTCGTGATCCTGAACGACAACGACATGTCGATCTCGGAGAATGTCGGCGCTCTGTCGAATTACTTCGCGCGGGTGCTCTCGGGCCGGGTGTATGCCCACCTGCGCGAAGGCAGCAAGAAAGTGTTGCGGCCCATGCCCACCGTGCGCGAGCTGGCACGCCGCTCCGAGGAGCATATGAAGGGCATGGTGCTGCCGGGCACGATGTTCGAGGAGATGGGCTTCAATTACATCGGCCCCATCGACGGCCATGACGTGAAGGCGCTGGTGTCGACCCTGCGCAATCTCAAAAAGCTCAAGGGTCCGCAGTTCCTGCATGTGGTGACCCGCAAGGGCCAGGGCTATGCGCCCGCCGAGGCCGACCCCATCAAGTGGCACGGGCCGGGGCCTTTCGATCCGGCGAGCGGCACCATCTTCAAGGAGAAGGCCAGCGGCCCTTCCTACTCGCAGATCTTCGGGCAGTGGCTGTGCGATATGGCCGCGCGCGATCCGAAAATCATCGGTATCACGCCCGCGATGCGCGAGGGCTCGGGCCTGGTCGAGTTCTCCAGGCGCTTCCCGGAGCGCTACTTCGATGTAGCCATCGCGGAGCAGCACGCCGTGACCTTCGCGGCGGGCCTCGCCACCGAAGGCTTGAAGCCCGTGGTGGCGATCTACTCCACTTTCCTGCAGCGCGCCTACGACCAGCTGATCCATGATGTGGCGCTGCAGAGCCTACCGGTGGTGTTTGCCCTGGATCGCGCGGGTCTGGTGGGCGGCGACGGCGTCACCCACCAGGGCAGCTACGACTTGAGCTTCCTGCGCTGCATCCCCAACATGGTGGTGATGACTCCCGCCGATGAGAACGAATGCCGGCAGATGCTCTACACGGCCAGCACGTTGAACTTTCCCGCCGCGGTGAGGTACCCACGGGGCACGGGACCGGGTGTGCCGATCCGCGAGGAGATGACGGCGCTGCCGGTGGGCAAGGCCGAGATACGCCGCGAGGGGCGCAGCGGCCTTGCGTTGCTGGCCTTCGGCGCGCTGGTGGATTCGGCACAGAAGATCGCCGAACGCCTCGATGCCACCGTGGTCAACATGCGGTTCGTCAAGCCATTGGATGAGGATCTGGTGATTGCCATTGCCTCGCGGCATCGCGCCGTGGTCACGATCGAGGAGAACGCCACCGCCGGCGGCGCCGGCTCCGCCATCGGCGAGCTGTTGGCCGCCGAGGACTTGAGTCCATCGCTGCTGCACCTCGGCATCCCCGACCGCTTCATCGAGCATGGCTCGCGCGAGGACTGTCTCGCGGCCGCCGGCCTCGATCTCGCGAGCCTCACGGGTGCCGTGGAACGCTGGTGGGCACTGCACAACCCCGAGCGTGCCCGCTCCGCCGGAGGAGCCTGAGCTCATGGAGGATGTGCAGGGCCGCGCCGACACACGGCGGCTTCCCATCGACCGTGTCGGCATCAAGGACATCCGCCACCCCGTGCGCATGCGCGACCGCACCACGGGCGAGCAGCACACCATCGCCACGTTCAACATGTACGTGTCGCTGCCGCACCATTTCAAGGGCACGCACATGTCGCGGTTCGTGGAGATCCTGCACGTCGAGCGCGAGATCTCGGTCGACACCTTCCGCGCCATGCTCGAGCGCATGACGAAGCGGCTCGAGGCGGACTCGGGCCATATCGAGATGACATTTCCCTTCTTCGTGATGAAGAAGGCGCCGGCATCGGGCGTCGAGAGTCTGATGGACTATCAGGTGAGCCTGATCGGCGAGTATTGCCGCGGCAATACGACGATGTGGCTGAAGGTACTCGCCCCAGTGACCAGCCTGTGTCCCTGCTCCAAGGATATCTCGGAGCGTGGCGCGCACAACCAGCGCTCGCACGTGACGGTGAAGGCGCAGCTGCGCAGCACGCTATTGATCGAGGAGCTGATCGATCTGATCGAGGCGGAGGCGTCCTCGCAGCTTTATGGGATTTTGAAGCGAGCGGACGAGAAGTATGTGACGGAGCGGGCTTATGACAACCCTAAATTTGTCGAGGACGTGGTGCGGGATGTGGCGGCGCGGCTCAATGCGGAGGAGCGGGTCGCGGCGTATACGGTGGAGGCGGAGAACTTCGAGTCCATCCACAACCACTCGGCTTATGCGCTGATCGAACGCGATAAGGACAAGGGATAGAGTACAAGACGGGATCACAGCAGCCTCTACTTCTACAGAGCCTGCGCCGCCTCCAGCACTGCCTGCGCATGCCCCGGCACCTTGACCTTGCGCCATTCCTGACGGAGCACGCCGTCGCGATCGATCAGGAAAGTACTGCGCTCGATTCCGAGATACTTGCGTCCGTACATGCTCTTTTCCTTGATCACATCGAACAGCTTGCACAGCCTTTCATCCTCATCGGAGAGCAGCTCGAACGGCAGACTTTCCTTCTTCCTGAACTTCTCGTGCGAAGCCATGCTGTCACGAGACACCCCAACCACCCGCGTCTTCGCCCTGCGGAATGCCGCGTGCAGATCGCGGAACTGCTGGCTCTCGAGGGTGCAGCCGGAGGTCATGTCCTTCGGGTAGAAGTAGACCACCAGGCTCTGGCCGTCGCCCACCGGTAAGGAGGATTTCGGAACTTTCTTGCCGACCATGATCTTGCTCATGGAGGCGGATTGTAGCGCGCTTCAGCCCGGCGGCGCGTCGGCGTTTTGCAGGCGGCTGATGAGGTTGCGCAGGAACACCCGGTTGAAGCGTAGCTGGCAGGAGGCGGATACCTGCTCGAGCAGCGTGGAGCTCACCTTGAGCACGGTGACGTCGCTCGCCGCGCGGATGGTGGCAGTGCGCTTGGCGCCCTGCACATAGCTCGCCTCGCCGAAACAGTCGCCCGTGTCGAGCGCGCCAACCCGGTTGCCGTGACGCTCGACGGTGCAGTTCCCCGTGACGATGATGTAGAAACGGTCGTCCATCTCGCCTTCCTTGACGATCTCCTCGCCCGCCCGATAGTCCTGCCAGAGGCTCGCTCGCAGTACTTCCCAGATCTCCGCGTGCGAGAACTCGTGGAAGAACTTGAGACGGCGCAGCACGCCGAACTGCTCCTGCCGGTCGATGCGAGAGTTGTCCTCGCGCAGCTTCTGGTGGACGCGGGTCAGCTCCGCCGCGAAATCGAGCCCGCTCTTGTAGCGCTTCTCTGGATCCTTCAGCAGCGAGACCGCCACCACATTCTCGAGCTCCTCGGGAATGTCCTTGCGCAGGGTGTGGATGGGCGGCGGGGTGGCATAGACGATCTGATGCAGCAGCTTCTGCAGGTTGCCGGCGCGGAACGGACGGGTGCCGGTGAGCAGCTCGTACATCACCGCGCCGAGCGAATAAAGGTCCGAGCGGTTGGTGAGCTCGAGACTCTGCACCTGCTCGGGCGACATGTAGGAGGGGCTGCCGGCGATGCCCTCGATGCGCGAGATGTCGGAGTCGGCCACCAGCGCGATGCCGAAATCGATGACGCGTACGTCGCTGTCGTTCGTCAGCATGATGTTCGAGGGCTTGATGTCGCGGTGGATCACGCCCCGCGAGTGCGCGTAGTGCAACGCCTTGGCACATTTGTAGACGATCTCGACCGTGTCGTCGATACGCAGCAGGTTGTCCGAGCGGCAGTAGGCGGCGAGCGTGCGCGCGCCGTGCACGTGCTCCATCACGATGTAGCAGTGGCCGTTCTCCTCGCCCGCATCGTAGATGGGCAGAATGTTGGGGTGCTGCAGCATGCCGACCAGATGCGCCTCCTGCAGGAACATCTTGCGCGCCACGCGCGCGCGGTCCTCATCGCCGCCGGTGTCCATGTTGTAGACCTTGATCGCGACGTCGCGCCCGTAGTACGCATCGTGCGAAAGGTAGACCGTGCCGGTGCTGCCGCGGCCGACCTCGTTGATGACCAGGTACTTGCCGATCTTCTCGGGGATCTTGCGGGCCGCGGAGGGTTTGGCAAGCGGTGCTGACATGGCGCGCGGAAAAGTCATGGACGGCGGGAGCATACGGAGGCGCGCAAAAATCGACTGTGATGCGCCCCTCAGGCGTCCACCTGCGCGGCGGTAGCTGTCACTCAGGGACTGAAGTGATCGAAACCGCGATGCGAGAACTCCATCACAGTCCCGTCACGCACCACGACACAGCCCGGCGCGGCGCTCAGCGCGCCGATGGCGCGATAGCCCCATTTCTCCTGCGGCAGGTCGCGCTGCAGGGCCGCGAGCGCGTCCGGCGGCACGGTGAAGCACAGCTCGTAGTCATCTCCGCCCGTCAGCGCGAGCTCCCGGGCACGCTCATCGCCGACCGCTGCAGTAAGCGGCGCCGACAGGGGAAGCTTGAGAAAAGCGATTTCCACGCCGCAGCCGCTGGCAACTGCCAGCTTGCCGGCATCGCCCAGCAGCCCGTCGGAGATATCGATGCAGGCACTTGCATAATCGCGCAGCCGCTGGCCGAGCTCGACGCGCGGGGTGGGAAAAAGGAAGCGCTCGCGCAGATAGTGGTCGCGATCGGCGTCGTGGGCCTGAAGACGCCCCTGCTCGATTGCAAGTCCTGCGGCAGCATCGCCCGGCGTGCCCGAGACGAACAATATGTCGCCCGGCCTGCCGCCCCGACGCCTCAAGGCCTTGCCTTTCGGGACGTGACCGAGCATCTGCACGGTGGTGGAAAGCGGCCCGGCAGTGGTATCTCCGCCCACCAGCGCCACGCCGTGGATGCGCGCCAGCCTGCCGAAGCCCGCGGCGAATGCCGTGAGCCAGGGCTCATCGGCCTGGGTAAGCGTGAGCGCAAGCAGCGCCCAGGCGGGCTTAGCGCCCATGGCTGCAAGATCGCTCAAGTTCACCGCGAGCGCACGGTAGCCAATGGAGTTGGGTGGCGACCCTTTGGGGAAATGCCTGCCTTCAACCAGGGTGTCGATGGCGGCGACCAGCTCCTCATCCGGCGGACATGCCAGCAGCGCGGCATCGTCACCCACACCCAGAGCCACGTCCGTGCGCCGAGCGCCGCAATGACGGAAAAAACGGTCGATGAGCTCGAACTCGTTCACTTGAGGCTCAGTGCTCGTTCGGACGCAGCTCTCTTGCGGCCCGGTCGAGCACCGCATTGACGAATTTGTGCCCGTCGGTAGCGCCAAAGCGGCGCGCGAGCCCCACGCCTTCGTCGATCACTACGCGGAACGGCACCTCGGGCCGCTGCCGCAGCTCGAAAGCACCGATCAGCAATATGGCGTGCTCGATGGGATCGAGCACCGAGGGCTTGCGGTCCATCCAGGCCTTGAGCGACTCATCGAGCGCGTCGCGCGCGCCGCAGACGCCCTGCACCAACTCGCGAAAATACTCTCCGTCGGCGCGATCCATGCCCTCCTCGCTGGCGAACTCCGCAATGAGATCCTGCCATGGGGCGTCGTTCATCTGCCAGCGGTACAGCGCCTGCATCGCAAGCTTGCGCGCCAGGGAGCGCGCGCCTGGATTGAATTGAGCGTTCATGATCAGAGCTTGGTGAGCAGATCGGCCATCTCGAGCGCCACTTCCATGGCTTCGCCGCCCTTGTTGCCCTCGCCCGGCGCGGCGCGCTCCTCGGCCTGCGCCTGCGTCTCAACCGTCAGCACGCCAAATGCCACGGGAATGCCCGTGTCGCCCGCCACGCGGCGCAGGCCCGCCGCGCACTGCCCGGCCACATATTCGAAATGCGGTGTATCGCCGCGGATCACGCAGCCGAGCGCGACAATGGCGTCGTAGCTCTTGCTCTGCGCCAGGCGCAACGCCGCCACCGGCAGCTCAAATGCGCCGGGGACGCGCGCAACCATCAGTCTGTCGATATCGCCGCCGTGCTTGCGCCAGGCCGCCACCGCGCCATCGAGCAATTTGCCGACAATGGTATCGTTGAATGTCGCAGCCACGATGGCCACACGATGCCGACGCGCATCGGGCACACCCTGCACAGGATGAATATCGCTGCTGAGCGCACCGCTCTCACCTGCCTGGGAACGACGCCAGTCGCTCATGCATCCTCGCTGACGTAGCTCTCGACCTCCAGATCGAAGGCCGAGATGCCGAGCATCTGCTTGGGCGCGGAGAGCACGCGCATGCGGCGCACGCCGAGATCCTTGAGCATCTGCGCGCCCATGCCGTAGGTACGCAGCACCGCGCCACCCGGCTCGCGCTTGGTGGTGGACTCCTGCTCCTTGAGCACGATCAGAACCCCGCTGCCGGCATGCGCGATGCGCTCGAGCGCGGCGCGCAGCGTCCAGGCCTTGGCATCGGTGCGGATGCCGAGCAGATCGCGCAGGGCGTCGCAGACGTGCACACGCACCAGCGGCGCGGGCGAGCCGTCGAGCGGTCCGCGCGCCAACGCGAAATGCGTGCCCTGGTGCACGCGGTCCTCGTAAGTATAGAGATCGAACTCGCCGAATTCGGTGCGCACCTTCTCCTGCGACACCCGCTCGATGGAGCGCTCGTTGCGCAGACGGTAGCGGATGAGATCGGCAATGGTGCCGATCTTGAGATTGTGCTGCCGCGCGAACTCCTCGATCTGCGGACGGCGGGCCATGGTGCCGTCATCGTTCATGAGCTCGCAGAGCACCCCGACAGACTTGCAGCCGGCGAGCTTGCACAGGTCCACGGCGGCCTCGGTATGCCCGGCACGCACCAGTACGCCGCCGCGGCGCGGACGCAGTGGAAAGATATGTCCGGGCCGGGCGAAATCCCGGGCGGAAACTGTGTCGCTGGCGAGCGCCTGGATGGTGGCGGAGCGATCCCCAGAGGAGACGCCGGTGGTGGTGCCATGACGGTAATCCACCGTGACCGTAAAAGCGGTGCGATAGGCATCGTCATTGTTGGGCACCATCTGCGGCAGCTCGAGGCGCGCCAGGCGCTCATCCTCCATCGGTACGCAGATGATGCCGCTGGTATGGCGGATCATGAACGCGACAGCCTGGGGCGTGGCGTGCTCCGCGGCCATGATGAGATCGCCCTCGTTCTCCCGGTCCTCATCGTCCAGCACCAGCACCATGCGGCCGGCGCGCAGCTCCGCTGCGAGCTCATCGACGCTGCTCAGGCCGGAGGCCGGTTCCTCACCCTGCCCGGGCCGGGGGGTGAGCGAGTAGACGTTGGACATGGGAGGTTCCTCGGTGACGATCAATTGTACTCGTATTCCGCGGGGCTCAGCAGGGCACGCTTCGGTCGCATGATGGCGCTCCAGTGAGGGATACTGGCACTATGGCACGCAAGCCCGGCATCGTGAAGACCCTACCGAGGAGTTTGCAGCAGCCGCTCCACATAGCGGGCCAGCGGGTCGATCTCGAGGTTGACCCTCGTGCCCACCGCCAGCTGCCCAAGGGTCGTGACCGTCAGAGTGTGCGGAATCAGGTTCACCTCGAACTCGCGCTCCGTCACCGCATTGACCGTGAGACTCACGCCATCCACCGCGATGGAGCCCTTGCGGGCAATATAGCGCGCCAGCTCCGCGGGAGCAGCAACTGTGACACGCTGCGAGCGGGCATCCTCCGCGAGGCCCATCACCTGCCCTACCCCATCGACATGTCCCGATACGAGGTGGCCGCCCAATGGATCGCCGGCGCGCAACGCGGGCTCGAGATTGACGGATGCACCAGGGTGAAGGTCGCCAAGCGCGGTGAGCGACAGCGTCTCGCGCGAGACATCGGCGTCGAAAGTGCGCGCCGTAAAGGCGACCACGGTCAAACACACTCCCTGCACGCAAATGCTATCGCCAAGGGTGGTGTGACCAAGCTCCATCCGCTCGACAGCCACCGTCAGGCGCTCATCGCCGCCGCGCGCGACGCGGGCTTCAATGCGGCCAACGTCCTGGATGATGCCGGTGAACATCAGATCTTTACTCTTGGCCGGAAACGCAATCTTAGATCGTCCCCGAGCCTGACGGTATCGACGGGCTCCAGCCGCTGTGCCCCCGCCAGGTCCTCGAGCAGCGGCAGGTCGAACAGCGGACGCGCCTGGGACCCAAGCAGCTTGGGCGCCATGTAGATCAGAATCTCATCGACCAGCGACTGCCGGACGAACTCCCCGCTCAATGTAGGACCGGCCTCCACCAGCACTTCGTTGACCTCAAGCTCGGCGAGCCGCGCCAGCATCAAACTCAGATCCGTGCGCGGCGTGCGGCTCATGCACTCCACCCGCGCACCGCGCTTCTCCAGAGCAGCGGCGCGCGCGGCGATCTGCGGCATCGAGAAGTCGGCGGTGGTTGAGATCAACACCTCGCCCGGAATATCGAACAATTGAGAATCCGGCGGAGTGCGCAGCAGACTGTCCATCACGATGCGGATGGGCTGCGGCGCATTCTGTCGTGAGCGCACGGAGAGGCGCGGATCGTCCGCCAGTATCGTGCCGACTCCCGTGAGAATGGCCGAGCTGCGCGCCCGCCACAGCTGCACATCGCCGCGCGCCTCCTCACCGGTGATCCACTGGCTCTTCCCATTGGCGAGCGCAGTGCGTCCATCCACGCTCATGGCGGACTTGACGCGCACCCAGGGACGGCCGCGCTGCATGCGCTTGATGAAGCCAATGTTCAATTCGGTGGCCTCGACGTCCATGAGGCCGGACTGCACCGTGATGCCGGCTTTACCCAGCGCCTCCGCCCCCTGCCCGTTGACCTTAGGATTCGGGTCGGCCACGGCGAAGACCACACGTGCAATGCGCGCCTCGATCAGTGCATTCACGCATGGCGGCGTACGCCCGTGGTGCGAACAGGGCTCGAGAGTGACGTAGGCCGTGGCGCCCGCCGCCGCGGTGCCCGCAGCCTCCAGGGCCACCACTTCGGCGTGCGCCTCGCCGGCGCGGTGATGCCAGCCTTCCCCGACGATGCGCTCGCGCCTGGCGATGACGCAGCCGACGCGGGGGTTGGGATGCGTGGTCTCCATGCCGCGCGCGGCAAGTAACAGGGCACGTACCATCGCCGAACGGTCGAAGTCGCTGAATTTCAGGCTCATGACTTGTCCTTCGCCGGCAACGGATCGCTTAGGCGCAGCGACAGCTGATCGCGGCTCGCTTTCTGGCGGGCGCTCTCATGCGGCTTGCGCGGCTGCCTCAACTTCTCGATCTCCTGGCGGAAGGCATCGACATCCTGGAAGCTGCGATATACGGAAGCGAAGCGTACATACGCCACCTCATCGATATGGCGCAACTCCTCCATGACCAGCTCACCCACCGCGCGGGAGGGAATCTCCCGCTCGCCGCGCAAGCGCAGCTGATGGCAGATACGGCTCACTGCTTCGTCGATCGCCTCCGGCCCCACCGGGCGCTTCTCCAGCGCCTTGGCCATGCCGGCGCGTACCTTGGCAGGCTCGAAGGCCTCGCGGCTGCGGTCGCCCTTGATCACCAGCGGCATCAAAAGCTCCGCCGTCTCGAAAGTGGTAAAGCGCTCACCGCAGCTCAGGCACTCGCGGCGGCGCTTGATCTGGCGCCCTTCGCTCGCCAGGCGCGAATCGTTGACCTTAGTCTCGATGTGGCCGCAGAACGGGCAGTACATGCGGCTCCTTCCGCGGCCTTATGCCCCGTAAACGGGATGGCGGCGGCACAGCTCCAGCACCCGCGCGCGGGCTTTCTCCAGGGCAGCGTCGGCGCCGTTGGCGTCCAGTACATCCGCGATTGTGTCGGCCACCTGCTCGATCTCGGGCTCCTTGAAGCCGCGCGTGGTTGCGGCCGGCGTGCCGAGCCGCAGGCCGCTCGTGACCATGGGCGGACGCGGATCGTTGGGCACGGCGTTCTTGTTCACGGTGATATTGGCACGGCCGAGCGCGGCATCGGCATCTTTGCCCGTGATGTCGCGGCCGATGAGGCTCAAGAGGAAGAGATGGTTGTCCGTGCCGCCGGAGACCACACTGAAGTCGCGCTGGATCAGCCGCGCCGCCATGGCGCGCGAGTTGGCCAGCACCTGCCTCTGGTAGTCCTTGAATTCCGGCTGCAGCGCCTCAAGCAGCGCCACGGCCTTGGCCGCAATCACGTGCATCAACGGGCCGCCCTGAGTGCCAGGGAACACCAGGGAGTTGAGTTTCTTGGCGATCTCCTCGTTGGGCCTGGCGAGAATCAGGCCGCCGCGCGGGCCGCGCAGGGTTTTATGAGTCGTGGTGGTGACGACGTCCGCGTGCGGCACCGGGTTCGGATAAATACCGGCCGCCACCAGACCCGCCACATGTGCCATATCGACCACGAAGTACGCGCCGACGCTCTTGGCGATCTCGGCGAACTTCGCCCAGTCCACCACTCGTGAGTAGGCCGAGAAGCCGGCGATGACCATCTTGGGCCGATGCTCCTCGGCGAGCTTGCGCACCTGCTCGTAGTCGATCTCGCCGTTGTCGGGACGGATACCATACTGCACGGCCTTGAAGAACTTGCCGGAGAAATTCACCTTGGCGCCGTGGGTGAGATGCCCGCCGTGATCCAGGCTCATGCCGAGGATGGGATCCCCTGGCTGCACCAGCGCGAGATAGGCGGCGGCATTGGCCTGCGAGCCCGAGTGCGGCTGGACATTGGCGTACGCGGCGCCAAAGAGCTGCTTCGCCCGATCGATGGCCAGCTGCTCGGCGATATCCACGAATTCGCAGCCGCCATAGTAGCGCTTGCCGGGATAGCCTTCCGCATACTTGTTGGTGAGCACCGAGCCCTGGGCCTCAAGTACCCGAGGGCTGGCGTAATTCTCCGAGGCGATGAGCTCGATATGCTCCTCCTGGCGCGTACGCTCGCCATTGATGGCTTTGGCGAGAACCGGGTCGAAGGAGGCGAGATTCATCGTCTTGGGGAACATGGGGGGCCTTCACAGATCGGGGATGATTCGGATCCGGATTGTACCCGACACTGTCCGTGTCATACGTGGCCTGCGTCATCCCTGACCCAGCATCCCCTCCACCACCGCATTCCATGCCTGCGCCAGATTCGCGCGGTTGTACCCTCCACCCCCCAGCGACAGCAGCCGCCCGTGCCCTAGCCGATCCGCCAGCGCGGTAAGGTCCCGGGCTGCCCGCCCGTGCGCCGCGGCGCTGAAGCGCAGGTGTGTGATGGGATCGCCCTCCAGGCTGTCCGCGCCGCATTGCAGGATGATGAATTGTGGATCGAAACGCTCGAGATGCGCGATGACTCGCGGCCACGCCTCGAGAAAGGCCTGATCGTCCGCGCCCGGCGGCAGCGGAATATTGAGCTTGGTTCCCGCCGCCGCGCCCCGCCCGGTCTCCTCTGCGCCCCCCGTGCCCGGATAAAGATAGCGTCCATCCTCGTGCAGGTCGGCGAAAATCAACCCCGGATCGTCCTCGAAGGCATAGAACACCCCGTCGCCGTGGTGCGCATCGATGTCGACGTAGGCGATGCGGCTCATCCCTGAGCGTTTGCGCAGAAGCTCGATCGTCACGCCGATGTCACTGAACACACAGAAGCCCGCGGCACGATCGCGCGCGGCATGATGCAGGCCGGCGATGGGCACGAAGGCGCGGCGGCACTCACCGGACAGGATGGCCTCCGCGGCGTTCAAGGTCGCGCCGACTACCAGCGCGGCCGCCTCATAAACCCCGCGGAACGCTGGCGTATCGCCGCCATCCAGGAACCCCTGACCGGTGAGCGAGCGCTCCCGCACCAGGTCGATGTAAGCCGGGGTGTGAAAGGCCAGCAACTCCTCATAAGCCGCCTCGCGCAGCTCCACGGGCCGGGTTCCGGCGGCAAGCCCGCGCGCCTGGAATTCCCGCAAAAATGCCGCGAGACGGTCGGGCCCGAAGGGATGGCAATCGCCGAAGCCATAGCGGGCAAGCTGCTCGCTGGTCACCACCCCGACGTCGTTTTTCATGGCGGGAGCCTAGCATCTTCCGCCTATAATGCAGTGTTTTACGCACCCCAAGCGGATCTCCATGGCCCAATACATCTACACCATGAACCGGGTATCGCGCGTGGTACCCCCCAAGCGCGTCATCCTGCGTGACATCAGCCTGTCCTTCTTCCCGGGCGCCAAGATCGGCGTGCTGGGTCTGAACGGGTCGGGCAAGTCCACGCTGCTCAAGATCATGGCGGGCGTGGACACCGGTTTCGATGGCGAGGCGCGGCCGCAATCGGGTATCCGCGTGGGCTACCTGCCCCAGGAGCCGCAGCTCGACCCCGACAAGGACGTCAGGACCACGGTGATGGAGGGCGTGGGCGAGACCTTCAGGCTCTTGCAGCGCTTCAACCAGATCAGTGACCGTTTCGGTGAAGCCCTGATGGATGCTGAGATGAACGCGCTGCTCGAGGAGCAGGCCAGACTTCAGGACGCCATCGATGCCGCCGGCGGGTGGGAGCTCGAGCGCAAGCTGGAAATCGCCGCGGATGCGCTGCGCCTGCCGCCCTGGGAGGCGAAAATCGCCACCTTGTCGGGCGGCGAGAAACGCCGCGTGGCGCTGTGCCGGCTGCTGCTGTCGGCGCCCGACATGCTGCTGCTGGATGAGCCCACCAACCACCTGGACGCCGAGTCCATCAGCTGGCTGGAACGCTATCTCGAGGAGTACCCCAGCACCGTCATCGCGGTCACCCACGACCGGTACTTTCTCGACAATGTCGCGCAGTGGATCCTCGAGCTCGACCGCGGTCACGGCATTCCCTGGCAGGGCAATTATTCCTCCTGGCTCGAGCAGAAAGAGAAACGCCTGCAACTCGAGGAGCGTGAGCGCGAAGCTCTGCGCAAGACACTCGAGCGCGAGCTCGAATGGGTGCGCCAGAACCCCAAGGCCCGGCAGGCCAAGAGCAAGGCGCGCATGCAGCGCTACGAGGAGCTGGCCTCGCGCGAGTTCCAGGAGCGCAACGAGACCAACGAGATCTATATCCCGCCCGGCGAGCGGCTCGGCGACCTGGTGATCGAGGTCAAAAACCTGCGCAAGGCCTATGGCGAGCGCCTGCTCATCGACAATCTCTCCTTCAACCTGCCGCGCGGCGGCATCGTCGGCATCATCGGACCCAACGGCGCGGGCAAGACCACCCTGTTTCGGATGCTGACCGGCGTCGAGAAACCCGACAGCGGCGAAATCCGCGTGGGCGCAAGCGTGCAGCTTGCCTATGTGGATCAATCCCGGCATGCGCTGGATGACAAAAAAAGCGTGTGGGCGGAGATCTCCGGCGGCCTCGACACCATCAAGGTCGGCAGCTACGAGACCTCCTCGCGCGGCTATGTCGGCCGCTTCAACTTCAAAGGCACGCAGCAGCAGCAGTCCATCGGCGAGCTCTCCGGCGGCGAGCGAAACCGCGTGCACCTCGCGAAAGTCCTGAAGGCCGGCGGCAACCTGCTGCTGCTCGATGAGCCCACCAACGATCTCGATATCGAGACGCTGCGCGCGCTGGAAGAGGCGCTGCTCAACTTCCCCGGCTGCGCCGTGGTCATCTCCCACGACCGCTGGTTCCTCGACCGTATCGCCACCCACATCCTCGCCTTCGAGGGCAACTCCGAAGTGGTCTGGTTCGAGGGCAACTATCAGGAATACACGGAGGACTTCAAGCGGCGCAAGGGAGACGAGGCGGCCCAGCCTCATCGCATCCGTTACAAACCTCTCACGCGCTGAAGGCGCCCAGTGTACCTCCCATGAAGGACGATTCACGCTGGCGGTGGATAGGCCCGCTCGCGTCCCTGCTGGTGCTGGGCGCGGTGGCCTACGTGCTGCACCGCGAGCTCGCGCACCTGCACATCCGCGATGTGATCGCGCAGCTGCGCGCCATTCCGCGCAACGACATTCTCATCGCGCTCGGCCTCACAGCGGTCAACTACTGGGTGTTGAGCGGCTACGACTTCCTCGGACTGCGCTACCTCGGCAAGTCCGTGCGCTACACGCGGCTGCTGCTGACCTCGTTCATCGCCTATGCCTTCGGCCACAACCTCGGCTTCGGCGCGCTCACCGGCGCCGCGGTGCGCTTCAGGCTGTATTCGCCGCTTGGCCTGACCGCCGCGGACATCGGTACCATGGCTGGCTTCTGCAGCCTGACCACGGGCCTCGGCCTCGCCACGCTCGCCAGTCTTTCGCTGATCCTCGAGCCGGGACGCGCAGCGGCGGTGCTGCACTTCAATCGCGACTGGTCCTTGACACTGGGCTGCCTCCTCGCCGGCGCGGTGCTCGCCTATCTTACCTGGTGCTTTACCTCGCGCGCGCCCCTCGAGATCCGCGGCTGGTCGCTGCGCGTGCCGCGACCGCATATCTCGGTACTGCAGATCGTGCAGGGCGTGGTGGATATGACGCTCGCGGCCTCGGTGCTGTGGTGGCTGCTGCCGGCGCATGCCGGGGTGAGCTTCGTCGCCTTCGTCGGCATCTATGTCGCTGCCGTCACCGCAGGTATAGCGAGCCATGTGCCGGGCGGCCTCGGCGTGTTCGAGGCGGTCATGCTGCTCACCCTGCCCAACGTTCCGCCGGGCTCGCTGCTCGGCGCCATCCTGATCTACCGCGCCACCTACTACCTCTTGCCGCTGGCCCTGGCCACCGTGCTCTTTGGCATGGCGGAGCTGCGCTCGCGCGGCGGATCGCTGGCCCGCGCTCATGCCATTGCCTCGCGCTACATCGCGCCGGTGGTGCCGCAGATTGCCGGCACACTGATTTTCTTTGCCGGCCTGGTGCTGCTCGTCTCCGGCGCCACCCCCGCCATTGACGCGCGTCTGCGCGAGCTGCGGCACTTTCTGCCGCTGCCCATCGTGGAGCTGTCGCACCTCGCCGGCAGCGTGATCGGCGTGGGACTCATTGTGCTGGCGCGCGCGCTCTTCCACCGCGTGCATGCCGCGTATCACATTTCCTTCTGGCTGCTGGTGGCCGGCATCGCCGCATCGTTTTTGAAAGGTCTCGATTTCGAGGAAGCCATCCTGCTCGCGCTGGTGCTGTGGGTGCTGGTGCTGGGACGCCGTGCTTTCTATCGCCCGACGTCCATCCTGGCCGAGCGTTTCACACCCATCTGGATCGTCACCGTCATCGCAGTGGTGGCCGCGGCGGCCTGGATTCCTTTCATCGCCTACCGCCACGTGGAATATTCCAACGATCTGTGGTGGACCTTCGCCGCGCACGCCAATGCGCCGCGGGCACTGCGCGCCACGCTGGTGGTGATCGTGGTGACGGCAGCCTACCTGTTGCGCATCATGCTGCGTCCCGCGGGCCCGGAGCCGGGCGTCGCCGATGCCACGGAGCTTGCGCAGGCGCTGCCCATCATCGCCCAATCTCACCAGACCCTGGGCAACGCGGCGCTGACCGGCGACAAGCGGCTGCTGTTCAACGACACCCGCGACGCCTTCGTCATGTACCAGGTCATGGGCCGAAGCTGGATCGCACTTGGCGATCCGGTGGGCCCCGAGGAGCGTGCGGAAGAGTTGGTGTGGCGCTTCCGTGAGCTGTCCGATCACCACGGCGGCCGCATCGTCTTCTATCAGGCGAGCGCCGACTGCCTGCCGCTGTATATCGACCTGGGCCTCGCCGCGCTCAAGATCGGCGAGGAAGCACGGGTATCGCTCGAGGATTTCTCGCTCGAGGGCGGTGCGCGCGCCGATTTGCGCCAGGCGCACAAGCGTGCGGAGCGCGACGGCGCCAGCTTCGAGATGCTCACCGTGGAGCGGGTGCCGCAGATGCTGCCGGCGCTGCGGCGCATCTCCGATTCCTGGCTCTCCGGCAAATCGGTGGCGGAGAAGCGCTTCTCGGTCGGCGCCTTCTCCGAGGACTATCTGCGCCACTTCCCGGTGGCGCTGGTGCGTTCGGAGGGCACGCCATCGGCGTTCGCGAACCTGTGGCTGTCGGGCACCCGGGACGAGCTGTCCGTGGATCTGATCCGCTTCGGCCCCGATGCGCCGCGCGGCGCCATGGACTACCTTTTCATCGAGCTGATGCTCTGGGGACGCGCGCAGGGCTACCGCTGGTTCAACCTGGGGATGGCGCCGCTCGCCGGACTCGAGCGTCATCCGCTCGCGCCGGCCTGGCACCGCGTCGGCAATTTCGTGTTCCGCCACGGCGAGCATTTCTACAACTTCGACGGCCTGAGGCGCTACAAGAGCAAATTCTCGCCGCAGTGGGAACCCAAATATCTCGTGGCGCGCGGCGGACTCGCCCTGCCGCGGATTCTGATCGACGTGTCGGTGCTGATCTCGGGTGGGGTGAGGGAGCTGTTCTCGCGATAGATCGTATTAGCGCGTTGTGACGCAGAGGCGGGCCGCGCATTGCAGTGGACATCGCATCGCCAGCGATTACACTTTCCAGATGCAAACACTGGCACTCGACGGCCAATCCCTGAGCCTTGCGACGCTCGCCCGCTTCGACACCGAGCGACCTCGTGTAATCCTGGCCGATGGCATGGATCGGAGGCTGGCCCGGTCCCGCGCCGTAGTTGAGCGCGCGGCCAGCCACGACACGCCCACCTATGGCATCAACACCGGCTTCGGCGCCTTTGCCAACCGCAAGATTCCACCCGACAAGCTCGATGCGCTGCAACTCAACCTGGTGCGCAGCCACGCTGCCGGTGTCGGAGAGCCGCTGCAGGACAAACTGGTCAGGCGTTTGATTCTGCTCAAGGCCAACGGCCTGCTGACGGGATTCTCGGGCGTGCGGCCTATCGTCGTCGACGCCCTGCTCGCACTGCTCAACTCGAATGTGCTGCCGGTGATTCCGCGCGCGGGCTCCGTGGGCGCCTCGGGCGACCTGGCGCCGCTTGCGCACCTGGGGCTGGCATTGATCGGCGAAGGTGAGGCGCGGCAGCACGGCACGCTGCTGGAAGGGCCGGCCGTCATGTCGGCCGCGGGCATGCAGCCGCTGACATTGACCGCAAAGGAAGGCCTCGCCGTGCTTAATGGCACGCAGCTGTCCTCGGCGCTGGCGGTAGAGGGCTGCCTGCGGTTCGGTAACCTGCTGCGTACCGCGGTGGTTTCCGGCGCCCTGACCGTCGAGGCGCTCGCCGGCAGCTACGCACCGTTCGATGCGCGCATCCACGCCGCGCGCAAGCAGCGTGGCCAGATGGAGATTGCCCGCCGTTTCCGTCGCTGGCTCACCGACAGCGAGATCAAGCGCAGCCACGCCAACTGCGACCGCGTACAGGACCCTTATGCCGTGCGCTGCATGCCGCAGGTCATGGGCGCGGCGTGGGATACGCTGGAACATGCACGGCCCATCGTCGAGACCGAATGCAATGCCGCCACGGACAATCCCTTGGTGCTGGACGAGGAGATCCTCTCCGGCGGCAACTTCCACGCGGTGCCGATGGGCTATGTGTGCGATTTTTTGAGCATAGCGCTCGCCGACTGCGCCAGCATGGCCGAGCGGCGGGTCGATCTGCTCGACCGACGTGTCAATCCGAATCTGAATTTATTTTTGGCGCGCAATCCCGGTCTCGAGTCCGGCTTCATGATCGCGCACGTGACGGCCGCGGCCCTGGCCTCGGCCAACAAATCACTGGCGCATCCGGCATCGGTCGACACCGTGCCCACCTCGGCCGGCCAGGAGGATCATGTGAGCATGGCGCCCTGGGCGGGCGAGAAGCTGCTCAAGATCTGCGATAACAGCGCGACCATCCTGGCCATTGAGCTGCTGGCGGCGGCGCATGCCATCGACTGCATGAGTCCGCTGACGACGACGCCGGAGCTGCAGCGGATACATGAGCAGATTCGGGCGGACGTGCCGTTCAATCCGGCGGATCACCGGCTGGATAAGGACATTGCCGTTCTCGCCAAACGGGTCGATGCAGGAGTCTTTGCCGATCCGGCGTGAGTGCGGCGCGGTGTCCCAGGAATGTGACGCAGCGCACAATCGGGTAATTTGCGGGCAATACGACTTGGGTCCGCCGCGCAACGGCCGATGCTAGGGCGTCACGAAAGTTTCGCGCTCGGCCCTTATGTCAACAGTCCATATTCTGATCGGCGTCATCGTCGTGCTGACGCTCGCCTTCACCGGCGTGCTGCTCGCGCTGATCAAACACCTCGGCCGCGCCACGGCCGCCGCTGCAGTCGCCGCCGCCGAGCCGCAATACCCTCCGGCCGATCTGCCCTCCATTGAGAAGGCGCTACGCGAGGCGATCGCGGCGCAGGAAATCTTCGTCGAGTACCAGCCCATCGTCGACATGGACAGCGGCGCCATTGTGGCGCTCGAGGCGCTGGCACGCTGGAAGCACGCGCAAATGGGACTGGTACCGCCCAACCGCTTCATCCCCGTTGCCGAGGAGAGCGGCTCCATCGTCGAACTGGGCGCGCTGGTGCTGCGTCAGGTGTGCCGCCAGCTCGCGTTGTGGCAGAGCGAGGGGGTTGCGCTCGTGCCCGTGAGCATCAATGTCTCGCCACGCCAATTCGAGCACAGTCACCTGCAGGACATCCTGGAGAGTGCCACGCGGGAGTCCGACATCGATCCGGCGCTGCTGTGGCTCGAGATCACCGAGCATGCAGTGATGCACGACATCGAGCAGCACTTAGGATCGCTGCATGCGCTACGCCGGCTCGGCTGCCGTATCGCCATGGACGATTTCGGCACCGGCTACTCGAGCCTGTCTTATTTGAAGCACTTGCCCATCGATGCGCTCAAAATCGACCGCGCCTTCGTGCGCGACATGGCCACCGACTCCAACGATGCGGCCATCGTCACGGCGATCGTGCGCATGGCGCGCAGCCTCGACCTGCGCACCGTGGCCGAAGGCGTCGAGACCGAAGCGCAGCTCGAGCAGCTGCGCGCGCTCGGCTGCGATTCCGCACAGGGCTTTTACTTTGGCCGCCCCGAGGCCGCAGCGCGCTATCCCGCCATGCTCGAGCGCCTGCGCGGCGATCCGGTGCGCTTAGGCGACACCGTGCAGCGCCGCGTGCTACGCATGGTGGGCGGCTCTTAAGTCCCGCCGCCACGCGCCGTTAACTCTTCTCATGAGCACTTATCCACGGACCTCCACGCTCAGCGCCTATCAAAGCGTGGCCGCGCATGGTGGCGTCGCTGCCGCCGATCCCCATCGCCTCATCGTCATGCTGATGGACGGCGCGCTCGAGCGCATCGCGCAAGCGCGCGGCTGCATTCAGCACGGCGTCGGCGACCGCAATGGCCTGCTGAGCTCGGCCTGCGCCATCATCGATGAGCTGCGCTGCAGCCTTGATCTCAAGGCCGGAGGCACGATTGCCGCAAACCTGGACGACCTCTACGACTACCTGTGCCGTCAGCTGGTCAAAGCGAACCTGAGCGGCAATGCCGGCATTCTGGATGAGGTCACGCATCTGCTGAACGAGATCCGCAGTGCCTGGATCGCCCTGCCCACCGAGGCGCGCGTGCTGCGACCTGGATCACGGTGAGCCAAGGGCCGATGCCCGCACGCTAGCCCCATGTACGAAGGGTCCGACACCATCATTCTGTTCGAGGAGCTGGCCTACCAGGATGTGCTACCCGTGGCCTGGCGGGCACTGCCCGATGAGCTCGATCCCGATCTTGCCGCCAGCTTCGCCGACAGTAATATCCGCGTCCTGCAGGCCTGCGCCGCGCTCGAGGAGCACAGTGCGGGGGAGAAGCCCGAGGACAACTCCCCCCACGCCGCCGATCTGGTGCGCATCGACCTCAAGATCAACCTGCTGCTCGATCTGGTAGGCAAGATCCTCGCGGCCGGCAACTCCCGCCCACCCGCCCTGCCCATCCGCTTCAATGCCGTGGGCGCGACCTGGAAGAACAAGGCGGCCGCGGTCCCCAAGCCTGGCGCCCAGGGGGCAGTCGAGATCTACCTGCACGATGCCCTGGCCGAGCCCCTGCGCCTGGTGGGCCGCGTCACCAAGGTGGACCCGGCCACGGGCGAGGTCAACGTGAAGTTCCTGCCGCCGGGCGAGGCCACGGCCGACCTCATCGAGAAGCTGGCCTTCCGACGGCACCGCCGCCGCATCGCCGGGGCGCGAAATCCGCCGCGGCGCTGACAATACCCGCTAAAATGCGAACTGGCTCCGCTCCGCCGCGCCAAGTTGCGGATCGGGTTCACATTTTTGCCGCCGGGTTAAGTCAACAATTCGCTTTCGCTAAAGACCCGACCGCTTATGGAGCTTCAATGGCGGCACTACAGCCGGCCGCGCCCGACAGGCCGAACGTTATGATCAACGGCGAACGGACCCGTGTGACGCTGCCCACCGGCACCTCGGTACCCATCCGTGAGGTGATCGCGCTAATCCGCCAGGTGGCCGAGTTCGACTCGACAGTGCTGGTGCTGGGCGAGTCCGGGACCGGCAAGGAAGTGACCGCGCGTGCCATCCACGACCTGAGCCCCCGCCGCCAGCGTCCCTTCGTCGCCGTCAACTGCGGCGCGATTCCGGCGGAGCTGCTGGAAAGCGAGCTCTTCGGCCACGAGAAAGGCGCCTTCACCGGGGCGGTAGCCGCCCGCAAGGGCCGCTTCGAGATCGCAGAGGGCGGCACCCTCTTCCTCGATGAGATCGGCGACATGAGCCCCACCATGCAGGTGAAGCTGCTGCGGGTGCTGCAGGAGCGGGTGTTCGAGCGTGTCGGCAATCACGTGCCGATCCGCTGCAATGTGCGCATCGTCGCGGCCACCCACCGCAACCTCGAGGAATCGATCGCTAACGGTACCTTCCGCGAGGACCTGTTCCACCGCCTGAATGTATTCCCCATCGAGATGCCGGCGCTGCGCCGGCGCCTTGAGGATCTGCCGCTCCTGACGCGCGATTTCATCGCGCACAACATCACCGAGGGGCGTGGCCACGTCGAGCTCTCGCCGCGTGTCTTCGCGGCGCTCGGCGGGTACCGCTGGCCGGGCAATGTGCGCGAGCTCGCGAACCTGATCGAGCGGCTGTCGATCATCTGCAGCGGGCGCACGGCGGGCGTGGGCGACCTGCCCGCCAAGTACCGACCGGCCGACTGGAGCGGCGAGTCTGCCACCACGCGTTTGATTTTCGACATGGAAGTGGCGCAGGCCGCCGCGGCGGCACCGCCACCTCCCATGGAAGAGCCCTCGGCCGCAGCCGCGGAGACGGCGCAAGCTGAAGAGATCGCCGAGCTCTGGCAGCGCGAGGTGGCAACGCCTGTGGCCGCCGAGGAGATATCGGCCGATCTGCCGCCGGAGGGCCTTGATCTGCGCGCTTATCTGACGGAGATCGAGCGGCGGCTGGTCACCCAGGCATTGGAGCGGTCCAATGGGGTGGTGGCTCATGCCGCGCGCCTGCTCAACCTGCGGCGCACAACGCTGGTCGAGAAACTGCGCAAGCTGGGATTGGAAAGCGGCGAGCTCGCGACGGAAGATTGACGTCCGGCGGCCGAAGTTTGCCGCTCTGTGTGAAGGCGTTCACGCTTTTCAACCCTTCGGACCCGGCACGGCTTTTGCAATTCGGTCTGCATGACCGAAACACCCACCGCAACGTACCCGGACGTTGAGCTCGTCGCGTATGCGCCGGGCTCCTTGCGTCTGATTGAGCTGGCCCGCCGCGTGGCGGCGAGCGATTGCACGGTATTGATCGTCGGGGAATCCGGCACCGGCAAGGAAGTGCTGGCGCGCTACATCCACCGGCACTCGGACCGCGCGACCGGCGCCTTCATCGCGGTCAATTGCGCCGCGATCCCCGAGACCATGCTCGAAGCCATGCTCTTCGGCTACGAGCGCGGCGCTTTCACCGGCGCACTCAACACCCACCCCGGAAAATTCGAGCAGGCGCAGGGCGGCACCCTGCTCCTCGATGAGATCACGGAAATGCCGCTCTCGCTGCAGGCCAAACTGCTGCGCGTGCTGCAGGAACGGGAAGTCGAGCGCCTCGGCGGACGCACGCCCATCCCGCTCGATGTGCGGGTGCTGGCCACCACCAACCGCCGTCTGCGCGAGGAGGTGTCGGCCGGACGTTTCCGCGAGGATCTCTACTACCGTCTCAATGTTTTCCCTCTGGCGATCGCGCCGCTGCGCACCCGGCGGGAGGACGTGCTGCCGCTTGCCATGCAGCTTCTCGGGGCGCGCTGCCGCCCCGGCACGCGCATCCCCGCCTTGAGCGCCGAAGCCGCCCATCTGCTGCTGACCTATGCCTGGCCCGGCAACGTACGCGAGCTAGATAACCTGCTGCAGCGCGCGCTGATCCTGGTCAACGGACCGGTGATCGGCCCCGAGCACATTCAATTTGAGCTGATCGACGACACCGCGACGCTGCCGCAGCCGGCCGACGCCGAGCCCGCCGCCAACGCCTCGCTGGCCGATTCGCTCGGCCAGCTCGAGCGGGAGCGCATTCTCGAGGCGCTGCGCGAGACGCACGCCAGTCGCCGCGAGATCGCCGAGCGGCTCGGAATCAGTCCGCGCACGCTGCGCCACAAGCTGGCCAGGCTGCGCGAAGCCGGCATCGACGTGCCCGCCGCTTAAGCCCACAGGAAGAAGTGCAAATGAGTCAGATGGAAATCAACAATGTGCTCGCGCAGATCCGCTCGCTCTCCGCGCAGGCGAAGCTCGGTATCGGACCCGCGGCGGGCGCGGCAGCGAGCGGTGCCGCCCAGCAGACGGGCGCCACCCAGTTCGCGAATCTTTTGCGCCAGGGCATCGACTCGGTGAACCAGACTCAGCAGAGCGCCGCCGATCTCGCCACCGCCTTCGAGCGCGGCACACCCGGCGTCGAGCTGCCGCAGGTGATGATCGAGATGCAGAAAGCCAGTGTCTCCTTCCGCGCCATGACCGAAGTGCGCAACCGCCTGGTCAGTGCGTATCAAGAAATCATGAACATGCCTATATGATCAACGACCACTTCAAAAAAAGTTTCCTAACAGCGCGCTTCGCGCTGCTGATCGGACGGGGTTCGTCCGAACCCCGTAAATCCCGACCGAAGGTCGTGACATGAGCGCTGACGTCGTAAGTCTGCCCCGCTATTCACCGATCTCCCCCGGCATGAAGCCCCTGCTGCTGCTGGTGGGGGTGGCCGCCGCCGTGGCGGCCGGAGTATTTGTGACCCTGTGGTCCAAAGGACCGACCTACAGCCTGCTCTATTCCAGCCTAGGATCGAGCGATCAGGCCGCCGTGGCCCAGGCGCTCGACTCCGCCGGCATCCCCTACCGGCTCGAGCCCACCTCCAACGGCATCTCGGTGGCCGCTGACAAGCTCAACGAGGCGCGCCTGAAGCTCGCCGGCCAGGGTCTGCCCGAAGGCGGCGGCGGGTTTGCGACCATGAGCAAGGAGGGTGGATTTGGCTTGAGCCAATTCATGGAGAACGCGCGCTACCAGCATGCGCTCGAAACCGAGCTGGCACGCACGATCGCGAGCTTGAGCCCGGTGGATAGCGCGCGAGTGCATATTGCTGTCCCGCAGCAATCCGCGTTCGTCAGAGACCGCCAGGTCGCGAGCGCCTCGGTGTTCGTGCAGCTCAAGGCCGGCCGCCGGCTCGAGCCCGGACAGGTGCAGTCGGTAGTGAACCTCGTCGCCTCGAGCATTCCCGAACTCGATAACCAGCATGTGACGGTGGTGGACCAGCAGGGACGGCTGCTGTCGGCGCCGCAGGGCAACGATGAGGTGGCGCAGCGCGAGCAGCAGTTCGAGATGGCGCATCGCCTCGAGGACGATTACGCCCAGCGCATTCAAAACCTGCTCGAGCCCTTTGTGGGCCCCGGTCGCGTGCGCGCCCAGGTCGTAGCGCAGCTCGACAACTCCGTCACCGAGGAAGCGCGTGAACAGTACAAGCCCAATAGCCAGATTATCCGCAACGAGCAGACCTCGGAGCAGACCTCCAAAGGCAGCGATGCCAGCGGCGGCGTTCCCGGCTCGCTGACCAATCAACCTCCCGCTGGCGGCACCGCCCTGCCAGCCGCCTCGGCCAAACCGGCCGCGGCCACGCCTCCCGCAGCGGGCGCCAAACTCACGCCGGAGCAGACTGCCGCGGCAGCTGCGGCAGCGGCCGCAGCAGCAGCGACTCCCGAGAACACCTCGCGCGAAGCGACACGCAACTACGAGATCGACCGCACGCTCGGCTACACCCGCCAGCCCTCCGGCCGCCTGCAGCGGTTGACGGTGGCGGTGCTGCTCGACAATGTGCGCACCACCAGCGAGGACGGCAAGGTCAAGGAGACCCCGCTCAGTCCCCAGCAGCTGGAGCGCATCACCACGCTGGTGAAGGATGCCGTGGGCTTCAATGCCGAGCGCGGCGACAGCGTCAACGTGGTCAATTCCTCGTTCAAGCAGGAAGCGCCGCCCGCCGAAGAGGAGCCCGTCTCGGTGCCGCTGCTCGAGCGCCCGCTGGTGCAGAACATGATCAAGCTTGGACTTGGCGCGATCGTCGTGCTGATTCTGATCTTCGTGGTGGTCCGTCCGCTGGTGAAAGGCCTGCTCGAGGCCAGCCGCTCCATGCCGGCAAGCGTCGCGCAGGCGGAGGCCGCGGCACGGGCCGCCATGGCGGCGAACAACGGCCAGCCGCTCGCCTACGAGCAGCAGCTGGCACAGGCGCGTACCATGGTCGGCCAGGATCCCAAACGGGTGGCTCAGGTCATGAAGACATGGGTGGGCTCGGATGGCTGAAGGCAGTGAAGGCAGCCGCAGCGGCACCGAACGCGCGGCCATTCTGCTTCTGACGCTCGGTGAGCAGGAAGCCGCTCAGGTGCTCAAGCACATGGGCGCGCGCGAAGTGCAGCGCATCGGCACCGCCATGGCGCAGCTCACCGGCGTGTCGCGCGCGGAAGTGAGTCAGGTGCTGTCGACATTCTCGACCGAAGCGGACCTGCAGACCTCGGTCGGCGTCGGCTCCGATGAGTTCCTGCGCAAGGTGCTGGTTGAGGCACTCGGCGCCGACAAGGCCTCGAGCCTCATCGAGCGTATCAACATCGGTCCGTCGAGCAAAGGCCTCGAGGCGCTCAAATGGATGGACTCCCGCTCCGTCGCGGAGCTGATCCGCCAGGAGCACCCGCAGATCATCGCCATCGTGCTCGCCTATCTCGACGCCGACCAAGCCGCCGCCATCCTCGCGCAGCTGCCGGGGCCGATCCGTGCGGATGTGGTGATGCGCATCGCCCTGCTCGATGGCGTGCAGCCGAGCGCGCTCTCCGAGCTCGACGACATCATGGAAAAGCAGTTCGCCGGCAAATCAAGCGGCAAGCGATCCGCGCTGGGCGGCGCCAAGGCCGCCGCGGATATCGTCAACGGGCTCGACCCGAGCGATGAGCAGCCCTTGATGGAACAGATCACCAAAACCGACGAGGCACTGGGCGCGCGCATCCAGGACCTGATCTTCGTGTTCGACAACCTGCTCGAGGTGGACGACCGCGGCATGCAGGAGCTGCTGCGCCAGGTGCCGAGCGACAAGCTGCTGATCGCCATGAAGGGCGCGGACGATGCGCTCAAGACCAAGATCTTCAAGAACATGTCGCAGCGCGCGGCCGAGATGCTCAAGGACGATCTCGAAGCCAAGGGGCCGGTGCGTCTGTCGGAGGTGGAAGCGGCGCAGAAGGAGATCCTGGCCGTGGCGCGCAAGCTCGCCGACGACGGCACCATCGCGCTCGGCGGCAAGGGCGAGCAATATGTCTGAGCTCAAGGCCTGGACCCTGCCCGTCATCGAAGGACCCATCGTCAGCCGTCGCACCGATGCGGTGGCGGATTCGGAGCCCTTCGAGCGCGCCACTGCCGCCCGAGGCTACGAGGCCGGCATGGCAGCCGCGCGCGCCGAGCTTGCCGGGCAGATCGAGGCCCTGCAGTCGCGCGTGGCGCGGCTCGATTCCATACTCAAATTATTGTCGCGGCCGCTCGCCGAGCTCGATGCCGAGGTGGAGCAGCAGCTCACGCTGCTCGCGGTCACGGTCGGCAAGCAGATCCTGCGCCGCGAGCTCAAAACCGACCCGGCGCAGATCATCGCGGTGATCCGCGAATCGGTGGCGCGACTGCCCGCCGCCGCGCGCGATATCCGCGTGCAGCTGCATCCCGAGGATGCCGCCGTGGTGCGGGAGAACCTCGCCGCGCCCGGCGCAGAGCGCGTCTGGACCATTGTCGAGGATCCCTCGCTCAGCCGCGGCGGCTGCCTGGTGCGCACCGATGTCTCGCAGCTCGACGCGCGTTTCGACAGCCGCCTGAATGCCATTGTCAGCGCCGCGCTCGGCGATGAGCGCGCGCCGGAGAGAGTCGGAGAATGACCCTTGAGCGCCAACACAGCGCGCAGTGGCGCGACCGTCTCGCCCGTCATGTGCGCAACGTCGAGCGCGTGCCGGCGCCGCCGGTCGAAGGCTATCTCACCCGCATGGTGGGATTGGCGCTCGAGGCGGTGGGCTGCCAGGCGGCCATCGGCGATTACTGCGATGTGCTCAGCGCCAACGGCTCGCGGGTGGAGACCGAAGTGGTGGGATTCTCCGGCAACAGTCTCTTTCTCATGCCCACCGGCGATGCGCACGGCCTCGAGCCCAGCGCCCGCGTGGTGCCGCGCCAGCGCGCCGGCGCGGTGCGGGTGGGACCGAAGCTGCTCGGGCGCATCATCGACGGGGCCGCGCAGCCCCTCGACGGATTGGGACCGCTCGACTGCGAGGACCGCGTACGGCTCACCGGCCGGCAGACCAATCCGCTGGCGCGCCAGCCGATCAGCGAGCCGCTGGATGTGGGCATCCGCGCCATCAATTCCGTCCTGACCGTGGGGCGCGGACAGCGCATCGGCCTGTTCGCCGGCAGCGGCGTGGGCAAGAGCGTGCTGCTCGGCATGATGGCGCGCTACACCAGCGCCGATATCATCGTGGTGGCGCTGGTCGGCGAGCGCGGCCGTGAAGTGAAGGAGTTCGTCGAGCGGATCTTGGGTCCGCGCGACCGCCAGCGCGCCGTAGTGGTCGCAGCTCCTGCCGACGCCCCTCCTCTCATGCGCCTGCATGGGGCGTGGCTCGGCACCGCCATCGCCGAATATTTCCGCGACCGCGGCAGGAACGTTCTACTGATCATGGACTCATTGACCCGCTTCGCCCAGGCGCAGCGCGAGATCGGCCTGGCCATCGGCGAGGCGCCGGCCACCAAGGGCTACCCTCCCTCGGCGTTCGCCCGGCTGCCGCAGCTCGTGGAGCGGGCCGGCAACGGCGTCGCGGGCGGCGGCTCCATCACCGCCTTCTACACCGTGCTCACCGAGGGCGACGACCACAACGATCCCATTGCCGATGCGGCCCGCGCCATCCTCGATGGACATATTGTGCTGTCGCGCCGCATCGCCGACAGCGGCCACTACCCGGCCATCGATGTCGAGGCTTCGGTGAGCCGCGCCATGCATGAGATCTGCCCGCCCGCGCAGCTGGCGCTGGCGCGCAAGCTGCGGCAGGCGGTTTCTACGTATGAGCATCACCGCGACCTCATCGCCATCGGCGCCTATCAGAAGGGCAGCGATCCGCGAGTCGATGAGGCGCTGGCGCTATGGCCGCGCATCCAAAGGTTCCTGCAGCAGGACATGCAGGAGCGCGTCGATCTTGCGACGAGCCTCGCAGCGCTGCGGGCGACACTGGCCGATGATGCAGCCACTCACAACGAAATAGCGGTGCCGGCATGAAACGCGCGCAACGTCTGACGATGGTTCGCAAAGCGGTCGACGAGCTGGAGCGGCGTCGTGCCGAGCAGCTCGCGGACAGCGAGCGGCGCGTCAACGAGTGCGAATCGCGTCTCAACGAGCTCGAGAGCTACCAGAGCAACTACTGCCGGGAGTTCGCTCAGCGGGCGAGCCACGGCATCGGTGCCGCGGGCCTACGCGACTATCAGACTTTTCTAGCCCGACTCGAGGAGGCGGTGCGCCAGCAATCCCAGGTGGTGTTCCGCACCCGCGCCGAGCGCGATGCCGAGAGACAGAGCTGGCAGAGCGCGGCGCAGCGCGCCGAGGCTGTGGGCCGCATCGTGAAACGCTGGCAGAGCGAGGAGCAGCGCACCCTGGAGCGCCACGAGCAGCGCGAGTCCGACGAACACGCCCAACGATTCTCAACGCCTGGAATTGCCGCCCGTGGTGCCTAACATGCCCGCCCCTGCCCCATCCAAACCCGCTAACATCGCCACGGCCGCGCCGCAAGGTGTCGCGCCTGAGTCCGCGACTGCGACCACGACGGCCGGCGCCCCGGCGCAATTTTTGACACTGCTGTCGGAGATGATCGGCACGGCGCCGCAGCCGGCGCTTCCCATACCGGTATCGGGAGTGACTGCGCCCCCACTGGCGCTGGCGCAGACGCAAACACAGCCCCTAACCCCCTCGGTGCCGGTGACGGCCACACCGTCCGCGACGGGCGCGCCCGCCACAACGGGTACGAAGGGAAAAACCGCGCCTACGCCCACGCTTGCCGATCCGGCCGCGGCCGACCCAGCGCTCCCCGATCTGAACGCTCGTGAGAGCAGCGGCGGCGACAAGAAGGACGATACAAAGAGCGATGACACGGCTACCGAAGGCGTAGGCGTGCTACCTCTGCTGCCGTTGCTGCAGCTACCAGTTCAACTGAGCCAGACCTCCTATGAGGGCGGCTCAGGCTCATCCGGCGGCGATAACCCCACCGACGTGCCGAGCGCCTCAGGCGCACTGCCCGATGTCGCCAAGGCCATAGCGGATGCGGTGGCGGATCTCGCCAACCAGGCGGGCGGCGCGACCAACTCGAAAGACCCGTCTACGGCCATGTCAAATTCCCTCGTGGAGCGAGCCGCAAGCGCTTCGGCGGCCGACGATCCATCGGCGGCAGCCGGTGCGCCCTCCTCCTCCACTTCGATCTCAAACTCACATGCCGCGCATCTGCATGGACTCGCGACGGCGGCAAACGCCATGCAGGATGCCGATACCCCGCCGACACGCGAGCTACGCTCGCCGGTCGGCAGCCAGGCCTGGCAGCAGGAGCTCGGCGATCAGCTGACCTTCATGGCGCGCAACGGCACCGACTCCGCATCGCTGCGCATGTCGCCCGATCACCTGGGTCCCGTGGAAGTGCGCATCTCGATGAGCGATGGACAGGCCAGCGTCTGGTTCGGCGCCGCTAATGCCGACACGCGCAGCGCGCTCGATCAGTCCTTGCCGCGGCTGCGGGAGATGTTCGCCTCGCAGGGCATGATGCTGGCCGATGCGGGGGTCTTCAAAGACGCGCCCCGGCAGCAGGGCAAGAATGCCGCCTCGTTCACCCACAATTCCCGGCCCGGCAATGAAAGCACCGAAATGGCGGCGATCTCGCGCGTCTCCCTGGCGCGGCTCGGGATATTGGATACCTACGCTTAAGCCGTCCGGCTGGTCCTGACGTGACTCAAATCACACGTCGGTTTATTGTCATGACGCCCCTGGCACGCGCGTTGCAAACTCCCGGCAATGGTCGCTTCGATTGAAACGGAACCGTTGGCGGAAAAGACCCCGGCCGTGCAATGGCCGAGCCTGCCTTTTTTTCAACCCGCGGCCACCCCCGCGGCCGGGACGGAGTGCGCCTGCGCGGTGGAGCTGACGAACCGGCGCACAGTGCTCGGCCAGCTGGTGAGATTCGGGCCAGGAGCGGACACCGTGGCACTGCGTCTCGCCAAGCCCGTGCGCGCGCAGCACGTCAATCTCGATCTGGTGCGCTCGATCACACTGACCGAGCCGATCATGCTGGAGCCGGATTCGCGCGCCCTGCAAGCCGTCGGCTCGAGTGCCCAGCAGGTGATGCAGACCAAATCCTTCGAGGTGAGTATGCGCGGCGGCACTCCCCTCACGGGCAAGACGCGTGGTTTTGTCAAGGACGAGGACGGCCTGTATCTGTTCCTGGTCGAGAGCGATGGCGAGACCGAGGCGGTCCGACGCTGCTTCGTGCCGGCGCGCCAGATCGCGGACGTGCAGATCGGTCCGCGCCTCGGCGAGGCGCTCATCGACAAGGCGCTGGTCAGTCCGGACGCCATGGCCGCCGCGCTCGACAAGCAAAGCCAGATGCGCCAGGAGCGCATCGGCGAATATCTCACCGACCACGCGATCATCAGCGGCGAGGAGCTGAGCCGCGCTCTGGCAAATCAAAAAACCCAGCCGGCGCTGCGCCTCGGCGACCTGCTGGTCGAAGCCAAGGTCATCACGCCGGAGCAATTGAAAGAGGCGCTCGCCATCCAGGGCACCAAGCGCGAGCGCCGCATCGGCGACATTCTGGTCGAGATGGGCGCGGTCTCGGTGCGCATGGTGCAAAGAGCCGTCTCGGAAAAGCTCGGCATCCCTTACGTCAACGTCAAGGAGTTCAGGGTGGACCCGCTGACGCTGGAGCGGGTTGAGGCCGACTTTGCCATCCGCCACCAGGTGCTGCCGCTCTTGAAGAGCGGGGAATCGCTGATCGTCGCGGTGGAAAATCCCCTGGCCGCCAATTTCACGCAGGACCTGCGCGTCACGAGTGGCCTGTTTGTGATACCGGTGATCGCCGATCCGGCCGATCTCAAGGCGCGCATCGCCAAGGAATACTCGCGTCTGGAGACACGCTACGGCGATTCCGGCCCCATTACCGGCCGCTTTGCCGCCTCCGCCAAGGAGCCCGATAGCACCAAAGTCGAGGACCTGGCGATCCAGTTGAGCCGCGAGAAGCCGCAGCCGCAACTTTCCGCCAAGGGCCGCGAGAGCGACGCTCGCGTCTCGGAAAACACGCTGGTGCGCCTCATCAACAAGATGATCATCGACGCGCACGCGCAAGGCGCTTCCGACATCCACATCGAAAGCAACCCCGGCAACACCCACACCCGCATCCGCTTCCGCAAAGACGGCGACCTCGAGGACTACCTCGACCTGCCGACCGCCTATCGCGGCAGCCTGGTCTCGCGCATCAAGGTGATGGCGGAGCTGGATATTTCCGAGCACCGCCATCCGCAGGACGGCAAGATCGATTTCAGCAAGTTCGGGCCGATCGCCATCGAGCTGCGCGTGGCGATCATTCCCACCGCGAACAACCTGGAGGATGTGGTGCTGCGCATTCTCGGCGGTATGGAGCCGGTGCCGCTCGCCGACATGGGCTTCGCGGCGCGCGATCTCACCGAGCTCAAGAAAATGATCGGCCGCAGCTACGGGCTGGTGCTGGTCTGCGGCCCGACCGGCTCGGGCAAGACCACCACCCTGCATTCGATCCTGAATCACATCAACCGCCCCGACATCAAGATCTGGACGGCCGAGGATCCGATCGAGATCACCCAGCCTGGCCTGCGCCAGGTTCAGGTACAACCCAAGATCGACTGGACATTCGCCGCCGCGATGCGCGCCTTCCTGCGCGCCGACCCCGATGTGATCATGGTCGGCGAGATGCGCGATGTGGAGACGACCAAGATCGGCATCGAGGCCTCCCTCACGGGCCACCTGGTGTTCTCGACGTTGCATACCAACAGCGCCGCCGAGAGCGTCGCGCGGCTGCTCGATCTCGGCATGGACCCGTTCAATTTCGCCGATGCGCTGGTGGGAATTCTCTCGCAGCGCCTGGCGCGCACTTTGTGCAAGGAATGCCGGCGCGGCCGCGTGGCCGGCGAAGAGGAGCTCGCCGAGCTCGCCATGGAGTATTGCGGCGGCACCGGCCTCGATCCCAACCTGGTGCTGGATCGCTGGCGGACGGAGTACGGCCGCGCCGGCGGCATTCAGTTCCATGAGGCGGTGGGTTGCAAAGCCTGCAGTGACGGTTACAAAGGCCGGATCGGCGTTTATGAGCTGCTGGCGGGCACCGATGAGCTCAAACACCTGGTGCGCACGCGGGCGGCGCTGCCGCAGCTGGTGCAACGGGGGTTGATCGACGGCATGCGCCTGCTGCGCCAGGATGCCATCGAGAAAGTGCTGCGCGGCGCGATCGATATGCACAGCGCTCGGGCGGTCTCGAGCTAAGGACGGCACTCCGGCGCGCTTTTGTGCGCCATCTCACAGTTAACGGCGGCGCAGCGTGACAGGCTTCACGCGTCGATTTTTCGTCGCGATTCAGTGGCATGGGCGTTGCAATGCTCTGCGGCATTGCATGTTTACGCAGGGAATCTACCTCGATGGCTGAAATCCCCACACTGGAAGCCGCCTCCAAGGCCGATAAGGCCAAAGCGGCGGACAAGGCAGACAAGGCGGACAAAAAAGGCGACAAGGCCGAAAAGAAGGCCGGCGCCGATAAGGCCGCGCCCGCCCCCGCAGGCAGCCGGAAGAAACTCATCATCATCGCCGCGGCCGCTGTCGTCGTGCTGGGCGGGGGCGCCGCCGCGGCGTTCTTCGTGTTCGGCGGTAAGCACGACGACAAGGCGGTGGCCGGCAAGGGCAAGATCGCTCAAACTCAAACTAGGCCCAAGGAAGTCAAGAAGGAAAAAGAAGAGCCGCCGCCGAAGGGCCCGCCGCTCTTCGTGGCGCTCGATCCGCCCTTCGTGGTGAATTTCCAGGCCGAGCAGCTGGTGCGCTTCCTGCAGGTCACCGTGCAGCTGATGTCGCGCGACCCCGAGACCATCGAGGTGCTCAAAGCCAACGATCCCATCATCCGCAACGACCTGCTACTGCTCTTCGGCAATCAGAACTATCAGACGGTATCGACCCGCGAAGGCAAGGAGGCGCTGCGCGCCCAGGCGCTCGAGACGGTGCGCAAGGCGGTAACCACCGCCGGCGGCAGACCCAAGAACGTGGAAGCCGTGTACTTCACGAGCTTTGTGATGCAGTGACCGAACCCGTGGCCGAACAGAAAATTCTCAACCAGGACGAGATCGACGCGCTGATCCACGGCGTGGACCGCGGCGCCGTGAGCACCGATCCCGCCCCGCCCCCCGGCGAGGCGCGCTCCTACGACTTCCTCAGCCAGATGCGCATCGTGCGCGGCCGCATGCCCGCGCTCGACATGATCAACGAGCGCTTCGCGCGACTGTTCCGCGTCAACCTCTACAACCTGCTGCGCCGCACGCCCGAGATCTCCATCAATCCCATCGAGATGAAGAAGTTCGACGAGTACGTGCACTCACTGCACGTGCCGACGAGCCTGAACCTGGTGAAGATCAATCCGCTACGCGGCACGGGCCTGATCGTGATCGACCCCAAGCTGGTGTTCGCCGTGGTGGACAATTTCTTCGGCGGCAACGGCCGGCACACCAAGATCGAGGGCCGCGAGTTCACGGCCACCGAGAACCGCATCATCCAGATGATCCTGAAGAACACCTACAGCGATCTGCGCGAGGCCTGGGCCGGCGTCGCGGCCATCGACGTGGAGTACCTGCACTCGGAGATCAATCCCGGCTTCGCCAACATCGTGACCGCCTCGGAGATCGTGGTGGTCACGAGCTTCCACGTCGAGCTCGACGGCGGCGGCGGCGACGTGCACGTCACCCTGCCCTACTCGATGATCGAGCCGCTGCGCGACGTGCTGGACGCCGGTGTGCAAAGCGACCGGGTGCAGACCGACGAGCGCTGGATGCAGACCCTCAAGGAGGAGATCGACGATGCGGAGGTGGAGCTCTCCGCGGTGCTGGGCCGCGGCTGCGTGACGCTCGCCGAGCTTCTCAATCTCAAGGCGGGCGATATCGTCGCCTGCGATTTCAGCGGCAAGGTCACGGTGCTCGCGGAATCCGTGCCCGTGTTCCGCGGCACCTTCGGCATCTCGCGCGGCCAGCAGGCCGTGAAGGTCGAGGAGCGCTGCCGCCGTCCCAAACTGGTTGCACTCGATAACATTCTGAAGAAGGCCTGAGGAATTCCCATGAACGCCACCGCCACTGCCGCGCAATTCGACAACCTCAAATCCGAGGGCGGCTCGGAAGCCAAGGGCGACGCCACGCACGACGTCAACCTCGAAGTGATCCTCGATGTGCCCGTGACGCTGTCCATGGAAGTGGGCCGTACGCGCATCCCCATCCGCAACCTGCTGCAGCTCAACCAGGGCTCCGTGGTCGAACTCGAGCGCGCCGCCGGTGAGGCGCTCGATGTGTTCGTGAACGGCACGCTGGTCGCGCACGGCGAAGTCGTGGTCGTCAACGAGAAGTTCGGCATCCGCCTGACGGACGTCATCAGCCCCGCCGAGCGTATCCGCAAACTCAAATGAGCTTCCTGAAGGTCATGAATGCCGTGCCTTTTGCGTCACCCGCGGCGGTGAACGCCGTCGCCCCCACAGGTGTGGGCAACCTCGGCCAGGTCACCCTGGCGCTGGCGCTGGTGCTGGCCGTGATCTTCGGCGCGGCGTGGGCGCTTAAGCGCATGCGCGGCTTCGGCAAGGCCGGCAACGCGACGCTCGATGTGATCGCCAACCTGCCCTTGACGCAGAAAGAGCGCGCAGTGCTGATCCGTTGCGGCGGAACGCAGATCCTGCTGGGGGTCGCCCCCGGGCGGGTCAATACCCTGCATGTGCTCACCGAGCCGGTGCTCACGGACACACCGCCCGGCAGCGCGCCGCCGAAGGACCTCGTCAGAACCGATTTCAAGGCGGTACTCAAACGGAGCCTGGGACTGTGACCGCACGCCGCATCATCGCCCTCGCCGTGCTCCTGCTGCCGCTGGCCGCGATCGCCGCGGAGCCCGGCATTCCGGCGCTCAGCGTGCAGAGCAATCCGGGCGGCGGCCAGACCTACACGCTGACGGTGCAGGTGTTGCTGCTGATGACGGCGCTGACGCTGCTGCCGGCGCTGCTGCTCATGATGACGAGCTTCACGCGTATCGTGATCGTGCTCGGCATCCTGCGCCAAGCTATCGGCGCCGGCCAGACGCCTCCCAACCAGGTGCTGATCGGACTCGCGCTGTTCCTCACGCTGTTTGTGATGTCGCCGGTCATCGAGCGGATCAACACCGAGGCGGTCAAGCCCTATATCGCCGGTACGCTCGACTCGAGCGCCGCGCTGCAGACTGCGGTGGTGCCGCTCAAGAAATTCATGCTAGACCAGACACGCGAGTCCGATATCGCGACCTTCGTGCGTATCTCGGGCGGCAAGGGCTATGCCACCCCGCAGGATGTACCGCTCACGGTGCTGGTGCCGGCCTTCGTGACCAGTGAGCTCAAGACCGCTTTCCTCATCGGCTTCCTGATCTTCATTCCCTTCGTGATCATCGACCTGGTGGTGGCGAGCGTGCTGATGAGCATGGGTATGATGATGCTGTCGCCGGTGCTCATCTCCCTGCCCTTCAAACTGATGCTGTTCGTGCTGGTCGACGGCTGGTCGCTGGTCATGGGCACGCTCGCCGCGAGCTTCTACTCATGAGTCCGGACACGGTCATGGCCGTCGGCCAACGCGCTCTGGAGATGACGCTGCTGCTGGCGGCGCCGCTGCTGCTGGTCGCGCTGATCACCGGTCTCATCGTCGGCGCCTTCCAGGCCGCCACGCAGATCAACGAGATGACGCTGTCGTTCATCCCCAAGCTGATCGCCACCGCGGCGACGCTGATGATCGCCGGTCCCTGGATGCTGAAAGTCCTGGTGGGCTACACGCGCGAGCTCATCGCCAGCATTCCCTCACTGATCAACTAGCCGTGCTCACCCTATCGACAGGTCAACTCGAATCGTGGCTCGGCCAGCTCTTCTGGCCGTTCGTACGCATCGGCGCCTGCTTCATGGTGGCCCCGGCCTTCGGGGCGCTGTTCGTGCCGCCGCGCATGCGGCTCATTCTGGCGGGCGCGGTGGCGTTCCTGGTGGCACCACTCGTCGCGCTGCCCGCCAACATCACGCCCTTCTCCGTCGCAGGGATGGTCGTGACGGTGCAGCAGGTGCTGATCGGTGTCGCGCTCGGCTTTGCGCTGCAGGTGCTGTTCGACGCCGTCGCCATGGGCGGACAGCTCCTGGCCAACAGCATGGGCTTATCGTTCGCCTTCAACGTCGACCCGATGCGCGGCACCAGCACCCCGGCTCTGGGTCAGCTGTATGCGCTGATGGTGATGCTCACGTTCCTCGCGCTCAACGGCCACCTGGCGCTGATCGAAGTGCTGGTCGCGGGCTTCAAGAGTCTGCCCGTCGGCACCACCGGTCTCGGCAACGCGGGCCTCTGGGCCATCGTCGCCTGGGGCTCGCAGATTTTCTCGGGAGCGCTTGCCGTCGCGCTGCCCGGCATCACGGCGCTGCTGATCGTGAACCTGGCGTTCGGCGTCATGAGCCGCGCCGCGCCCTCGCTCAATCTCTTCGCCGTGGGCTTCCCCATCACGCTGGTCTTCGGACTCGTGATCGTGCTGGTCGGCTTGCCGGCGCTGCAAGGAAGTTTCACCGGCCTGCTCGACAGCGCCTTTGCGCTGCTGCGCCAGCTGCTTGGAGCCCAGGAGCCCATCCATGGCTGAGAGCGGTCAGGAGCGCACTGAGTTACCGACACAGAAGCGGCGCGACGAGGCGCGCCGCAAGGGTCAGATCCCGCGCTCGCAAGAATTGAATGCGGCGGCGGTGGTGCTGATCGCAGGCGCGGGCCTGCACTTTCTCGGCAGCGGCATCGCCAACGGCCTCTTCGACATGATGCAAGCCGGGTTATCGCTGTCGCGCGCACAGGCGCTGGATGAGAGCCGCATGGTGGGCATTTTCGCGGGTCTGATGTCGAGCGCCCTCGCCGCCTGCGCGCCGGTGCTGGGCCTGACGCTGGTAGCCGCGCTGCTCGCGCCGCTCTCGATCGGCGGCTGGAATCTGAGCTTCGGCGCGCTTGCGCCGGACTTCACCCGCCTATCGCCGGTCGCCGGCCTGCAGCGGGTGTTCTCGACGCGAGGACTGGCCGAGCTGGCCAAGGCCTTCGCCAAGTTCGCGTTGGTCGCGGTGTTCGCCGTGATCTTCCTCTGGGCCAAATACAGCGAGCTGCTCAACCTCGGCGCCGAACCCACCGCCGCTGCCGTCGGCCACGCCGTGTCGCTCGCCGGACAGGGACTGCTGATCTGCGCGGCGGCGCTGGCGCTGATCGCCGCCGTCGATGTGCCGTTGCAATTGTGGCAGCATACCCAGAAGCTCAAGATGACACGCGAGGAGATCCGCGAGGAGATGAAGGAGAGCGAAGGCTCTCCCGAGACCCGCCAGCGCATCCGCCACGCGCAGCAGGCGCTCGCCAAGCGCCGCATGATGCACGATGTGCCCAAGGCGGACGTGGTGGTGGTCAACCCCACTCACTTCGCGGTGGCGCTGCGCTACGACGATAAGCGTATGCGCGCGCCCATCGTGGTCGCCAAGGGCGCCGATCTCATCGCGGCCCGCATCAGGGAAATCGCGCAGGAGAGCCGTGTGCCGATTTTCGAGGCGCCGCCGCTCGCGCGTGCCCTGTATCGAAATGTGGATATCGGCGAGCCGATTCCCGCGACGCTCTATGTGGCGGTCGCACAGGTGCTGACCTATGTGTACCAGCTGCGCACGGCGCGCGGCACCGGCGCCGCGCCTCCCGTGCCACCGTCGATCGATCCCGCGGTGGAATCCGCAGGCTTCGGTCCCGACAGCCCACAGGCGAGGCACTAACCCATGGCTTCCGCCGCTGCCGCCGCTCCCGCACCCTTCTCCCTGCGCATGCTGCTGCGCTCGGGCGTGGGCCTACCCATCGGCGTGCTCGCCGCGCTCGCCATGGTGGTGCTGCCGCTGCCGCCGATCGCGCTCGATGCGCTCTTCACCTTCAACATCGCCCTGTCCATCGTGATCGTCATGGCGGTGTTCTACGTGGCGCGACCGATCGAGTTCGGCGTGTTCCCCACCGTGCTGCTGCTCGCCACGCTGCTGCGGCTGGCGCTGAACGTCGCCTCCACGCGCGTGGTGCTGCTGCACGGTCACACCGGCACGCATGCCGCCGGCCAGGTGATCGAGTCCTTCGGCCAGTTCGTCATCGGCGGCAACTTCGCCGTCGGCGTGGTGGTGTTCATTATCCTCACCATCATCAACTTCGTGGTGGTGACCAAGGGCTCCGGCCGCATCTCCGAGGTGAGCGCGCGCTTCACTTTGGACGCCATGCCCGGCAAGCAGATGGCCATCGACGCGGATCTCAATGCCGGTCTCATCACCCAGGATGAGGCCCGCGTGCGTCGCGCCGAAGTGCGCGCCGAGGCGGACTTCTACGGCTCCATGGACGGCGCCAGCAAGTTCGTGCGCGGCGACGCCATCGCCGGCATCCTGATCCTGTTCATCAACATCATCGGCGGCCTCTCGATCGGCACTCTGGGACACGACCTGCCCATCGGCACCGCCGGACGCACTTATACGCTGCTCACCATCGGTGACGGTCTGGTCACGCAGATCCCGGCGCTGCTCCTGTCGACCGCAGTAGCTATCATCGTCACCCGCATGTCGGGCTCGCAGGACATGAGTGGCGAGCTTTCGCGGCAACTGCTCAAACAGCCCAAGGCGCTGGCCGTCGCGGCAGGCCTGCTGGCCGTCATGGGCCTGATCCCCGGCATGCCGAACTTGGCCTTCCTCACGATGGCGGCACTCGCCGGCGCGGGCGCCTACACGCTCAACAAGCGCCGCACCGCCGCCGCCACGGTCAAAAAAGAAGAGAAAGCCGAGGCGCCTGCGCCACCGTCCGAGGCGCGCGAGCTGTCCTGGGACGACGTGCAACCCGTCGACCTGCTCGGACTCGAGGTCGGCTATCGCATCGTGCCGCTGGTCAACAAGGCACAGAACGGCGATCTGCTGGCGCGCATCCGCGGCGTGCGCCGCAAGCTCTCGCAGAGCCTGGGATTCCTCGTGCCGGCGGTGCATATCCGCGACAATCTCGATCTCGCCCCCAACAGCTACCGCATCAATCTCGGCGGCGTGCCGGTCGGGGAGAGCATGGTGTATCCGGAGCGCGAGCTCGCGATCAACCCCGGACGGGTGTTCGGCCAGCTCAAAGGCATCGCGACGCGCGATCCAGCCTTCGGCATGGAGGCAGTGTGGATCGAGCCCGGCTCGCGCGAGCACGCCCAGCAGCTCGGCTACACCGTGGTGGATGCGAGCACGGTGATCGCCACACACCTGAGCCACATCGTGCAGACTCACGCGCACGAGCTCCTCGGCCACGAGGAGGTGCAGCAGCTGCTGACCGCGCTTGGCAAGACGGCGCCTAAGCTAGTGGAGGACCTGGTGCCGCGCGTGATCCCGCTCGCCACAGTGGTGCGCGTGCTGCAGGGCCTGCTCGCCGAGCGCGTGCCGATCCGCAACATGCGCACCATTATCGAGACGCTGGCCGAGCATGCGCCGCGCACGCCGGATCCGGCGGTACTGCAGGGCCATGTGCGCACGGCGCTCGGCCGGCAGATCGTGCAGGAGATCGCCGGTCTCTCAGGCGAGCTGCCCGTCATCACTCTCGAGCCCGAGCTTGAGCGGCTGCTGCAAAGCTCGCTCGCCGGCACGAATGCCAACTCAGCGAGCCCCGGGCTCGAGCCCGGCCTCGCCGAGCGCCTGCAGCAGCGGCTGGCCGAGTCCGCGCAGCGCCAGGAGCTGTCGGGCGAGCCGGCGGTGCTGCTGGTGCCGCCGCAGCTGCGGCAGACGCTGGCGCGCTTCATGCGCTCGAGCGTGCCTAACATGCACGTGCTGGCGTGGAACGAAATTCCTGACAATCGCAAAGTCCGTCTCGTGACGGCAGTAGGACGAACATGAGAATCTCGAAATTCACAGGGGCCGATATGCGTCAGGCGCTACGTCTGGTGCGCGAACAGCTGGGTACCGACGCCGTCATTCTTTCCTCCCGCAAGGTGGCGGGCGGCATCGAGGTCACCGCCGCCATGGACTACGACGCCACGCAGCCGCAGGCGGCCGCGACGGACGCGTCCGTAGCCGCACCAGTGCCGATGCCGGTGCCGAACACGCCCCTGACACAGGCCGCGTTCGCGCCCGAGGAGTTCGCGCAAGTGGCCGCGGCCGTCGCGGCGCAGACCGCCAAAAACACCGCGCAGCCGCCGGTGGTGGCACAAACCCCGGATGCCGCGCCCGCCTCCGCCGAGGTGCTGAACGAGGAACTCAAAACCCTGCGCCGCATTCTCGAGACGCAAGTGGCGCAGCTCGCCTGGAACGATCTCACACGCCGCGCGCCGATCCATACCGAGGTGCTGCGCGAGCTGGCGCAGATCGGGGTGACGCCACAATTGGCCACGCAGATCGTCGCGCAGCTGCCGCCGTCGCTCGATTTCACGCAGGCGCGCCGCCTCGCCATCGCAGCCCTCTCGCAGGCCGTGCCGGTCACGGGAGATACATGGCTCGAGGAAGGCGGCTGTGTGGCGCTCATCGGACCCACCGGCGTCGGCAAAACCACCACGCTCACCAAGCTTGCAGTGCGCTGGGCGCTACGCCACGGCGGACGCGAACTGGCGCTCATCTCAAGCGACAGCGTGCGCATCGGCGCTCACGACCCCATCCGCGCCTTGGGGCAAATGCTCGGCGCGCAGATGCACACTCTCGACAGTCTCGATGAGCTGCCGCAGCTGCTGCCGCGACTCGCCAAATACCGCCTGATCCTCATCGATACCGCGGGCACCGGCCAGCGCGACACCCAGCTCGCAAGCCGCCTCGAAGAACTCGCTGCCGCCGGCCCGCAGCTTCAGACCGCGCTGGTGCTGGCCGCGAGCACTCAGGCGGGTGCCACCGAGGAGATCGTGGCGCGCTTTGCTGCGGCGAGACCTGCCTGTGCTCTGCTCACCAAGGTGGATGAGGCAGCCAGCCTCGGCGGGATGCTCTCCGTGCTCACACGCGCCAAGCTGCCCATCTCTTACATCAGCGAAGGTCAGCGTGTTCCGGAGGATCTGCGTCCTGCGCGCGCGCTGGAGCTGGTCTCGAGCGCCGTGCAACTGGCGCAGACCTCAGGCGCCGCCGCGGATGAGGACCTGCTGCGGCGCAGATTCGGGGAGGTGGCTCATGGGATCGCCTGAGATACGTATGGTCGACAGCGGCCGTTTGAACGGACTGGCTAACCCCGTGCAGGTGATCGCGGTCACCGGCGGCAAAGGCGGCGTCGGCAAGACCAGCGTCTCCGTCAACCTCGCCACCGGTCTCGCCGCAGCCGGCAAACGCGTGGTACTGCTCGACGGCGACTTGGGGTTAGCCAATGTGGATGTGCTGCTCGGCCTCTCGCCGCGCTACACGCTGGCGCACGTCCTTTCGGGCGAGCGCACCCTCGATGAGATCCTGATCAAAGCACCTCAGGGCTTCCAGATCGTGCCCTCCGCCTCCGGCGCGGCGGATCTTGCGAGCCTCGGCAGTGCCGCCCACCTCGGCCTGGTGCAGGCCTTCAGCACGCTCGCCGCGCGCCTCGACGTGCTGATCATCGACACCGCTGCCGGCATCGCGCCCGGTGTGCTGCAGTTCTCACAAGCGGCCCAGCATGTGCTGGTCGTCATCTGCGACGAGCCGGCCTCGCTCACGGATGCCTATGCCCTCATCAAGGTGCTGAGCCGCAACCATGGCGTGGACCGCTTCCACGTGCTGGCCAACATGACCCGCGCTCCCGGGGAGGGTCAGACCCTGTTTAACAAGCTCGAGCGCGTCACGGGGCGCTTCCTCGACGTCAAGCTCGAATACGCCGGCGAGATCCCCGACGATGAGCGCGTACGGCAGGCCATCCGCGCTCAGCGCCCGGTTCTGGAAGCCTATCCCGGCAGCCCGGCCGGGCGGGCATTCAAGAAACTGAGCGCCACGGCCGATAGCTGGCCTGTACCGGCGGGCCCGCGCGGCAACCTCGAATTCTTCGTCGAGCGCCTAGTCAGGCGCCCGCCGGTAGAGCTGACGGTCGTGTCATGAACGTGGCAGGCGCATATGGCGGCAGCGAGCGGCGGCGGGCGGCCGCGGATAACGACGCTCTCGTGACGCGCCACGCGGAGTTGGTCAAGCGCATCGCCTACCATCTGGCCGGTCGCCTGCCCGCTTCCGTGGATGTGGAGGACCTGATTCAGGCCGGAATGCTCGGCCTGCTGGAGGCGGCGGCTAACTACGCCTCGGATCGCGGCGCCAGCTTCGAGACGTACGCAGGAATACGTATCCGCGGCGCGATGATCGATGCGCTACGCAAGCTCGACTGGGCACCGCGCTCGGTGCACCGCAAGGCGCGCGCGGTGGCGTCGGCGGTGCGGGACATCGAGAAGGAGAGCGGGCGCGATGCGCGCGACAGCGAGATCGCCGAGCGGCTTGGCGTGCCGCTCGAGGAGTACTACACGATCGTGCAGGACGCCGCGAGCTGCAGGCTCGCGAGCCTGGACGACACGGTGACGGCCACGGCCGCCACCGAGCCCTGCGCTGACCCGTTCAGCGAAGTGGCGGATGAGAGTTTTCGCGCGGCGCTCGCACAGGCGATCGCCGGGCTTCCGGAGCGGGAAAAGCTCGTGATGTCGCTCTATTACAGCGACGGGCTGAATCTCAAGGAGATCGGCGCAGTGTTGAAAGTGACCGAGTCGCGGGTGTGTCAATTGCACGGCCAGGCGCTGGTGCGTTTGAAAGCGCGGCTGGCGGACTGGAGCGGGAGGATCGAGAAGTGAGCAAAGACATGAAATTCCTGGTGGTGGACGACTATTCGACCATGCGCCGCATCGTCAAGAATCTGCTGCACGACCTGGGCTACGCCCAGGTGCAGGAGGCCGACGACGGCAACACGGCGCTGCCGATGCTGAAGGCCGGCGCCTTCGATTTCCTGATCACGGACTGGAACATGCCCGGCATGCCCGGCCTCGATCTGTTGAAAGCGGTGCGCTCGGACGACCGGCTGGCGAAGCTGCCTGTGCTGATGCTCACCGCCGAAGCCAAGCGCGAGCAGATCGTGGAAGCCGCGCAGGCGGGCGTGAACGGCTATGTCATCAAGCCGTTCACCGCCGCCACTCTCAAGGAGAAGATCGACAAAATTCTCGAAAGCCGCGCGAGCGCATAAGAGGCCCCGACCATGTCCGAACCTTTGCCGCGCAACACCGCGCCCCCCACACCGGAGCTCATGGATGAGCTGCACGACCTCACGTGCAATCTGCGCAACGCCCTCGAGCGCTTCCGCTTCGATTCGCGTCTCAACGACCTGGCGGAGAAGGAGATGCCCGACGCACGCCAGCGCCTGCAACACGTGCTCGAGCTCACCGACGCCGCCGCGCACCGCACGCTCGACCTGGTCGAGCAGTCGGGGCCGGCCGCCGAGCGCACCGCCCGCAGCGCCGCCGACCTCTTAGGCGTATGGGCGCGCTTCCGCTCCCGGCAGATATCCCCGGAGGAGTTCCGCACGCTGCTTACGCGCATGGATGGATTTTTGGGTTCCGCGCGAGCGGATTCCGACATCGTGCGCGCAAATCTCGCCGAGGTCCTGCTGGCACAGGGCTACCAGGACCTCACGGGACAGATCATCCGCGGCGTCATGACGCTGGTCGAAGAGGTGGAAAGATCGCTGGCCGAGCTCACCCGGCTCGCCCGCGGCGAGGCCTCCTCTTCCGCCACGACGGTCATCGCGCCGCATGTCGTGCGCGCGAGCGGACCGGCCGTGCCCGGGGTCGACCCCAAGGACACCATCGTCAGCGGCCAGCAGGACGTCGATGACCTGCTGTCCGACCTCGGCATGTAGCAGTCCACAAAGGAGCCGCGCCTGGACATCCTCAGCATCTTCGGCCTGATCCTGGCCCTGGTTGCGGTGCTCGTGGGCGCCGTGCTCAAGGGCGCGGGGATCCATGCGCTGGTGTCGGCGGCGGCCTTCATGATCGTGGTGGTGGGCACTGTCGCCTCCATCTTCATCCAGACGCCGCTCGCCACCATGAAGCATGCGCTGCGGATCTTTCCCTGGGTGATGAAGCCGCCGCCGCTCAACGGCCAGGCATTGGTCAGAAAGATGGTGGAGTGGAGCAATATCGCCCGCAAGCAGGGTCTGCTCGGCCTGGAGCCGGTGCTCAACCAGGAGCCCGATCCGTTCGTGAGAAAGGCGCTGCAGATGGTGGTGGACGGCAGCGAGCCCGACACGCTGCGCGGTGTGATGGAAGTCGAGCTCAACACCCGCGAGCACACCGACCTTGCGGCCGCCAAGGTATTCGAGGGCATGGGCATCTACTCGCCCACGCTCGGCATCATCGGCGCGGTGCTCGGCCTCATGGCCGTCATGCAGAACCTCGCCGATCCCAGCAAGCTCGGCCACGGCATCGCCGCGGCGTTCACCGCGACGGTGTACGGCATCGGGCTCGCCAATCTCTTCTTCCTGCCGGTGGCGGCCAAACTCAAAGGCGCGATCGCCTCGCAAACCCAAGTGCGCGAGATGGTGATCGAGGGGATGCTGTCGATCGCACAGGGCGAGAATCCGCGCAGCATCGAATCGAAGCTGCAGGGCTATCTGCACTAGGAAACACGCGTATGGCCCGCAGGAAAAAACACGAGGAGCATCTCAACCACGAGGCCTGGGCCATCCCCTATGGCGACCTCATCACGCTGCTGCTCGCCTTCTTCGTGGTGATGTACGCCATCTCCTCCGTGAACGAGGGCAAGTACCGGGTGCTGTCCGATTCGCTGGTGGCCGCTTTCCGCGGCACGCCGCGCACGGTGCATCCCGTCGAGGTCGGCCAGAAAGCGCCCGGTCCGGGCGGAGAGTCGCGCGAGCAGGCGCATTACAAGGCCCTCGGCGCGCAGCCCCAATCTCCCTTGACGCTCGTGCCCGTGACGCCCCCGCACGAGCAGCTGACGCGGCGCGCCGAGGCGGCCGCCGAGGCGTTGAAGAAGGTGGCCGACCAGGTCGAAGCGGCCATGGCCGATCTCATCAAATCAGATCAGGTGATCGTACGGCGCAACGACTTCTGGATCGAGGTGGAGATGCGCACCGACATCCTCTATCCCAGCGGCAGCGCGCAGCTGTCGACGGATGCGGTGGGTGTCATCCAGCGGCTGGCGAAAGTGCTGGGTCCGCTGCCCAACTCCATCCGTGTCGAAGGACACACCGACGACCGCCCGATCAACACCAAGGCCTTCTATTCCAACTGGGAACTGTCGGCAGCGCGTGCGGCCAGCGTAGTGCGCGTGCTCGCCGGCGGCGGCGTCACACCGGCCCGTCTTGCGGTGATCGGCTATGGCGAGAACCGGCCCCGGCAGAGCAACACCACCCCCCAGGGGCGCAACGCCAATCGCCGCGTGGTGCTCGTCATTCTCTCCACCACGCAGAGCTCCAATGGCACAAATCCTGCAACCTGAGGCCATTGCGTCCCGCGCCGCCGGTAATCCGGCGCGGCGAATGTGACGCACTTCACGGGAGCCTGACGATGCCTGCTTTTTTGAACTACCCCATCGATTGGGATCTGACACTGCTGGCGGCGCGTGGTGTGTTTCTGCTCTTCTGCTTTGCGCTCGCAGCCGTAACCTTCACACGCTGGCGGCGCGCGGCCGACCGCAGCACCGAGCACTTCGCACAGGCGACGGCGCAGGTACTCGGCCGCCTGGCGCAGATCGAGACCTGCATCGAAGCGACCCAAAGCTGCCTGATCGAGCTCTCCGAGCGCATGGCGGCCTGGAAGGCGCCGAGCTACCAGATCGCGATCCGCATGGCGCGCGGCGGCGCCCCGCGCGAGGAGCTGATCGACAGCTGCGGTTTGAGCGCTCAGGAAGCCGCCCTCGTGCAGCGCCTGCACGCGCCCCCGGCGGCGGCGCGCGAGCGGCTGGCGGCCGCAGGTTAGCCCGCATGCCCAAGCGTCCCGCGGCCAGACTCAAACCGAAGGCGGCGCGCCAGCGCAAGCCGTCACGCAAAGTAGCCGGCGCTTTGGCCCTGCCGGCAGAATGCATTCTCGGCCAGACCGCCGATCTCAAAAAGAGTCTGTCCAAGGCTTTCGCCCGAAACCCCGCCGTCACACTCGATCTGCGCGCGCTCGCGCGCATCGATGCGGCGGCCCTGCAGCTGCTGGCGGCCTTCGTGCGCGACCGGCAGGCCAGGAATCGCACGGTCCTGTGGCAGGGGGTGCCGGCCTGGTTTACCGACGCGGCACAGCGCCTGGATATGGCGGCCGCGCTCGCGATTGAGCGCACATGACGCTCGACCTCACGCAATTTCACGGCGTGTTCTTCGAGGAGAGCTTCGAGGCGCTCGACTCCATGGAGGCGGCGCTGCTGAAGCTCGATCTAGGGGCGCCGGATGCCGAGCTCATCAACACGGTGTTCCGCGTCGCACATTCGATCAAAGGCGGCAGCGCCACATTCGGCTTCACCGAGATCGCCTCTTTCACCCACAGCCTGGAAACCCTGCTCGATGAGCTGCGCGGCGCGCGCATGCAGGTGACGCAGGAGATCTCCAACCAGCTGCTGAAGTCGGTGGATGTCATGCGCGAGATGTTGCGCGCGGTGCAAGCCAAGCAACCGCTCGATGTACAGCGTGTCGCGGATGTGCAGTTCGAGATCGAACTCATCATCGCGCGTAAGCCGCAGACGCCGCCCGCAGACGCCGCATTCGCGCCGGCCGTCCCCAAGGCCGCGGTGCCGCGCTGGCACATCTCGCTCAAGCCGTTCCCGCAATTTTTCGCCCATGGCAACGATCCGCTACGCATGTTCGAGGAACTCGGCAAGCTCGGCACACTCGAGGTGAAAGCGGACCTTTCCGCCCTGCCCGCTTTCGCCGATCTCGATCCGCAATCCTGCCATCTTGCCTGGACGCTGGAGCTGTCCGGCACGAGCGACGAAGCCTCCATCCGCCAGGTGTTCGACTGGGCCGAGGGCGACTGCGCCGTCGAGATCCGCGGCGAGAATATTCCCGCGCCAACGCCCGCCGCGGCCGCAGCACCGCAGCCGGCACCGGCACCCATAGCCACACCCGCACCGGCACCCGCCGAGCCGGCCGTCTCCGCCGCGCTGACCCAGAGCGAAGCGCAGGCCGTGAGCGGCGTGAACGAGGCCGGCTCGATCCGCGTGGCCGTCGAGAAGATCGACGAGCTCATGAACACCGTCGGTGAGCTGGTGATCACTCAATCCATGCTCACCGAGCTCGGCCGCACGCTCGAGGAGACGCTGCCGGAGACCTTGCAGCTCGGTCTCGCGGAGCTCGAGCGCAATGTGCGCGAGCTGCAGGAAAGCGTGATGCGGGTGCGCATGCTCCCCATCAGTTTCGTCTTCAGCCGCTTTCCGCGCATGGTGCGCGACCTCGCCCAGCGGCTCGGCAAGCAGGTGGAGCTCCTCATCACAGGCGAGACCACCGAACTCGACAAGACCGTGCTCGAGAAGATCGGCGATCCTCTGGTGCACCTGGTGCGCAACAGCATCGACCACGGTCTCGAGAAACCCGAGGTGCGCCGTGCGGCCGGCAAGCCCGCGAGCGGTAGCCTGCGGCTGCATGCCTGCCACCGCGGCGGCAACATCGCGGTGGAAGTCAGCGACGACGGCGCCGGGCTCAATGCCGAGCGCATTGTCGCCAAGGCACGCGCGCGCAATCTCATCGGTCCGCAGGATACGCTCACCCCTGAGCAGACCTACGATCTGATTTTTGCGCCGGGCTTCTCCACCGCCGAGCAGACCACTGATGTGTCGGGCCGCGGGGTCGGCCTCGATGTGGTCAAACGCAACGTCAAGGAGCTCGGCGGCTCGATCGAGCTGAGCAGCGAGCCGGGCCGCGGCGCCAGATTCGTCATCACGCTGCCGCTGACACTGGCCATTGTCGACGGGCAGTCGGTCGCCGTGGGCCGTGAGAGCTACATTGTGCCGCTCATCAGCATTATCGAATCGCTGCAGCTGCGACAGGGCTCGCTGAGCCGGGTCGCAGGCCGCGGCGAGGTGTTCGCATTCCGCGGTGACTACGTACCGGTCATCCGCCTGCACGAGGTGTTCGGCGTGCCCAGCGCCCGCGAAGGCGCGGACGGCATCATCGTGGTAGTCGAAGGCGACGGCCGCCGCGCAGGCCTGCTGGTCGATGATCTCCTCGGCCAGCAGCAGGTCGTCATCAAATCACTGGACATGAATTTCGGACGGGTCGACGGCGTCTCGGGAGCCACCATCCTGGGCGATGGCTCGGTGGCGCTGATCCTCGACCTGCCGGGTATTATCCGCCGCGCCAACGCGAGGGCCAACGCATGAGCGAAGCTGCACACGAGCTCAAACCGGGTGTCGAACAATTCCTGACTTTCGCTCTCGGGGGCGAGGAGTATGGGGTCAACATCCTGAGGGTGCAGGGCATCCAGGGATGGGACCGCTGCACCGCCATTCCCAACACACCGCCCTATGTTCTGGGTGTCATCAACCTGCGCGGAGCCATCGTGCCCATCGTCGACCTGCGCCGCCGCTTCGGCTTGCCGGCCGCCGAGTTCGGCCCTACCACGGTCGTGATCGTGGTCAAGGTGGCCCGGCAGCGCCAGGAGCGCACCTTGGGCCTAGTGGTCGATGCGGTCTCCGAGGTCTGCAATGTGCAGCCGGAGGACTGCAAGCCCCCGCCCGATTTTGGTGCCAGCGTAGAGACCGGCTTCGTGCAGGGCCTGGTGACCGTGAACGAGCGCATGGTGATTCTGCTGGATATCGACAAGCTGGTCTCCGAGGGGCTGCTCGGCGCCCTGCCAGGAGCGTGACGATGCGACCTGGCTCACAGCACGGCGGGCCCTCTCTCAAGAATTATGTACAGCGGCCGAATCCTCACCAAGGCTACGGCTGTCCATGGACATTTCGAGATCCGGAGAATCATGCATCGCTCGACCGCCTTTGCGCTGCTTGCCGCTTTGAGCTGCGCCCTGCCCGCCTGGGCCGGCTGCAGCCTGCCGCTCGCTCCCAGCAAGGTACCGGACGGTACCAGCGCCTCGACGGAGGAGATGCTCGCCGCCATGCAGACACTCAAACGCTACAACAACGACGTGGGCAACTACATCAAGTGCCTCGAGTTCGAGGCCAGCCAGAACCGCCTGTCGCGCGACGAGCAGGCCAGAGAGCACAACGCCGCCGTCGACGGACTGCAAACCATCGCGGCGAAATTCAATGAGCAGGTCCGCCTCTTCAAGTCGAAGAGCGGCTGAGCAGGAGCGGGGCATATGCAATTTCTCGGACGATTGATGTTGTGGCAGAAGCTGGCGCTGCTGGTGGCGGCGCTGCTGCTGCCCGCCCTGCTGCTCTCGATGCTGTACATCGGCAACGCCAACGACACCGTGCGCGGTGCCAAACAAGAACTCGCCGGCGCACGCTACACGCGCTCACTCGATGCCTTCCTCTTCGAGGTGATCCGCCACCGCGCCGCGGCCAACATGTTCCTGAACGGCGACAAGAGCCGCCGTGAGGCGGTGCTCGATGCGCAGACCACGGCGCAAAAGGCCGCCACCGACCTCGATGCGGTGGATGCCGCCGTCGGCAAGGCGCTCGATTCGACCGGCGACTGGCAGTCCATCAAGGCGGAGTGGAACGCGCTCAAGTCCCGCACCCTGTCCCTGCCGCCCGACGACAGCACGGCGCAGCACGACGCTCTCATCAACAAGCTGCTCGATTTCGGCTCGGCCGTGGCCATGCGCTCCGGCATGACCGGCGATCCGGATGAGGCGGTCGGCACGCTGGTGCTGCTCGCCACCTCGCGCATGCCTGAGGCGGTGGATCGCGCCGGCATCGTGCGCGACCGCGCCACGGCCGGCGTGCTGCGCGGCTACCTGGGTGATGGCGACCGCACCATGATCTCGATCAGCCGCTCCGAGGTCAGCTCGGTGCTCGAGCAGATCGACCGGCAGCTCAACTGGGCCGCGACGTCCCTGCCCGAAGTGCGCACCACCGTGGTGCCCGCCTACCAGAAGGCGCACGACGCCTTCACCGGCTACTCGGCGTTCGTCGAGCAGATGCTCCTCAAGGCGGAGCAGATCAACGTGACGGGCGCGAACGTCTACGATGCCGCCGCACCGACCTTCGAATCGTTCATCGCGCTCTCGACCACCGCCTATAACGTCATGCTGGCGCGCATCGAGATGCGGACGCACCAGCAGATCGTCAGCCGCAACATCACCGTCACCATCGTGCTGGCGGTGGTGCTGCTGACGCTGGGTTTAAGCTGGCTGATGACGCGAGCCGTGACGCGGCCAATGCAGAAAGTGGTCTCGGTATTCGGCTCGATCGCGGCCGGACACTATGACAACGAGATCAATCCGCGCGGCAGCGACGAGGTGGCCACGGTGCTGCGCGCCCTCGATGAGATGCAGGGGAAGCTGCGCCAGCAGATCGAGACCGAGCGGGCGCAGGCGGCCGAGAACGCACGCGTGCGCGTGGCGCTCGACAACGTCTCGTCCAATGTCATGGTGGCGGACGCCAACTTCGACATCATCTACACCAACCCCGCCATCGAGGCCATGCTGCGCGAGGCCGAGTCCGACATCCGCAAGGATCTGCCCGGCTTCAACGCCACGCACGTGCAGGGCTCGAGCGTCGACATCCTCTCCAAAAACCCCGCCCAGGATCGGCGCATGCTTAGCGCACTGCACAGCACGCACACGGCGCAAGTCTCGCTCGGCAAACGCACTTTCCGCCTGGTCGCCAACCCCGTGGTCTCCGCAGGCGGCGAGCGTGTCGGCACCGTGTTCGAGTGGACCGACCGCACTCCGGAAGTGGCCGTCGAGGGCGAGATGCAGAGCATGCTCTCCGCGGTACTGGCCGGCGATCTCGAGCGGCGCATCGCTCTTGACGACAAGAGCGGCTTTTTCGAGGGCATGAGCCGCGGCGTCAACCAGCTCGCCGACAATATGGCCGAGATCGTACGGCGCGTGAAATTCGCGTCCGCCGAGGTGCACCGCGGCGCCGAGGAGATCTCCGCCGGCAATGCCAACCTCTCGCAGCGCACCGAGGAGCAATCCTCCTCACTCGAGGAGACCGCCTCCTCGATGGAGGAGATGACCTCCACGGTCAAGCAGAACGCGGACAACGCCGCGCAGGCCAACCAGCTCGCCATCGCCGCGCGGGATCAGGCGGAGAAAGGCGGCGCGGTGACGACCAAGGCCGTGCGCGCCATGACCGATATCAACGATGCCTCGCGCAAGATCGCCGATATCATCGGCGTGATCGACGAGATCGCCTTCCAGACCAACCTGCTGGCGCTGAATGCGGCCGTGGAGGCGGCGCGCGCCGGCGAGCAGGGCCGCGGCTTCGCCGTGGTGGCAAGCGAGGTGCGCAGCCTCGCGGGCCGCTCGGCCACGGCGGCCAAGGAGATCAAGGACCTGATCCAGGACAGCGTGCGCAAGGTGCAGGACGGATCGCTGCTGGTCACGCAATCGGGGCAGACGCTCGAGCAGATCGTCTCTTCGGTGAAGAAAGTCTCCGACATCGTCGCCGAGATCGCCGCCGCCTCGCGCGAGCAGTCAGCCGGCATCGAGCAGGTGAACCGCGCCATCATGCAGATGGACGAGCTCACCCAGCAGAATGCCGCGCTGGTGGAGCAGGCCACGGCCGCCTCGCAGGGCATGGCCGACCAGGCGCGCGAGCTCAACGAGATGATGGGCCGCTACCGCGTGCGGCGCACCATGAACGACGGACGGCCGCAATCTCAGGCCACCGAGGACAATTCGGCGCTGCTGGCCGACGCGCTCGGCGCCGCCGAGACGCAAACGATCATGCCGCGGCGCAAGCCCAATCCAACGGCATGGCCCGCGCGCGAGTCCGGGCATGCGGCCGTCGCACTGGCCGCGGCCGCCCCGCCGGCGCCGCGCCGACGCGCCGCCAATACTGAAAGCGACTCGGACTGGCAGGAATTCTAAAAGCAGCCGCTCGGGAGATATGCTTGCGTCGCATACTGACCGTCGACGATTCGGTGGCCATGCGCCGGATGGTGAGCGTCACGCTTGGCGGTGCGGGCTATGAGGTAATGCAGGCCGGCAACGGCCGCGAAGCGCTCGAGATCGCGAGCAGCCAGCCGGTCGACCTCGTGATCACCGACGTCAACATGCCGCAGATGGACGGCATCGCGCTGGTACGCGCGCTGCGCGGCCTCGATCAGTATCGTACCAAGCCCCTGCTCTTCCTCACCACCGAGTCGGCGGCCGACCGCAAGCTCGAAGGCCGCGAGGCCGGCGCCTCGGGCTGGATGCTCAAGCCCTTCAACGACGAGCGCCTGCTCGCCACCGTCGCGAGGTTTCTCAAATGAACGGCATGGAAGCCTGTGACGGGACCACGACCATCAACGAGAAGCTGCGCGAGTTCGTCTTTGGCGAGGAGGACTTCCACGCGCTGCGCACCCTGGTCAAGCAGGTGACGGGCATCAACCTCACCGAGGCCAAGCGCGAGCTGGTATATGCGCGACTGTCGCGGCGCCTGCGTGCCTTGAACCTGCGCAGCTTTCGCGACTACCGCAAGCTGCTGAAAGCCGACGGCGGCGCCGAGCTCGTGCAGCTGTGCAACGCCATCACCACCAACCTCACCGCCTTCTTCCGCGAGCCGCATCACTTCGAATATCTGCGCACCCATGTGCTCGGCCCCATGATCGCAAGTCCCCCCGCCAGCCGCCGCCTGCGCATCTGGTCGGCGGGCTGCTCGACCGGCGAGGAGCCCTACTCCATCGCCATGACCGTTCTCGAGGCGGTGCCGGACATCCACCGCTGGGATATCAAGATACTCGCGAGCGACCTCGACTCCAATGTGCTGGCGCGCGCTCGCGACGGCGTCTACTCGACGGACCGGCTGCGTCACATGAGCGATGCGGCGCGCGAGCGCTTCTTCAGCCCGGTGGATGAGGAGCAGCGCGCCTGGCAAGTCAACCCGGAGCTGCAGCGGCTGGTGACGGTGAAATCGCTCAATCTCATGAACCCCTTCCCCATGAAGGGTCCGCTCGATGCGATCTTCTGCCGCAACACCATCATCTACTTCGACAAGGACACGCAGCGGCAGCTTTTCTCGCGTATCTCGCGACTGCAGCAGCCAGGACAGCTGTTGTTCCTGGGACACTCGGAGACGCTGTTCAGAACCTCCGACGCCTACACGCTCGTGGGCCGAACGATCTACAGGCGGGCCTGATATGAACCACCACGCGCCGCGTTCCATCCGCCCCTCCCGTCCCGAGCCGCTGCCCGGATTTGAGCAGCTGCAGCGCTTCTGGGAGCCCGACACCGCGCGCTGGACGGTGAAAATCCTGCCCGGGGAGTACTACGTGACGCGCAGCGATGAGGCCATCACCACCGTGCTCGGCTCCTGCGTCTCGGCCTGCATCCGCGATCCACAGGCGCAGATCGGCGGCATGAATCACTTCATGCTGCCCGAGGACAACTCCGTGATCGATGACGATACCGCCACCGGCGCCTTCAACCGCCAGGCCACCCGCTACGGCTCCTATGCGATGGAAAGCCTGATCAACGACCTGCTCAAGCTCGGCGCGACGCGCGAGCGGCTGGAGATCAAGCTGTTCGGCGGCGGACGCATCCTGGCATCGATGACCGACATCGGCGCGCGCAACATCGAGTTCATCAAGAACTACCTGAATATCGAGGGTCTGGGCGTCACGGCGCAGGACCTGGGCGGGGACCGGCCGCGCAAAGTGGTGTACTTCCCCATTTCCGGACGGGTGCGAATGAAGACGCTGCGCCCCATCGAGAACCGCAGCATCGCCGACCGCGAGCAGCTGTACCTGGCCCGCCTCCGCCGCGATCAGGACGGCGGCGAGATCGAGATCTTCTCATGAGCGCACAACCCAAAATTCGCGTGCTGGTGGTGGACGACTCCGCGCTGGTGCGGCAGATACTCTGCGACGTGCTGAACGGCGATCCGGCCATCGAGGTGGTGGGCACCGCCGGCGATGCGCACATCGCGCGCGACAAGATCAAGAAATACAATCCCGACGTACTCACCCTGGACGTCGAGATGCCGAAGATGGACGGGCTCACCTTCCTCTCGAACCTCATGCGGCTGCGGCCGATGCCGGTGGTGATGGTCTCCTCGCTCACCGAGCGCGGCGCCGACATCACGCTCGATGCGCTGGCCATGGGCGCGGTGGATTACCTGCCCAAGCCGCGGGTGGATATCGCCGCCACCTTGCAGGATTACGGCGATGAGCTCATCGCCAAGATCAAGACCGCGGCGGGCGCCAATGTGCGCGCGCTCGACTCGCGCCGCGTGGCGACGCTGCACTCCCGGTCCGCGGCCGGTACCGCGGCAACGGGCGAGGTGGAAAAGCCCCGCGCCATGCGCACCACTGACCGCATCATCGCCATCGGCGCCTCGACGGGAGGCACGGAGGCCATCAAGGAGGTGCTATGTCACATGCCGCCCGACTCGCCCGGCATTCTGATCACGCAGCACATCCCGCCGGCGTTCAGCGCCTCCTTCGCGCGGCGTATGAACGATGTGAGCCCGCTCACAGTTTGCGAGGCGCAGGACGGCCAGCAGGTGCTCGCCGGCCACGTTTACATCGCCCCGGGGGATTATCATCTGCGTCTGGTGCGCGACGGCGCTCGCTATGTCTGCCGCGTGACCCAGGACGCTGCGGTCAATCGCCACCGCCCCTCCGTGGATGTGCTGTTCCGTTCCGTGGCGCAGAATGCAGGGCAGAACGCGGTGGGCGTGCTGCTGACCGGCATGGGCCGTGACGGCGCGCGCGGCTTGAAAGAAATGCGCCAGGCCGGCGCCCCGACGATGGTTCAGGATGAGCACACGAGCGTCGTATGGGGCATGCCCGGCGAAGCGGTGTCGATCGGCGCGACGGAGGAGGTTCTGCCCATCGAAGCCATCGCGCCGCGCATCGTGGCGGTGGTCAAGACGATGGATGAGACACTTGAGGCGGCCGCATCTTAACTTTACGGAGCCGCTGCCGTTAAACGAGGACGCGCAAGGTAGAACGATGAGTCAATCACACGCCACGCATTACTCCTATCCGGGGAACGACCCGGAGGGTTTCGCTTTTGTCCAGTCGCTGGCCAGCGAGCTCTCGAGCGGCAAGGTCGACCTGCCGAGCTTCCCCGACATCGCCATGCGCGTGCGCAAGGTGCTGGCCGACGACAATGTGACGCAGGAGCAGATCGTGCGCGTCATCGGCACCGAGCCCGCCCTTGCCGCCCGCGTGCTGCAGATCGCCAACTCCGCCGCGCTCAACATCAGCGGCAAGGCGGTCACGGAGCTGCGCACCGCCATCGCCCGCATGGGCTTCAACATGGTGAGAAGCGCGGCCATCGCGTTCGCCATGGCGCAGCTGAAAAAAGTGGACTCGCTCAAGGGCCTCGAGAAGCCGCTCGATGCGCTGTGGAAGCGCAGTTCCCTGGTCGCGACCCTGTCCTATGTGGTGGCGCGGCGCCTGTCGACCAAGGTCAATCCGGACACTGCCATGCTCGCCGGCCTGCTGCACGGCGTCGGAAATCTCTACATCCTCACGCGCGCGGCCAAGCATCCCAAACTATTCAATAACGAGGCGGCCTTCCACGCCATCGTACGCGACTGGCACGCCAGCATCGCCAAAGCCGTGCTCGAGAACTGGGAGATGGCCGAGGACATCGTCAACGCCGTCAGCGATTTCGAGGACCTGCAGCGCACCCACACCGGCCCCACGGATCTCACGGACGTGCTGACGGTGGGCCATCTGCTCGCGACCTATCGCGAGCACCCCGACAGCATCGAGCTCAATATGCAGGGGGTTTCCGCCTGCACACGCATGCAGCTCGACCAGGCCGCCTACGCTAAGATGCTGGCCGAATCCGCCGAGGAGATCGCTGCCATCCAGGCGGCGCTCGGCCAGTAGCCATGCAGGCCATCGTGGAAAGCTCGGCCACTCGCGATGAGTCCTTCGCCTTCGTGCAGGCTCTGGCGAACGAGCTGTCCGCGGGAAAAGTGGCGCTTGCGGGCTTCCCGGACATCGCCATGCGCGTGCAGCGCGTGCTCGCCGATGAGGAAGTGAGCACCGAGCGGGTGGTCCGCGTGATTGGCTCCGAGCCAGTGCTGGCGAGCGAGCTGCTGCGGGTCTCGAACTCCGTGGCGTTCAATCCCGTGGGCCGGGCGGTGACCGACCTCAAGACTGCCGTGGCGCGCATCGGCCTCAATGTGGTGCGCACCACCACCATTTCCTTCGCCGTGCGCCAGCTGCGCGCCGCCGAGCATTTGCAGCCCATTCACAAGCAGCTCGATGAGCTGTGGCAGCGCAATGTACTGATCGCGGCCCTGTGCTACGTACTGGCGCGACGCTACTCGCGCATCAGCCCCGACACCGCGCTGCTCACCGGCCTACTGCACGGCATCGGGCGACTCTACATTATGACGCGCGCTGTGGAATACCCCACTCTCTTCGCCAATCTCGCGAGCTATCGATCCATCGAGCGCGACTGGCATTCGAGCGTGGCGACGGCGCTGCTCGAAAACTGGGAGGTAGCCGAGGAGATCGTGCAGGCGGTACGCGAGTCCGAAGACCTGGGCCGCGAGCCGCGCGGCGCGGTAGGGCTGGCGGATATTCTGGTCGCGGCCAATCTGATCGTGATCCATCAGGACGATACGGCACAGCTCACTCTGCGGCTGCAGACGGTCAAGGCCATCGCGAAAATGCACCTCGATGCCGAGGTATGCGAAGGACTGATGAACGAGTCGGCGGCGGAGATCGCGGCCTTGCGGGAAGCGCTGGGGTAATCAGGCTTCCGCGCTTAACACACGCCCCGAGCGCGGCGTGGCATAGGCGCCCGTGCGCCCATAGGTCTGACCTTCCTGCGGCCGCCCCGTCAGGGCCCCGAGCAAGGTCTCCACCCGCTTCAAGCGCGCATTGACCAGCGCGCCATTGCGGTCATTGAGCTCGCGGCAGCGTTTGCCGCGCACCGCGCATTCGGCCCAACGTGACTTCAGCGAGCCATTCGGATCGCACCAGATGAGCATGCGCTCGAGACCCGGCAGGTCGGTGGAATGGCCAGCCATGCGGCACAGCGAGCGCCGCTCGTCCTCCGTCCGCACGATTGTGCCTACGCAGGCCTGGCGCTCGGCCATGGCCGTCTCGAGGCCAGCGACATCGTTCGCCACCAGAAATTTGTGCTCGCGCTCGAGCAGGCCCGCCAGCTGCTCAAGGGCCGTGATCTCCTGGACCAGAAGTGCGTCAAGCGCTTCGCGGCAATCGCGGGGATCCATCAGCTAGCGTTCCGCAAGACCGAGCACCCGCTCGACCTGCACCAGCCCATCGGCGACCTTCTCAGGAGAGACCTGGTAGCTGCCCTGCTCGATGGAGGCGCGAACCTTGGCCACCCGCTTCTCATCGACCACAGGCTGGCTGGCGAGCACCTGCGAAAGGGTGGCGAGCTGACGGGCCGTACCCGTGATCTCGACGTCCGGGGGACTGGCGACAGCGGCATCCTTGGGCTGCGAGGCCGCGGCCTTGACGCGCTCCACCGCACGACCCGCGCTCACCGGCGCTGGGCGTGTCGTGTCGATACCACTGATTTTATTGGACACTTCGGACTCTCCTCGATCCTGTGCTCGGGTTATCGACCGGACCGGGACAAACTTTAGGGTGAGATGCGGATCACATCAGCGCTCTCGACCACGCCTTCCACCACCCGCTGCGAGGCCAGGTTCTGCACCCGCACCCGGCCGGCCACATGGCCGTCATTCAGGGCCCGCCCCGTGGCGCGCACCTCAAGACCGCCTGCCGAGGCCAGTAGCGTGACCTGCTGGCCCCGCTTGACCACCGCGTCCTCGTCGAAGACATCGACCGTCAGCACCGTTCCTGCAGGCAGCGGGCGCCGCAATGTGCGCCGTGTGAGCTCCGTCACACTCGTCAGATAACTGGCGCTGGTGCCCGCCACCTTGCGCACCTGCACCTCGATGTCCTCCTGGGCGAGATGCGCGCCGCGGGCCGCCGCGTGGCGTAAAACCAAAGTTGAGACATTGGTCACAATCGAGACCGGCACATACACTGTCCAGCGCGTGCTACCCGGGCAGGTCACGGCCACCGTGGTGTTCTCGCGGAACATCGCGCCCGCAGGCAGTGCCGCCTGCAAGCGCTCGCTGCAGGAGGCGAGCCGCAGCCGCTCATCCAGCGCGCCCACCGACACCTCCACGGTATTGGGTTCGCCCGGAATCTGCGATCTCACGAACTCATCCGCGGCCTTGCGTATGGCATCCAAAGATTGCGGCGTGTCGAAGGCTTGCGCTCCGCTCACCGCTCCAAGCGCCAGCAAAGCCGCGGCGCGCCGGGTTTTCGACGTGTGTTTCATAGTGAAGGGTCTGTCTGCAAGCCGCGCGCCAGCTCCCATCGCGGCCACGATGCGGCAAGATCTTGCCGCTCGGGTTGATTCAAATCACGGAATAAAGGCCTCACAGACGGGGAAAGCCCCCTGCCGCGCATTGGCATGGCCCTTGCTTTGATCCCCCCGAGTCATTTTTTCGACAGGACCGTTAAGCGATATGCCTTTCAATCTCAATGCCTATATCGGCGTGCATGCGGATGCACTTAAATTGCGCAGCCAGCGCACCGAGCTTCTGGCAAAGAACCTGGCCAACGCGGATACACCGGGCTACAAGGCGCAGGACATGGATTTCAATGCGGCGCTGTCGAGCGTGCAGAAAACCGGCACGGTCGCTCCCAGCGCCGTCAAATACCGCGTGCCGCTCGCGCCCGCCCTGGACGGCAATACCGTCGATGTGCAGATGGAGCAGGCCGCCTTCGCAGACAACGCCGTGCGCTACCAGGCGACGCTCTCCTTTCTATCCGCCCGCTTCCGTAACCTGATGACGGCCATTACGGGCCAGTGACAGGAGCTTGAGCCATGTCCTCTTTCAAAGTATTCGATATCGCAGGCTCGGGCCTCTCGGCCCAGTCCGTGCGGCTCAATACCGTGGCGAGCAACCTCGCCAACGCGGACAGTGTCGGCGGCGATCCCAACAAGGTATACAAGGCGCGGCACCCGGTGTTCGAGGCGCTGCGCGCCACCGCCAACCCCAAGGACGGCGACGCCGCGGTGCGCGTCAAGGGCATCATGGAAAATCAGGCGCCGCCGAACTCGCGCTACGAGCCGGGCAATCCGCTGGCGGACGGCCAGGGCTATGTCTACTCGCCCAATGTCAATGTGGTGGAGGAGATGGTCGACATGATCTCCGCCTCACGCGCGTACCAGAACAATGTCGAAGTACTGAACACCTCCAAAGAGCTGCTGCTCGCCACCCTCAAACTGGGCCAGTAATCTATGACCACCGCCGTCACCGATACCTCAAATCCGTTCGACTTCCTGAATCATCAGAAAGTCGCCAACAGCAACGCCACGCAGGATTCCTCGACGCAGGACGCCTCGAGCCTGCAGCTCGGGCAGAACCAGTTCCTGCAGCTGCTGCTCGCGCAGCTGAAGAACCAAGACCCCATGCAGCCGCAGGACCCCAGCGCCTTCTTGAGCCAGCTGGCCCAGTTCAGCACCGTGACCGGCGTGCAGGGCATGCAGGAATCGATCTCCCAGCTCACCGACTCCATGCGCTCCTCGCAGGCCCTGAGCGGCGCCTCGCTGGTGGGACACGATGTGCTTGCGCCCGCCAAAAGCGTGACAGTGGCCGCCGGTGCGGCCGTCAGCGGCGCGGCGGACATCCCCGACGGCGCGAGCGCCGCGCAGGTGCAGGTGCGCGATGCCAGCGGTCAGCTGATCCGCGTGTTCTCCATGCCCGCGGGCGCGGGCGTCAACGATTTCACCTGGGACGGCCTCACCAGCAGCGGCACGGCCGCTCCGGCCGGCACGTATGACTTCCAGGTGGTCGCCAATGTCGGCGGTACCGCCGTGGCGGCGGATCCCATGCTGCGCAGCCGTGTCGCCAGCGTCACCATGGACGGCAGCAACCTCACCCTCAACACCAACGCGGGCACCATTGCGCTCAGCGACGTCAAGCGCGTGATGTAACGCGCCCACCCCATTCCCCAAGGAGACCCTCCATGCCATTCCGTCTTGCCCTCTCCGGTCTGAACGCCGCCTCGGCCGACCTCGATGTGACCGCCAACAACCTCGCGAACGTCGCGACTACGGGCTTCAAAGGCTCGCGCGCGGAGTTCGCCGATCTCTTCGCCAGCTCCCAGCAGGGCGTGAGCGCCACCGCCATCGGCAACGGCGTGCGCGTCGCGGAAGTCGCGCAGCAGTTCAAGCAGGGCAATATCGACTCCACCGACAACAGCCTGGACCTGGCGATCAGCGGCCAGGGCTTCTTCGTAACCAGCGACAATGGCGCGCTCACCTACACGCGTGCCGGCGCCTTCCAGGTCAACAATTCGGGTTTCGTGGTCAACGCCAAGAACGAGCGGCTGCAGGTCTACCCGCCGCTGGCCAGCGGCGGCTTCAACACCGGCGGCTTGAGCGACTTGAGCCTCACCACGGGCGAAAGCGCGCCGGCGGCGACCACTGCCGCGGACATCACGGCGAATCTGTCCGCCGATGCCGCCGTGCCGGCCACGGCCATATTCAATCCGACGGATGCCACCAGCTACAACAACGCCACTTCGCTTACCGTGTATGACTCGCTGGGCGCGGCGCACACCGCCACCATGTATTTCAACAAGACCGCAACCGCCAACAGCTGGAACGTCCATTTGTATGTGGATGGCAATGCCGTCGGCGGGGCGCAGACGCTGACGTACGACAACGCCGGCGCGCTGACCGTGCCGGTGGGCGGGCACATCGTGTTCCCGGCCTACACACCGGCGACGGGTGCGGCGGCGCTCAACATGAACTTTAATTTCAGCAACACCACCCAGTTCGGCGGCCCCTTCGCGGTCAGCGCCATCACGCAGGACGGCTTCACCACCGGACGCCTGATCGGCATCGACATCGATTCGAGCGGCGTGGTCCAGGCGCGCTTCACCAACGGCCGTTCGACCCCGCTGGGTCAGATCGCCATGGCGAATTTCGCCAACCCGCAGGGTCTGCAGCAGCTGGGCGATGCCAGCTGGGCGGAAACCTTCGCCTCCGGCCAGGCGCTGCGCGGCACGGCGGGCAACTCGGGCTTCGGCCTGATGCAGTCGGGCGCGCTGGAATCGTCCAATGTCGATACCACCACGCAGCTCGTCAACATGATCACCTCGCAGCGCAACTTCCAGGCGAACGCGCAGATGATCTCCACCTACGATTCGATCACGCAGACGGTCATCAACATCCGCTGAGACACATGCGATAACCTGCCATGGACAAGTTGCTGTACATCGCGATGTCGGGGGCGAAGGAGACCATGCTCGCCCAGACCGCCAACAACCACAATCTCGCCAACGCGAGCACCACGGGCTTTCGCGCCGACCTGTCGGCGTTCCAGAGCCGCGCGGTCGCGGGGCCGGGATTTGCCTCGCGCGTGTACGCCACCGATGCCACGACGGGGTGGGATGCCACGAACGGAGCGCAGGTTTCTACCGGCAACGACCTGGACCTCGCCATACAAGGAGACGGATTTCTCGCCGTGCAGGGCACGGACGGCCGCGAGGCCTACACCCGCGCGGGCAATCTGCATGTGGATCCGAACGGTCAGCTGCTGACCGGGACGGGCGACCCGGTGCTGGGTGACGGCGGCCCGATCAGCGTGCCGCCCTACACTTCCCTGACCGTGGCGGCGGACGGCACGATTTCCATAGTGCCTCTGGGGCAAAGCGCCGCGACCACCGCCACCGTGGGACGGATCAAGCTCGTCAACCCGGACAAGTCCCTGGTGGAGCGTGGCACCGACGGCCTGTTCCGCCTGAGCACGGGCGCGGATGCCGAACCGGACGCCAATGTACGGGTGGCTTCGGGAGCTCTCGAATCGAGCAATGTGAACACCGCCGACGCCATGGTCAACATGATCGAGCTCGCGCGGCATTTCGATCTGCAGGTCAAGGCGATGCATACCGCGGAAGAAGACGCCAATTCCGCCACCCAACTCTTGAGGATGGGATGAGTATGAAACTCTTTTCGTCCGGAGGTCGTTAGATGAATCCAGCACTATGGGCCGCCAAGACCGGACTCGATGCGCAGCAGACGCGCATGACGGTCACGGCGAACAACCTGGCCAACGTCAACACCAACGGCTTCAAGAAGGGGCGCGCGGTGTTCGAGGACCTGCTGTATCAGAATGTGAAGCAGCCGGGCGGCAACACTTCGCAGGACACGCTCGCCCCTTCCGGACTGACGCTCGGTACGGGCGTGAAGGTGGTGGCCACCGAGCGCACCTACACCGAGGGCAGCCTGCTGCAGACGGGCAACTCACTGGATCTTGCGGTGCAGGGCCGCGGCTTCTTTCAAATTCTGCTGCCCGATGGCACTCTCGGCTACACCCGCGACGGCGCCTTCCAGATGAGCCCGCAGGGTCAGCTGGTCACCTCCAGCGGCTATGTGGTGCAACCGGGGATCTCCATTCCCCAGGGAGCACAAAACGTCACGATCGGCCAGGATGGCGTGGTGTCGGTGCAGCAGGCCGGACAGTCGGCGCCGACGCAGGTCGGCACGCTGCAGCTGGTGGACTTCATCAACCCGGCGGGCCTGCAGCCGCGCGGCGAGAACATTCTGACCGAGACGGCGGCGAGCGGCCCGGCGCAAACCGGCACGCCGGGCTTGAATGGACTCGGCACGCTGTCCTCGGGCGCGCTCGAGAGCTCCAACGTCAACGTGGTGGAGGAACTGGTCAACATGATCGAAACCCAGCGCGCCTATGAGATGAACTCCAAGGCCATCTCCACCACCGATCAGATGCTGCAATACGTCAACAACAACCTGTAACCAATGCCCATGAACCGCCACGCCCTTCCCACCCTGATCGTGCTCGCCGCGCTCGCCGGCTGCGCCTCGACCCCCGAGCCGTTGCCGGACCGCGAGCCGTTTCCCGACCCGGAGCCGACGCAGGCCAACAACGGCACGATCTATCAGCCCGGACACGATGTCGGCCTGTTCGAGAACGCGACGGCGCGCAACATCGGCGATGTGGTCACGATTCACCTGGTGGAGAACACCAACGCGCAGAAGAGCTCGAGCACGACCACAGCCAAGTCCTCCGCCGCGACGCTGCCCGGCCCGACCGTGCTTGGCCGGCCGGTGACGGTGCACGGCACCCAGATTCTGTCCGGCGGCCTCGCCGACGACACCAAGTTTGGCGGCTCCGGCGATAGCAAGCAGAGCAACAGCCTGGTGGGCGACATCACCGTGGCGGTATTCAAACGCCTCAACAACGGCAATCTCGCGGTGCGCGGCCAGAAATGGATCGGCATCAACCAGGGTCAGGAATTCATCCGCATCGAGGGGGTGATCCGTCCCATCGACATTGATCCGGACAATACCGTGGCGTCGTTCAAGGTGGCGAACGCGAAAATCTCCTATGGCGGCAAGGGCGCGCTCGCCGATGCCAACAAGCCGGGCCTACTGGCGCGCTTCTTCAACTCTCCGTGGATGCCCTTCTGATGAAAGCATTTTCGATCTCACTGCTGCTGATGCTCGCAAGCAGCCTGCCGCAGGCTCACGCCGAGCGTGTCAAGGACATCGCCTCGGTACAGGGCGTGCGCGCCAACCAGCTGGTGGGCTATGGCCTGGTGGTCGGTCTCGACGGCACGGGTGACCAGACCAGCCAGGCGCCATTCACCATCCAAAGCATCAAGAACATGCTCGCCAAGTTCGGCGTCACCATTCCGTCCAACACCAACCCGCAGCTGAAGAACGTGGCCGCGGTGACGGTGAGCGCCGACCTGCCGGCCTTCGCCAAGGTCGGCCAGACCATCAATGTCACGGTCTCCTCCATCGGCAACGCCGGCAGCTTGAAGGGCGGCACCCTGCTCGTAACGCCCATGCGCGGCATCGACGGGCAGGTGTATGCCGTCGCCCAGGGTAGCCTTGCGGTCAGTGGCTTCGGCGCCAACGGCAAGGACGGCTCGCGCGTCTCGGTCAACGTGCCGAGCAGCGGCCGCATTCCCAACGGCGCGACCGTCGAGAAAGAAGTGCCCACCAATTTCTCCGCGGGGCAGCGCGTGGTGCTCAATCTCAATACCCCCGATTTCACCACGGCGGCGCGCCTGGCCAGCGGCATCAACAAGCTGCTGGGTGAGAGCACCGCGCAGGCCGTGGATGCGGTCTCGGTGAGCGTCACCGCCCCCGTGGACCCGAACCAACGCATCGCCTACCTCTCGACGCTCGAGAACATCGAGATCGAGCCGGGCGAGGCGCCGGCGCGCGTCATCATCAACTCGCGCACCGGCACGGTGGTCATCGGCTCTCATGTGCGCGTCATGCCGGCCGCCGTGGCGCACGGTTCGCTGTCGGTCACCATCACCGAGCGCAGCGATGTCAGCCAACCCAATCCCTTCAGCCCGGGAGGCGAGACCATCGTCACGCCGAGGAGCGGCATCGAGGTGTCGCAGGACTCCGGGCGCATGTTCGTCTTCAACGCGGGCACGAATCTCGATGAGATCGTGCGCGCCGTGAATCAGGTGGGCGCCGCCCCCGGCGACATCGTGGCGATTCTGGAAGCGCTCAAGGAAGCGGGCGCGCTGCGCGCGGAGCTGATCGTGATATGACCTCGCCGGTCGCCAATGCCGAGGTCTATAACGATCTCAAAGGCCTCGCTGCGCTCAAACGCGACGCGAAGACGCAGGACCCGCAGGCCCTGCGCACGGCCGCGCGCCAGTTCGAGAGCCTGTTCACCCGCATGATGCTCAAAAGCATGCGCGAGGCGAACGCCACCTTCGGCGACAAGCTCATGGGCAGCGACCAACAGGATTTCTACCAGGGCATGTTCGACGACCAGATCGCCGTCGAGATGAGCAAGGGCAAGGGATTGGGCCTGGCCGACATGCTGACGCGTCAATTGACGCACATGGGACTCACGCCCCCGAGCGCCGCCGCCGGCACCGATTCCAAAGCCCCGCCCATGAAGCCGAACAGCGTGCTCAATCCCTATGCGCCCACAAGCTCCACCACACCGCAGGGGGCGTTGGCGATGGTGGACCGGATCGACCCCGCAGCACCCACCGCGGATGTTAAAGCGTCCGGCGGCTCCTGGCAGTCCGGCTCGCCCGAGGAGTTCGTACGGCAACTGTGGCCGCAGGCGCAGAAGGCCGGACAGGAGCTGGGCGTCGATCCGCGCCACATTCTGGCCCAGGCAGCGCTCGAGACCGGCTGGGGCCGCGCGGTTCCCTCGGACACCGAAGGGCGTTCGAGCTTCAACTTCTTCGGTATCAAAAGCGGCGCGCAATGGAACGGTGCCTCGGTGGCCGTGCGCACGCTGGAATTTGACAATGGCGTGCCCACACCGCGCACCGACCGCTTCCGCGCCTACGCCTCGCCGCAGGACGCTTTCAATGATTATGTCGCGGTGCTGCGCAACAATCCGCGCTATGCCGCCGCGCTCAATACCGGCAGCGACGCCCGCGCCTTTGCCGCGGGCCTGACACAGGGCGGCTACGCCACCGACCCCGCTTACGCGCAAAAGGTGGCCGCGATTGCACAGAATCTCAGTTCCGCAACGCCGGCCCTAAAGTCTGCCGACGCGCGGCCGATCAACCATCAACTGATACCGTTCTGAGGCACAGGGCATGGCCGATCTTCTTTCGACTGCGGTCTCGGGTTTACAGGCGTTCCAGCGGGCGCTCGACACCACCAGCCAGAACATCGCCAATGTCGCGACCGAAGGCTACAGCCGCCAGCGCACCGAGATCACGACGCGTCCGCCGCAGCCCTTTGGCAACGGTTGGGTGGGCTCGGGCGCCCAGGTCGACACCATCACCCGCCTCTACGACAACCTGCTCGCGGCGCAGGTGCAGTCCACCAACAGCAGCTTCGGAAGTGCCGACACGCTCGCCACGCAGGCGGCGCGGGTCAACAACATCTTCGCGGACACCAATACGGGGCTGTCCGCCTCGCTGCAGAATTTCACCAATGCGCTGCAGGACGTGGCCAACAATCCCAGCTCCATCCCCTCGCGCCAGGCGCTGCTCAGCCAGGCACAGGTGCTGAACGACCGTTTCAAATCCTACGATACGCAGTTGCAGCAGATCGGCAGCGACGTCGAGGCACAGATCGGCAGCGAAGCCACGCAGATCAATACACTCGGCAGCAGCATCGCGCAGCTCAACAAGCAGATCGCCGCGGGCTTCGCGCAGACCGGCCAGCCACCCAACGATCTGCTCGACCAGCGCGACAAGCTGCTCGACCAGTTGAGCCAGCACATCGACATCAGCCTGTCCCGACAGGGCGACGGGCAGGTGAACGTGTTCGTGGGCAGCGGTCAGGCGCTGGTGCTGGCGGGCACAGCAGCGCAGGTGACCACTATCGCCGATCCCTACAATGTCGCGCGCCACAACATCGGCCTCAAAAGTGGCTCGGCCACCGTGGACATCACCGCCAATACCACAGGCGGCACGCTCGGCGGGCTGCTCGATTTTCGCGGCAAGCTGCTCGATTCGGCGCGCGATACGCTCGGCCAGCTGAGTGCGGGACTAGTTGAGGCCGTCAATACGCAGCACCAGGCCGGCATGGATCTCAATGGCGCCCTGGGCGGGGCACTGTTCTCGATCGGCGGCGTGCAGGTGCAGGCGAGCTCGAGCAACGCCGGCAGCGGCGCGGCGGCCGTCACGCGCACGAGCGCGGGCGCGCTGACCGGCGAGAACTACATCTTGCGCAAGACCGCCACCGGCTGGGATCTGCGCAACGCCGACACCGGCGTGGCGGTCACTCTTGCCGGCGCGGGCACGGTGGCGAGTCCCTTTACCGCCGATGGACTTTCCATCGTGGTGAGCGGCACGGCGAGCACGGGCGACAATTTCCTGATCCTGCCGACGCGCGCCGCGGTCGCCGGTTTGAGCGTGGCGATCTCCGACCCGACGAAAGTCGCCGCGGCCGCGCCGATCCGCACCGCCGCCAACCCGGCCAATACCGGCTCGGCCACCATTTCCCAGGGCAGCGTGCTCGATGCCACCAATCCCGCCCTGCGCAGTCCGGTCACGATTCAGTTTCTGACCGCCAGCACCTATTCCATCAACGGCGCGGGCAGCTTCGCCTACACTGCCGGCGGTCCGATCACGGCGAACGGCTGGCAGGTGCAGATCGACGGGACGCCCGCCGTGGGCGATCAGTTCACGGTCAGCGACAACAGCGGCGGCGCCGGCGACAATCGCAACGCGCTGGCGCTGGCCAGTGCGCTCTCGCAGCCCGTGTTGAACGGCGGCACCACCTCGGTTAACGATGCCGCCAGCCAGTTCTACGGCTCCATCGGCATCCAGACCCAGCAGGCGCAGGCCACCCGCGACGCGCAGAAAGTGGTCAACCAGGATGCGGTCAGCGCGCGCGACAGCGTCTCGGGCGTCAATCTCGATGAGGAAGCCGCCAACATGCTGCGCTACCAGCAGGCCTACCAGGCCGCCGCGCAGGTGATCCGCGTCGCCAGCACTCTGTTCGATACTTTGATTTCCGTCGCGAGCCGGGCCTGAACCATGCGTATCTCCACCGCCGGACTGCACAATCTCGCCCTGCAGGGCATCACGGACCGCGACGCGGACCTCGCCAAGACACAAAGCCAGATCGCCACCGGCAAGCGCATTCAATCGCCGGCCGACGATCCGGCCGCCGCCACCCAGGCCGTGCAGCTCGACCGCTCGCTGTCGGAGTCGCAGCAGTTCGGCCGCAACGCCGATGTCGCCACCAATAACCTGTCGCTCGAGGAGCAGGCGCTGGCGGACAGCAACGACCTCCTCACCAGCATCCGCGACCTGGCGGTGCAGGCGAACAGCGGCGCGCTCGACCCCGGCTCGCGCCAGGCGATCGCCACGCAGCTGCAGGCGCAGCTGCAGCAGCTGGTCGACCTGGCCAACCGCAAGAACGGCAACAACGAGTACCTCTTCTCCGGATTCGCAACCGCCGCGCAGCCGTTCATCCAAAGTGCCGCCGGCGTGAGCTACGTGGGCGACCAGAACGTGCGGCAGCTGCAGACCAGCCAGACCCAGCATGTGTCGGTGAGCGATTCCGGCTATAGCGTGTTCGTCAATATCGACTCGGGCAACGGCACCTTCGTCACCGCCGCCAACCCCGCCAATACCGGCTCCGGGACCATCGATGCCGGCAGCGTCACCGACCCGACGGCCTGGGTGCCCGGCACCTATCGGCTGCAGTTCACCAGCGGCACGGCATACCAGGTGCTGGACAGCACCAACGCCGTCGTATCCTCCGGCACTTACACGCCCGGCAACTCGATCTCCTTCCGCGGCATCGCCGTGAACGTCGGAGGACAGCCGGCCACCGGTGATGAGTTCACGGTGTCGCCCAGCAGCTCACAGGATGTGTTCACCACGGTGAAGCAGTTGATCGCCACCGTGGGAAGCTCTACGGTCACGGACGCGCAGCGCGCCCAGTACAGCACCAGAATCGCCGCTTCGCTGCAGCAGCTCGATACCAGCCTCGACCATGTCAATGCGGTGCGTTCTTCAGTGGGTGCGCGGCTGTCCACCCTGGACCAGACTCAGTCCACGCGCCAGGACAACGAGGTGACCCTGCAGACCTCGCTCTCCGGGCTGCGCGATCTGGACATCGCCAAGGCGGTCACGCAGCTCAACCTGCAGCAGGTGGGCCTGCAGGCCGCCCAGGCGTCCTACGCGCGTATCGCCCAGCTCTCGCTGTTCAACTACCTGGGTTGAGAAACCGTGACGCAGTTCAACCTTTCAGCCGCGCCCCGATTCAAGTTCCGCCGCGCCGCACCGATACAGGACACGAACCGTGAGACTTCCCTTGAGGGGAACCCAGCGGTCGAAATTTAACACCTAAGGAGTTTAGGCTCATGGCTCAAGTCATCAACACCAACGTCTTATCGCTGAACGCGCAGCGCAACCTGTCAACGACAGGTGGGCAGCTCGCGACAGCTCTGCAGCGCCTGTCCTCAGGTCTGCGGATCAACAGCGCGAAGGATGACGCGGCCGGTCTTGCGATCGTGTCGCGCTTCACCTCGCAGATCAACGGTTTGAACCAGGCGGCGCGCAACGCCAACGACGGTATCTCGCTCGCGCAGACCGCCGAAGGCGCCCTCGCCGAAGTGTCGAACAACCTGCAGCGCATTCGTGAGCTGGCGGTTCAGTCCCTGAACGCCACCAACAGCGTGAGCGACCGGCAGGCCCTCGATGCCGAAGTGCAGCAGCTGAAGTCCGAAATCGACCGCGTCGCCTCGCAGACCTCGTTCAACGGCGTGAAGCTGCTCGACGGCACCTTCACCGCCCAGACCTTCCAGGTCGGCGCGAACCAGGGCGAGACGATTTCGGTGTCCTCGATCGCGAGCTCACGCACGCAGTCGCTGGGCGCTTCCTTCTCCGCCACCTCGACCGGCACGCCTTCGGGCACGGCGCTGGCCTCCGGCGATCTGACCCTGACGGTGGGCTCGAGCGTGTTCACGGTCGGCGCCGCGGTCAACGGCTCAAACGGCCAGGACAACACCAGCGCCTACTCGATCGCCAACGCGATCAATGCGGTCTCCGCGGGCGTGACCGCCACGGCGGGCGCGACCACAGCGGCCGGCACGACGTACTCCGGTACGGCCGCACATGCCGGTACCATCACCATCAACGGCACGGCTACCGCCACGATCACCGCCACGGGCACGCAGGGTACCGACCTTGCCGCCACGCAGACGGCGATCAACAACATCAGCGGCGTGACGGGCGTGACCGCGACCATCAACGGCTCGAAGATCGATCTGACCGCCGCCGATGGACGCAATGTCATCGTGGCCTACACGGGCTCCCTGGTTGCGGCGGACACGGGTACGGCAGCGGCCGGCACCTCGCGCGGCTCGGTCACTCTGAACAGCGGCGCGACCTTCACGGTCGGCGGCAACAACCCGGGCTTTGCCGGGCAGACCGCGGGCGCCAAGACGGCCGCGTTGACGGGCACCTCGATCTCGAACATCGACGTCCTCAACACGACCAATGCCAACTCGACGCTGGCCTCGGTGGACGCCGCGCTGCAGACCATCAGCAGCACGCGTGCCGCCCTGGGCGCCTATCAGAACCGCTTCCAGTCTGCGATCAACAACATCCAGACCACGGCGGAGAACCTCACGGCCTCGCGCAGCCGCATTCAGGATGCGGACTTCGCGGCCGAGACGGCCAATCTGACGCGCGCGCAGATCCTGCAGCAGGCCGGCACCGCCATCGTGGCGCAGGCCAATGCGGTTCCGCAGAGTGTGTTGCAGCTCTTGAAGTAAGCTTCATGAGGTAGAAATTGACTTCGCTCAACTCAGCATGGACGACTGGCCAGGTGGCGACGGTAACCCCGTCGCCACCTATTGGCGTCTCTTTAATTCCCGATGCCGACTCTACGCCGGCACCGGCTCCCACCCCGCGACCGGCGCCGCCGGTCGTCTCCACCGTGACGGCTCCCGAGCCGGTCACGCGTTCGGCGCTCGATACGCTCAAGGCCGTGGCGGCCGACCTGCAATCCTATGTGAACAGCAACGGGCGCGAGCTCGAGTTTCGCGTGGATGAGTCCTCCGGTCTCACGGTGGTCACGGTGCGCAACTCGCAAACCGGCGACCTGATCCGCCAGATCCCGAGCGATGAGGCGGTGCGGATCGCGCGTGCGATCGGCAACGGGCGCAATGCCTTAGTGGACCTGCAGGCCTGAGGTGGCGACGCCTCTCAATGGTCTGGGTACCTTGTCGGCGGGCGGCGTCGGCTCGGGGCTTGACGTCAACTCGCTGGTCTCGCAGCTCGTGGCGGCCGATCGCGCGCCGCGCGATGCGCAGATTACCCGCCATGAGACCCAGGTCACCACGGAGATATCGGGGCTCGCCTCTTTAAAAGGCGCGCTGTCCACTTTTCAGGATTCGCTGACTCCCTTGAGTACGCAGGCGGCGTTCACGCCGCGCACGGCGAGCTCCTCCAACGAGGATGTCTTCACCGCCACGGCGTCGGGCTCGGCGGCCAAGGGCACGTACAGCGTCAAGGTGATCGCGCTGGCGCAGGCGCAGCAGCTGGCCTCGAATGCCTTTGCCGCCGGCGCCACCGCAACGGTGGGCACCGGCACCTTGACGATCACCTCGGGTTCCTCGAGCTTTCAGGTGACCATCGATTCCAGCAACAACACCCTGGCCGGCATCCGCGACGCCATCAACGGCGCGGCGGGCAATACCGGCGTACAGGCGACGCTGCTCAACGAAGTGAACGGCTCGCGCCTGGTGCTGACCTCGACGGCGACGGGCGCCGCGCATTCCATCACCGTCACCGCGGCCGGTGGCGATGGGAACTTAAGCCAGATTACCTACCCAGGCGGCGCGGGTGCCCACCTGACGCAGCTTGCGGCGGCACAGGATGCGCATATTCAGATCGCGGGCTTCGATCACTATAGCTCGAGCAACGCCGTGAGCGATGCGATCGACGGCGTGACGCTCAATCTGGTGTCGGCGGACCCGACCACGGCCTCGACGCTCTCGGTCAGCGACGATACCAGCACGCTGATGACTCGGATCAACGGCTTCGTCACGCAGTACAACGCGCTGTACAAGGAGTTCGCGAGCCTGCGCGCCTACTCGCCCGACACGCAGCAGGGCGGACCGCTGCTCGGCGATGCGCTGCTGCTCGGGATCGAGAGCACGGTCAGCAGCGGGCTCACCAGCACGGTGACGGGGCTCACGGGCAACTACACCTCGCTCGCCTCCATCGGCATCACCAAGCAGGCGGACGGCACGCTGAGCCTGGATCAGGCCAAGCTCAATGCAGCGCTGTCCAACTCACCGGGTTCGGTCGGGGCGATCTTCGGCTCGACCAACGGCGTGGCGGCGCGGCTGAACACCTCGATCACCACCATCCTGCAGAGCAACGGCGCGCTCGACTCGCGCAACCAGCAGCTGCAGCGCGAGGTGAAGGACATCGCGACGGACAAGAGCAATCTCGATGAGCAGATGACGGCCATCCAGGCACGCTACACTTCGCAGTTCAGCGCGCTCGATGCGCTGCTGGCGCAGATGCAGCAGACCTCGACGTTCCTGACCAGCGCGCTGGCCAACCTGCCGAAGCCGAACAGCGTGGGCAGCAGCAATAGCTGACGCTCAGCCGACGAATCGCCGGGCATTGCGGAATAGCCGCATCCACCCGCTCCATTCCCCGGCATCGTCCGGCCGCCAGGAGTTCTGGACATAGCGGGTGGAGCGCTCCGGGTGCGGCATGGTTGCCGTAATCCTTCCGTCGGCGTTACAGATGGCTGCGATCGCAAAGGGCGAGCCATTGGGATTGGCGGGATAGGTGCTGGCCACCGAGCGGTCGGGGTTGATGTAACGGAACGCGACTTGGCCGCCGGCGGTAAAAGCATGGGTAGCGGCGGCCTGCGCAAACTCTGCCCTCCCCTCCCCATGCGCCACCGCAATCGGCAGAACGGACCCCGCCATGCCGTCGAGCACCACTGAGCGCGACTTTAAAATCTCGACCAGCGCCAACCGCGACTCATACTGCTCGCTGCGATTGCGCACAAACCTTGGCCAGTGCTCCGTGCCGGGGATCAGCTCCTTGAGCGCGGCGAACATCTGACAGCCGTTGCAAATTCCAAGAGCAAAGGTGTCAGTGCGTGCAAAGAACTGCGTGAAGTCTTCCCTCACCGCCGCATGAAACAGAATCGATTTCGCCCAACCCTCGCCAGCACCCAGCACATCGCCATAGGAGAATCCGCCACAAGCCACCAGACCCTTGAATTCCTTCAGCGAACGGCGGCCGGCGAGCAGGTCGGTCATGTGTACGTCATGTGCTTTAAATCCTGCGCGTTCGAGCCACGCCGCCGTCTCCACCTGGCTGTTGACGCCCTGCTCTCGCAGGACGGCGACTGCCGGGCGCACGCCCCGCGCGATGAATGGTGCAGCAATATCCTCCTGGGGATCGAAAGTCAGCGATATATTCAGGCCGCGATCGCCGATTACCGTCTGCGCTTCGAACTCCTCATCCGCGCACTGCGGATCGTCGCGCAGCCGGCGCATCTGCCAGGAGGTCTCGGACCAGGCGCGCTTCAGCTCAACCCAGGACTCCTCGAGACGGGTGTCACCGACCGCGATTTTGATGCGCATGTCGGTCGTTGGCACCCCGATGCGTGAAGCCAGCGCGCCGAAACCACGGCTCGCAAGCACCGCCGCGACGCGGGCTTCATCCACGGCACGCACTTGGATGACGACCCCAAGCTCCTCGGCAAAGAGTTGCGCCGCCGCGCCGTCACGCGTCGGGGACAACGCGACATCGATACCGCAATGACCCGCGAAGGACATCTCGACCAGCGTCGCGAACAGGCCGCCGTCGGAGCGGTCATGGTAGGCGAGCACCACACCCGCCTCACGCAGCTGCGCCAGCACGGCCGCCAGTTGCACCAGTGACTGCGGATCGTTGAGATCCGGCGGCTCATCACCCATCTCGCCATACACCTGCGCCAGCGCCGAGCCGCCGAGACGGGTACGGCCCGCTCCCAGATCGATGAGCCACAGCGAGGTGGGCCCCAGATCGGTGCGCAATTGCGGCGTCAGGGTGCGGCGGGCATCCTTCACCGGCGCGAATGCCGAGACGATCAGCGACACGGGGGCGATGACGCTCTTGTCGTCCCAGCGCGTCTTCATCGACAGGGAATCCTTGCCCACCGGGATGGCAATACCCAGCTCGGGACACAGCTCTTCGCCCACCGTGCAAACGGCCTGGTAGAGCGCGGCATCCTCGCCCGGCTCGCCGCAGGCAGCCATCCAGTTGGCGGAAAGCCGGATATCGCTCAGTGATTGAATGTCGGCCGCGAGAATGTTGGTGATGGCCTCCCCCACCGCCAGACGCGCGGACGCGGGCGCATCCAGCACCGCCACGGGCGTACGCTCGCCCATCGCCATGGCCTCCCCGGCAACGCTCTGGTAGTCCGCCAGCGTCACCGCCACATCGCTCACGGGCACCTGCCAGGGCCCTACCATCTGGTCGCGGCTGATCAGTCCGCTCACGGTGCGATCGCCGATGGTGATCAGAAAGGTCTTGTCCGCCACGGCCGGAAACCGCAGTATCCGGTACGCCGCTTCCCTGAGGTCGATCTTCCCGGCCGCAAATTTGCGTACCGCCGGCGCGAGGCTGCTCACCTCGCGGCGCATACGCGGCGCCCTGCCCAGCAGCACCTCGAGCGGCAGATCGACCGGGCGGTTCTCGAACAGCGAATCCTGCACGACGAGCACACCGCTGGCATCGATCTCGCCGATCACCGCAAACGGACAGCGCTCGCGGACAGCGATGCCTGAGAAGACCGGCAGACCCTCGGGCTTGAGCGCGATCACGTAACGCTCCTGCGCCTCATTACACCAGATCTCAAGCGGCGACATGCCGGGCTCGGCACTGGCAATGGCGCGCAAGTCGACTCGCGCACCTCGCTGACTGTGCGCCACGGCCTCAGGCACGGCATTCGACAGTCCGCCCGCGCCGACATCGTGGATCAAAGCGATGGGATTTGCCTCCCCCAGCGCCCAGCAGCGGTCGATGACTTCCTGGGCGCGCCGCTGTATCTCCGGGTTGCCGCGCTGCACGGAGGCAAAATCCAGCTCGGCGCTGCTCGCGCCGCTGTCCATGGACGAGGCCGCACCGCCGCCCAATCCAATGAGCATGCCGGGACCGCCCAGCACGACAAGCTTAGCGCCGACCGGAACCTCACCCTTCTCAACATGCTCGCGCCGCACATTGCCCAAACCGCCGGCGATCATGATGGGCTTGTGATAACCATAAATCCGTTGGCGGTCGGCGCCGCGCAGCCAGGTACTCTCAAACGTGCGGAAGTAGCCGCAAATGGCCGGCCGGCCGAACTCATTGTTGAAGGAGGCCGCACCGATGGGACCCTCGATCATGATGTCGAGCGCGGAGGCGATGCGTGCGGGGCGGCCGAAATCGCGCTCCCAGGGTCGCTCGTATCCCGGGATGTGCAGATGCGAGACCGAAAAGCCGGTGAGACCAGCCTTGGGTTTGGCGCCGAGGCCCGTGGCACCCTCATCGCGGATCTCCCCTCCCGAGCCCGTTGCGGCGCCAGGAAAGGGGGAGATGGCCGTCGGATGATTGTGCGTCTCCACCTTCATGAGAATATCGATGGGCTCGACCACCCCGCGATAGATGCCGCTCGCCGGATCGGGGAAGTAGCGCGTGCCGACGGCTCCTTCGATCACCGCCGCATTGTCACGGTAGGCCGAGAGCACGCCGCGCGGACTGCGTGCGTGGGTGTTGCGGATCATGGCGAACAGCGACTTGTCGCGAGCGCGGCCGTCGATCGTCCACTCGGCGTTGAAGATCTTGTGCCGGCAATGCTCGGAATTCGCCTGGGCGAACATCATGAGCTCGACGTCGGTGGGATCGCGGCCGAGCGTTTTGAAGCTGCGGGTCAGATACTCGATCTCGTCCGCGGACAGCGCCAGGCCCAAATCCCTGTTGGCTTGGGCGAGAGAGGCAACCGGCACGCGCGCCGCCGGCCGCGGCGGCGCATGCTCGAACAGCCGCGCGGCCTGTGCGCTCTCAAACAGCACCATCTCGGTCATGCGGTCATGCAGTGCCGGCGCCAGCGCGCTTAAGGGTTCCTGCCCCAGTGGTTGGATGGCCGCGATCCGGTAGGCGATGCCGCGCTCGATACGGCGCACGGCGGCAAGCCCGCAGACCCGGGCAATATCCGTCGCCTTGCTGGACCAAGGGGAGATGGTGCCGGCGCGGGGCGTCACCAGCAGGAGCTGTCCCGTCCCGGGTCCGGCAGCACCCGTCCGCGGCCCATAGGTCAGCAGCCGCTCGAGAATCCCCTGCTCGCCCCCCGACAGCGGACGCTCCACCACGTCCACGAAGTGGACGAAGCGCGCATCCAGGCCCGTGATCGAGGGCTCGCGGGCCTTCAGTGCCTGTACCAGTCTTGCGGTGCGGAAGTCGGAAAGCGCGGTCGGGCCGGCCAGCTCAAGCATTCTTGTCGCCGCCGGCGGGCGTGGGATAGAACGGCGCGCCCGGAAAGGCGGTGACATTCCCACCCTCGAGGGGGGTGATCTTGGCCTGACCCTGCTTTTTCACCTCATCCACCCGCAGCACCGAGTGCAGCGGCAGGAAGGTGCGCTTGACCTCGGCAAACTCGGCCTTGACGCGCTCCTCCCCGGGGTCCAGGACCACGCTGGAACGCTCCCCGAAAGTGAGCTCCTCCACCTCGATGAAGCCGAACAGGCCGCCGTGGCTGACCTTGCGGGCGTAAAGCTCGTAAACCTTGCCCTGATTCACGAACATAATGCGGAAAATGTGACTGGTGGCCATGGGTCCTGGGGGGGTGACTGGTACCGTGGGGAGCGGGATTATAAATTAATGAGTCCATGACGCTCCGTCTCCGTATCGTAAGTGAACAGCGCCGCTCGCTCGGGGAGCGCGCCAGCCTGGTCCTGGGACCGGCGGGCGCCACCATCGGCCGTTCGGCCGACAACGACTGGGTGCTGCCCGACCCCCTGCGCTATGTCTCGGCGCACCACGCCCGGATCGTCTTCCGCGACGGCCAGTACTTCTTCGAGGACGTGAGCACCAACGGCTCCTACGTCAACGACTCCAAGGACCCCCTGGCGAAGGCGGGACCCCACGCCCTGCGCAGCGGCGACCTGCTGCGTCTCGGGGAGTACCACATCGCTGTGGCGGTGGAAGTGGAACCCGTGGCGCCCCGCCTCCCGGCGGGCGCTGACAGCGACGCCAGCGGCGTCCCCACCAGCATCAACGCCTTGCGCGCCATCCCGAAGGCGGCACAGACCGACATCGGCGCCCAATTGAACCTGGAGGAGCTGCTGGTGGATGAGCCGCTGCACAGCAGCGCGCCCCGCCCCACCCCGGGCGCCGAGTCCTTCCTGAGCGATGAGCCCACGGATTCGGCCATCCAGCGGCGTATTGCGCGACTGGCCAAGGCGGTAGAGCGGGCACCGCGCCCCAATGGCTCTGCGGCGGCCTCCCCGGCCGGCGATTCGCAGAATGGCGTACTGGCCTTCTGCCGCGGCGCTGGAGTCGACCCGGAGCGTCTGCCTCCCGAAGTGCAGGCGCGGCTAATGCATCTGGTCGGCCAGCTGCTGCGCGAGGCCCTGGTGGGGCTCAAGGACCTGTACCGGGCCCGCAACGAGATCCGCAATCATTTTCGCATCGAGACCCCCGCCGAGGAGCCCGACGATCCGCGGCCGTCGCTGGGACACCTCACGGTCGAGGAGCTGATGACGGCACTTTTCACCCAGCACGAGACCCGCAGCATCGATGCCGTGCAGTGGCTGCGCGATGCCTTGGGAACGGCCAAGGAGCATGAGGCGCGGATGCCGCAGGCCATGCGCGCGGCGTTCGTCGAGTTCCTGGACCGTCTGGACCCCAAGGAGCTCGAAGCACGCTTCGAGCGGGCGGCGCGGCGGGGGAACACGAAGGCGGCGGACCGGGCGCAGTATTGGGAGCTGTACCAGGAGTTTTACCGCAGCCTGATCGAGATGCCGGTAGATCATCTGCCGCATACCTTTGTGGAGGCTTTTGCCAAGGCTTATCGGGAGATGACTAAGAAGCCCTGACCTGCGGATCTTTTTTCCTCCCTAGCGGTCTAACTCGCACTTGCGAGGATGCCATATGAAATTCACTGCAATCGCCCTGGGGGCCCTGCTTTGGGCCATAGGTACCGGTCTGTCCTTCTCCAAGGATGCACCTTCCGACGCGGAAGGCCTGATCGAAATGAAGGTTCCGGGCCTGCAGAGTGTGCACATGCGCCCCGGCGCCCGACTCGACCGCTACGACAAAGTCATGCTGGATCCCATCGAAGTCGCCTTCAGCAAATCCTGGGACCCGCGGCCGGGCGGAACGCAGATTACCGCTGAGGAGAAACAACGCATTCAGACGGGTCTCGAGCGCGTATTACGCGAGGCCTTCGCCAAGGAGCTTGCTGCCACGCATCGCTATTCGATCACGGATACGCCGGGCGAGGATGTACTGCGGGTCAAGGCGGAGATCCGCGATCTCTATATCAATGCACCTGACCTTCAACGCGCGGGAATTACGCACAGCTATACGCGGTCGGTAGGAGAGATGACGCTGGTAGCCGAGTTGCGCGATTCGCCAAGCGGTGCGCTCATTGCGCGGGTGATCGATCGGGCGCGAGATCCCGAAAAGCCCTGGCTTGAACTGACCACCAGTGTGGACAATGTCGCCGCGGCGCAGCGCGCCGCCAGCGAGTGGGCGCGGATACTGCGCAAGCAGCTCGATGCGGCGCATGGCGCGGGGAGCGCGCCCAAACCTTAGGCGCGCAGCCCCTCCGACTCGAACAGTTCCCCCGACCGCGGCCCCTGTCGCGCGAAACGCTCATGCGCCAGCAGCGCCTGCTTCTTATCGAGCCCGCCCGCATATCCCGTCAGCTTGCCGTTCGACCCCACGATGCGGTGACAGGGCACGATCAGCCCGATGGGATTGCGTCCCGTCGCCGCGCCGGCGGCCCGCGCCGAGCCCGGATAGCCGCTGCGCTCGGCCAGCGTCGCATAGCTGATGGTCTCCCCGCAGGGCACCGCATAAATGGCCCGCCACACCCGCTTCTGAAACTCGCTGCCCTGCGGCGCCAGCGGCACCGTGAACGCCGTACGCCGACGCGCGAAATACTCATCGAGCTCGGCAATGGTCTGTCGGATCACCGGGTTGGCAGGGTCGCGCTGCCATCGCGAGCGATCGGCCGGAAAGTACTGCTGGCCAACGAAGTACAGCCCGGTCAACGCCTCGCCGTTGCTGCGGATCAGCATGACGCCGAGGGGACTTTGATAATTCTCGAAGTACTGCATAAGATTTACTCCTAAAGCTTACTTACGATCGCCACAAATGCATCGCGGCATAGGCCCGCCACGGCCGCCAGCGCTCAGCCGCCGCCACGACGCGTGCCGGATTCCGCTCATTCAGCGCTTTCATCACGCCGAGATCGGTGTGCGGAAACGCGTCCGGCCAGGCGAGCGAGCGCATCGCGATGTACTGCGCGGTCCATTCGCCGATGCCGGGCAGTGCCCGCAACTTATCCAGAGTCGACTCAACCTCGGCGCCCGGGGTCAGTGAAATCTCACCGTCATCCAGCGCGCGCGCCAGCGATTGGACCGTGCACACCCGCGTCGCAATAATGCCGAGGCGCGCGATGGAATCGAGGGCGGCGGCTGCAATGACCGCGGGGTGGGGGAAGGTGTGGGTCAACGCCGCATGCGGCGTCGAGAGCGGCTCGCCGAAGGCCTGCGCAAAGCGCCCGGCGATCGTGCGCGCCGCCGCGACACTGATCTGCTGGCCAAGCACTGCCCTCACCCCGACCTCAAAGCCGTCGAAGGCGCCCGCCAAGCGGATACCCGCGTTCTCCGCGGCCAGTTCTCCCAGTGCGGCGGCGATCTGCTCTGGCTGGCAGGACAGGTCCATCAGATATTTAACCCGCGACAGTACGAAGGGCACGATGCGCGCCAACGTCGCCGACAGATCGACCCGCAATGCATTCTTGCGTTTGGACTGCGTGACCTCGAGCCAGCCGCGGTGGATGTCTTTGGGGCCTTTGACCCGCGCGGTACGCCGGTACGCGGAGCCCTCCACCTGCTCAACGCCCGGAATCGCCCGCGCGGCGAGAAACTCCAGCATGGCCGGCCAATCGTAGGGCGGCCGATAGGACAGCTCAAAGGTAAGCACATCCTGAGAGCCGCAGGCCCGCATACGCTTGCGCAGATCGCCGGGGCTCAAGCGATAGCGCTCGCGGAACAGATGATTGAAGCGCCGCACGCTGCCGAAGCCGCTGGCATAGGCCACCTCGGTGACCGGCAAGCGTGTGTCGGTGAGCAGCCGCTTGGCGAGTAGCAAGCGTTGTGTCTGCGCGAACTGCACCGGCGAGACGCCAAATTCGCTGTGGAACACGCGGCGCAGATGCCGGTCGGTGATGCCGATGCGCGCGGCGATAGCGCTGACGCTCACCTCCTCGAGCTGCTGGTCCTCGATGATGTTGGCCGCCGCATGCGCGGTGCGCTGCACCGCATCGACGCTGGCATTGCCGGGCGCCAGCTCCGGCCGGCAGCGCAGGCACGGCCGGTAGCCGGCATCCTCCGCCGCGGCCGCGCTCGGATAGAACCGGCAGTTCTCGCGCTTGGGCGGGCGCACCGTGCACACCGGACGGCAGTAGATGCGTGTCGAGGACACGGCCACGAAGAAGCGGCCGTCAAAGCGGGTGTCGCGTGAGCGCAGAGCGCGGTAGCAGGTGTCTGGGTCGAGCGGCATGGGGGGCAGTATGCCGCCCGACCGAAGGGTCTGCTAGCCGTTTTCGGACATCGATATGGCGTCAATCCGGGATCGTGGGCTCTACCAGCCGCGCCAGATATTCAAGCGATTCCTGCCAGCCGAGGTAGCAGAGCTCCGCCGGAATCGCCTCGGGAATGCCTTCCTGCACGATGTTCAGCTGCGTTCCACACGAGACGGGCGCTAAGGAGACCGTAGTCACCATCTCTCCGGGAAGCTTGGGGTCGTCGAACTTGTCGGTGTAGCGGATGCGCTCCCCCGGCACGAGCTCGAGGTAAGTGCCGCCAAAGGCGTGGCCGTGACCCGTGCCGAAGTTGCGGAAGGCCATCCGGAAGGTGCCGCCGACCCGGGCGTCCAGGTGGTCGACCCTGCAGGTAAAGCCATTGGGGGGCAGCCAGCGGGCCAGAGCTTCGGCGTCGAGGAAGGCGCGATAAAGTTTGTCGGGTTTCGCGCGCAAGACGCGGTGCAGACGGACGGTGCCGGTAGACATGGGAACTTCTCCTGGAGTTCAAAGTGGCTCTATTAGCACGTCGAACCGGGGGGTGCGAGATCGACCGGCTGAGGCAGGTTTTTTGCGAGCGTTGCCTGAGCCTTGTGGTCCCTACATCCGTGAGGGGAAAAGCAATCGCGCGAGCGCCAGTCCCACCGCCGAACCGACGAGCTGCGCCAGGACAAAGGGAGGAACGTCGATCGCCCGGATGCCGGCGAAGGTATCGGATAGGGAACGTGCGATGGTAATGGCAGGGTTGGCGAATGAGGTCGAGGCCGTAAACCAATATGCGGCGCCGATCCAGCTGGCGACCATCCATGGCGCATCCGACGGGCGGCGATGGCCGAGCACGACGAGCAGCAAGCCGCATGTGGCGACCGCTTCCGCAACCCACTGCGCGGGACCGGTTCGGATATGAAAGGATGTCTGAATCAGAGGCAGCTCAAACATCGTGTGTGCAAGTAGCGCACCCAGGCAGCACCCGGCGGTCTGCACGAGCACGTAGACCCCAGCTTCGTGCCAAGGCAGCACTCTTCGCAAGGCTTGGACAAACGAAACTGCCGGATTGAAGTGCGCGCCGCTCACGGGGCCAAGCAGTGCGATGAGCACTGCGAGCACTGCCACCGTCGCGCCGGTATTGGCAAGCAGGGCGACGGCGGCGTTACCCGCCGCCAGGCGCTCAGCCATGATGCCGGAGCCGATCACGGTCGCTGCGAGCAGCAGCGATCCCAGGCCCTCGGCGAACAAGCGGCGCCACATGGCTACCGAGAACTCTGAAGCGGCGTCTTGCCGATCTCATCGAGCCGTTCCTTAAGCTTGATACGCTCGATGGAGGCGAGCGGCAGGCTCATGAACATCTTGATGCGGTTCTCGAGCGTCCGGAACGTATCGCGAAAGGCGGTCAGCTGATCGAACTCTGCGCCCTCGACGGCTGCCGGATCGGGCACGCCCCAGTGCGCGGTTACCGGCTGGCCTGGCCAATAGGGGCAGGCTTCGCCAGCCGCGTTGTCGCAAACCGTGAAGACGAAGTCGAGCGGTGGTGCGCCGGGTTGCGCAAACTCATCCCAGCTCTTGCTACGCAGGCCTTCGGTCGGGAATTTTAGGTTCTGAAGGAGCTTGAGCGCGATTGGATGCACTGCACCATTTGGGTGGCTGCCGGCGCTGAAGCCGCGAAAGCGGCCCCGACCCCAGTGGTTGATCAAACCCTCCGCCAAGATGCTGCGCGCCGAGTTGCCGGTACACAGAAAGAGCACGTTATAAACGCGGTCAGTCATCGGACCGCCCTCTTGCGGGGTGCGGCGGATGGCAGGCAACTGCGTCCGCCACAGCAGTTTTCGGTCAAAAACCCCAGGAGGGTGTTCATTTGCTCGTAGTTGGCCGAGTAGTAGATGAAGCGTCCCTCCTGGCGCGATAGGACCAGGTCGGCATGACTCAAGGTCTTGAGGTGAAACGACAAGGTGTTCGCGGGAATTTTCAGGCGCTCGGCGATGTCGCTCGCCGCGATGCCTTCGGGACCGATCTGCACCAGTAAGCGATACACCTGCAGGCGGCTGTCCTGTGCCAGCGCCCCCAAGGCTGCAACGGCGATCTTTGATTCCATGAATCTAGAATCATCGAATTGTCAGACGAAGTCAAGGCATGCCAATCCCGAATGTCCAGGAACGTGGGGATGCTAGAATTCCCCCCTCTGAACCCGCTGCAGGAGAGCAGCATGGCCGCCCCAGTGACACTCGCCCTGATCCCCAAAAGCGCGGGCAACCCCTACTTCGACAACATCGCGCAAGGCTTCAGCTGGGGATGCAAGACGCTCGAATGCGAGCTCACGACCGTAGCGCCGGAGAAGGCTGAAGCCGCCTCGCAGATTCCCCTGGTGGCCGCACAGATTGAGCATCGCGTAGACATCATCGCCATTGCACCCAATAGCCCAACCGCCCTGGCCCCGGTCCTCGATGAGGCACGGCGCCAAAACATATTGGTGCTCGCCGTCAATTCCGACATGCCCGGTAGTCAGAACAGCCGTGATGCCGCCATTCTCCCCGTCGATTTCTCCATCGTGGCTCCTTCGCTACTCGAGCTGCTGGGCGCGACGCTGCAGTATGAAGGCGACTTTGCCATCTTGAGCACCACTCCCGAAGCGCCTGACCAGAACGCCTGGATCGCCGATATCAAGCGCCTCCTGGCTCAGCAGCGCCAATACGCACGGATGAAGCTCGTCACCGTCGTATACGGGAATGACGACGCCCGAAAGTCCCTCGCGGAAGCAAAGATGCTCCTGGAGCGCTACCCTAAACTCAAAGGCATCATGGCTCCCACCTCGGTCGGCCTTACCGCGGCTGCGCAAGCCGTGAGCGCGGACGCAAAGGTGGGGCGGGTCAAGGTCACTGGCTTAGGAATGCCCAATCAAATGCGCCGCTTCGTGGACAATGGCACGGTGACTGCGTTTCAGCTCTGGAGCCCTTACAACGTCGGGCTCCTGGCGGCGCATTTTGCTGTCGGCGTACGGCGGGGCAATATTCGCAACAAGCCCGGGAAGACCTTCACCGTTCCGGGGCTGGAGAAGAAATTCAAGGTGTTGGAGAGGAGCATGATCTATGCTCACGACTGCCTCAGAACCTTTGATCGGCAGAATATCGCGCAGTTTAACTTTTAACGGGCATACCCGGCATTTCACGCCGGGGAACAGGCAACTGATGCCGATCGATATTCCGTGTCAGTCCTGGCAAATCGGCCTTGGCACTGGATTTGCACGTCCTGCTGCGCAGCAGAGACTTGACGGCTCCCTTGAGGATTGCTATTGCTGCTGAGCATCAAAGGATGGCATGGCAGCCTGGGAGCAGCAATGAGATCAATCGAGTTTTCGCTCATCCGAATTCCGGACGATCTGAGCTTCGATGACCTGAATCTCATGATCGATCCTGACACGGGAACCCTCGAGTTCGATTGGGGGCCCTTGCGGACGATCGTCGGTCTCAATGCTGACCTGTCTCTGGAGGCTGAAGCAGCCGTCATCGAGCTGATCATCGCGTGGTATGGGTTCCTGAGGCTCCAGGGCTATCGGCACGACGTGGCCGAGCACTACTTCCGCGACTGCGAGGCGATGCGGCAATTCGGCGCGGGCCGGGTGATGGCGGGTCCGGATACGCTTAACTGAAGAGCCTTCACACCGGGTAAGCCTAGTACCAGCGGTGCATGGCCGCATCATCCACCGCGTACTCGCCGCGCGCGGATTTCCAGACCAGCGCCGGGGTGTGCTGACGTAGATTTTCCAGCGCTCGTTGTGTCTCGATCAAAGTCGAGATGTGAGCAATGAAATCTTGGGCGAGCTCGGGCATGCGATGGACTTGCGAACCGTAGAAAGGCGCGCCATTGGTATTCACGAGGCGCAGCAGTTTGTCGCGATCGGAGCCCGACATGATCAGTATCAGATTGATTTGACCTGGCGCATTGAGCTGGTCACGGGTGGACTTAAGGGCCGCCATGACATTCTCTCCAGCTTCGCTGGTCAGGGCGTGTTGCGCTTCGTCGATGATCAACGCGATTGGAGCCTTGGCGGCTTGGCGCAGAGTACGCAGGGCCTCCGGCAGGGTAATGCCATCGACTCGCCCGATCTTGCTGGTCCAGGGCTCGGGCAATCGCATCGGAGATCAGATCGGCCGGGTCGCGGCGGCGGTCAGACCAGAGGTCCACGTAGATCACTACCAGCCCCTGACGTTCCAATTCCGGTTTGAGGTCGCTCTGAAGAAAGGTGGATTTGCCGGTACGACGCGGTGCGGCCAGGAACAGGCCATTGTGGGCGTCGCCAAAAACGTGTTTTCCCTGCAGCGCCAGCGCCAACTGTCGAGCCAAGTCGGGGCGGGGGTAGTGGTACATCGTTTTATCGGATTTTATCTGGAAAATAATAAATTATTATAATTTAGATAATTGTCGAGACCGGTGGCGCCATGAATAGATTCCCGCATAGAAGCCACGGCATACCCCTTATTTTTCAAACGGTTACTATCCTATTCGTCTATGTATGAATAGGATCGTGCATAGAAAGACCATTGCAAAGCTGCTGGCAGGTAGCCTAATGCCAAGCTATAGCTATATTCTGAGGAATCTATCTTTTTTGTGGAGATTCAGCGAGGTTTGCGGTCTTTCCCCTCCTCCTGCTCACTTGACCTTGCTGTAGTCGTACCAGACGGCTTCGATGTTGTGGCCATCGAGATCGTGCACGAAAGCCGCGTAGTAGCCCGGCCAGTAGTCGGGCCGGTAGCCGGCCTTCCCGTTATCTTTTGCGCCCGCGGCGATCGCCGCGCGATGAAAAGCCTCCACGTCCGCCGCGCTCTTAGCCTCGAATGCCAAATGAGTCGGCACCACCTGCTTGGACTGCGCAATCCACAGATCGGTGTTCTTGCCGTCGTTGAAGCCGGCGGATTCGCCGTATTCCATGTTGCTCTTGTAGCCCAAGGACTCGAGAACCTTGAGGTAAAAGGCTTTCGACTTGGCGTAGTCGCGAACCTGAAGCGTGGTATGGGCTATCATGTTTATGTCCTCCTTCGGATATAAGTCTCTCGCAGCTGTCATGCCACGTACAGCTACGACGTTGGCTCTAGTGGTGTTTTTCGACGACGTAGATGTGGCGGCGTAGAGGCGTGCAGAGCTCATCAGTGTCCGGTCCCCCGTCGTGGATTATTTTCGGAGGGCTATCGCGTCCGCTCCTCCCCCCGCCTAGTGTGAGCTTTTGGGGACGGAGTGTGAGCTTAGGGAATACACTGGGCGTGCGCGAATGTGCGGCGGAAATTTTCTCGAAGAGCCCGCGATTACTTGCAGGATAGGGTTTTTCGATATCCGTCCCTAAAAAGGGACATAAGAAAAAAACAGATGTATATCTCCCGAATTTGACGCCGAAATTCGGATTGGCATCATCGTCGCCTGCAGCTCCGACCGGACCCACTCTGGATCTTCAAGCAGGAAATTGCGCAGTTCTATCGCCTATGTCAGTGACCTCCACACCCACCGTTCGGTGGCTTGCGCTGCTGTTTGGAGGGTGGGTCAATCGCCGCCAGCTGGAGGTGATCGCGTATTTGCAGGAGGAAAACCGCATCCTCAAGGAGCGCCTCGGCGGCCAGCGCCTGCGCTTCACCCATGCCGAGCGCTGTCGTCTCGCGCGCAAGGCGCATGCTCTGGGGTACAAGCTCCTCCATGCCCTGGAAACCCTGGTCACCCCCGACACCCTCATGCGCTGGTACCGCCAGCTCATCGCCCGCAAGTGGGATTTCAGTGACCGGCGGGGCGCCGGCCGTCCCCGCACCCGCCAGGCGCTCGTCGATCTGATCCTGCGTCTCGCGCGGGAAAACCCCTCCTGGGGCTATACGCGCCTCCAGGGGGCCTTGGCCAACCTCCATCACGAGGTGGGCCGGGGGACCATCGCCACGATCTT
>Ga0070667_100000061_pt1 | contig 143754 bp, 118 predicted proteins | sample KBSS33metaG_FD_64659 | JGI IMG/M metagenome (GOLD analysis project Ga0070667, IMG submission 64659) | Switchgrass rhizosphere microbial communities from Kellogg Biological Station, Michigan, USA - KBS S3-3 metaG | ecosystem: Host-associated > Plants > Roots > Rhizosphere > Soil ...
CGCCGCTTCGAGCTTGGTGCGCATGCCGCCGGTGCCGACTGCGCTGCCGGCGTCGCCGGCCATCGCCAGAATGGCCGGCGTGATCGCCTCGACCGCGTCGATCGGTTGCGCTGCGGGATCGCGCTGCGGATGTGCGTCGTACAGGCCGTCGACGTCACTCGCGATGAGCAGCAGATCCGCATCGACCAGCGCTGCGACGATCGCCGCCAGGTTGTCGTTGTCGCCGAGCTTGAGCTCTTCGACCGCGACCGTGTCGTTTTCGTTGATGACGGGCACGGCGCCGAGGCGCAGCAGTTCGAGCAGCGTGTTGCGCGCGTTGAGATAGCGGCGGCGATTGCGCAGGTCGTCATGGCTCAGGAGCACCTGGGCGGCCGGCACGTCGAGCAAGCCTTGCCAGAGACCGACCATGCGCGTCTGCCCGAGCGCGGCCAGCGCCTGGCGCAGGACCAGCCCGCCGCTGCGGCGCAGCTCGGCCGGCACGCGTGCGCGGCCGGCGGCGACCGCGCCGGACGACACCAGCACGACGTCGCGGCCGGCCGCACGCGAAGCCGCGATGAAACCAGCCAGCGCGCGCGCGTGGCGCTCGGAGAGTTCGCCCTGGCCGTCGCTGAGCAGGCTGCTGCCGACCTTGAGCACCGCACGGCGCCACGGCGGCAAGGTCTGCTCGGCGAAGGCCTGGCGGATCATCTCAGGGCTCCAGCGCGAGCAGCCGCGCGCGCAGCTCGTCGAGCCGCAAGTCGGCGCTGGCGCCCGGCGACACGCGCGCGGCGAGACTCGACTCGGGTGTCCTGCCCTGCCCGGTCGCTGCGGCGGCTTCGGCCGCCTGGCGATACGCCTCGCGGAACGGCACGCCGGCGGCGGCCTGCTCGATCGCGACGTCGGTGGCGTACATCGAAGGCTCGATCGCCGCGCGCATCGCCGCAACGTTCCATTCCAGACGCGCCAGCAGGTCCGGCAGCAGCGCCAGCGCGGCGAGGCCGTGCGTGAAACCGTGGAAAAGCGAACCTTTGGAAAATTGCAGATCGCGCTGGTAGCCGGTCGGCAGCGACAGCAGGTGCTCGATCTCGGTGCGCGCGGCCGCGACGCTGGCGTAGCTCGCGCGCATCAGCTCGACCACGTCCGGATTGCGCTTGTTCGGCATGATCGAGCTGCCGGTCGTGTATTCGCTCGGCAGGCGCACGAAGTCGAACTCGGCGGTCGTGAACAGCGACAGGTCCCACGCCAGGCGACGCAGGTCGAGCAGTGCCGTACCGAGCGCGTCGAGCGCACCGATCTCGAACTTGCCGCGCGACAGCTGCGCGTAGATCGGATTGATCTGCAGCCGCGCGAAACCGAGCGCCTGCGTCGTATGCGCGCGATCGAGCGGCAGGTTGACACCGTAGCCGGCAGCGGTGCCGAGCGGATTGGCGTCGATCCACGCCAGCGTGTCCTGCGCGCGGCGCGCATCGTCGATGAAGGCTTCGGCGAAGCCTGCGAACCACAGCGCCGTCGAAGACACCACGGCGCGCTGCAGGTGCGTGTAGCCCGGCAGCGGCAGCGATTCGCGCGCAGCGCGATCGAGACAAGCTTGTGCGCTCGCACGGCAGGTCGCCTTCAGCTCGGCGAGCTTCGCCTTCAGCCACAGGCGCGTCGCCACGAGGATCTGGTCGTTGCGGCTGCGCCCGGTATGCACCTTGCGGCCGGCGTCGCCGAGGCGTTCGGTCAGGCGCGCCTCGATCGCCGAATGGCCGTCCTCGTAGCGCGCGTCGAGCACGAAGCGGCCGGCGCGGAAGTCTTCGGCGAGGACATCCAGTTCGCGCACGATCGCCGCGGCCTCGGCTTCGCTGACGATGCCGATGTTGGCCAGGCCACCGACATGCGCCTTGCTCGCCTCGATGTCGTAAAGAAGGAACTCGCGATCGAGCACGACGTCGTCGCCGGCGAGGAACCGCATGATGCGTTCGTCGGTGCGGGTGCCGGGTTTTTGCCAGAGGAGGTCGGTCATAGTTCGGGGAATCGGGAATCGGGAATCGGGAATCGGGAATCGGGAATCGGGAATCGGGAATCGGATAGAGCCTACAACGTCGTCATCCCGGCGAACGCCGGGACCCAGTGCCTCAGAGGGATATCGAAGCCAATTCCAGCATTCGAGTAGGTCGTCCCCACTAGCCGCATGGCGCCGACGAAGTGTCCACCAACTTCGTAATCACGGCATCGATCGGTAGCTCGGTGCGCTCGCCGGTTGCGCGACGCTTCAGCTCAACGACACCATTGGCCAGCCCACGCGGACCAGCCACGAGCTGCCACGGCAGCCCGATCAGGTCCATGTTCGCGAATTTCGCGCCGGCGCGCTCCTCGGTGTCGTCGTACAGCACGCCGAGGCCTTTGGCCGAGAGCTGCTCATGCAAGGTTTCGCACGCCGCATCGACCGCCGCGTCGCCGGGCTTCAGGCTGATCAGGCCGACTTCGAACGGCGCCACGGCGTCGGGCCATACGATGCCGGCCTCGTCGTGGCTCGCTTCGATGATCGCACCCAGAAGGCGCGACACGCCGATGCCGTACGAACCGCCGTGGATCGCGCTCGCGCTGCCGTCGGGCTGCGTCACCGACGCGCGCATCGGCTCGGAATACTTGGTGCCGAAGTAGAAGATCTGGCCGACCTCGATGCCGCGCGTACGCAGCTGCCGCGGCGGCGCGACCTCGCTTTCGAAGCGTGCGGCGTCGTGCACGTCGGATGTCGCCGCGTAGCGCGACGTCCAGGCATCGATGATCGGCTGTAGGTCGCCTTCGTAGTCGACGTCGACGCCGGGGATCGGCAGGTCGAGCACGCCGGCATCGCAGAACACGTCCGACTCGCCGGTCTCGGCCAGCACGATGAACTCGTGCGAGAGGTCGCCTCCGATCGGTCCCGTCTCGGCGCGCATCGGGATCGCCTTGATGCCCATGCGCGAGAATGCGCGCAGGTACGCGACGAACATGCGCTGGTACGAACGCCGCGCACCGGCCTCGTCGAGGTCGAACGAATAGCCGTCCTTCATCAGGAATTCGCGCCCGCGCATAACGCCGAAGCGCGGGCGCTGCTCGTCGCGAAACTTCCATTGGATCTGATAGAGGTTCAGCGGCAGGTCGCGATACGAACGCACGCCGGCGCGGAAGATTCCCGTCACCATCTCCTCGTTGGTCGGGCCGTACAGCAGCTCGCGCTCGTGGCGATCGCGGATGCGCAGCATCTCGGGACCGTAGGCGTCGTAGCGGCCGCTCTCGCGCCACAGGTCGGCAAGCTGCAGCGTCGGCATCAGCAGTTCCTGCGCGCCGGCGCGATCCATCTCCTCGCGCACGATGCGCTCGATCTTCTTCAGCACGCGCAAGCCGAGCGGCAGCCACGCGTAGATGCCGGCCGCTTCCTGGCGGATCATGCCCGCGCGCAGCATCAGCCGGTGCGAGGCGATCTGCGCTTCGGCGGGGTTTTCTTTCAGGGTGGGCAGAAAATACTTTGACAGACGCATCGTCGTTTCCTCGGTCTCGTCGTCCCGGCGAAAGCCGGGATCCAGTTGCTGATCGAAGGCGCTGGGTTCCGGCGTACGCCGGAATGACGGAATGGGTGGGTCTCGGCAGAGGACCTCAGTCGAGGGGAATTCCTTCAAACTCATCGAACCCCAGCGCGCGATTGAGATTCTGCATCGCCTGCGTCGCCGCCCCCTTGAGCAGGTTGTCCAGCGTAGCGACGACGACGATGCGCCTGCCGCCGGGCGCGAGTGCGAAGCCACCGATTTCCGCGTAGTGCTTGCCGGCGATCGCGCTGACCCACGGTGCCTCGTCGACGACGCGCACCAGCGGTTCGCCGGCGTAGAACTCGCCGTAGCGTGCCTTGATCGCCGCGGCCGTCGTCGCCTGCTGCAGCCACAGGTTCACCGTCATCGTGATGCCGCGAAAATGCGGCGCGACGTGCGGCATGAACTCGACCGGCACCCCGAGCTGGCGCGTCACCTCGCGCTCGTGGACGTGGTCGACCAGCGAATACGGCATCAGGTTGCCCTGCAATTTCTGCGTATCGTTCTTATCCGACGGCGTCGTGCCGGCGCCGGAATAGCCCGATACGCCGAAGCACGCCGGCGGCCCGGCCAGGTCGCTTTTCAGCGGCGCGATCGCCAGCTGCATCGCGGTCGCATAGCAGCCGGGGTTGCTGATGCGCTTCTGTCCGGCATAGCGCGCGCGGGCCAGCTCGGGCAAGCCGTAATACCAGCGCTCGTCGAAACGATAGTCGGCGGAAAGATCGACGACGATCGTGCCCGGCTTCGTTGCATCGATCGCCGCGACGATCTCGCCGGCCTTGCCGTTCGGCAGCGCGAGTACGACGGCGTCCGCCTCTTTCTGCGCGACCGCGTCGTGTGCGAGGTTCTCGTAGCGAAGATCGCCCGTGAACTCCGCGACGTGTTCCGATACGCGCTGTCCGTCGAGTTCCCTCGAGGACACGAACGCGAGCTCGAGCGACGGGTGCCGCGCGATCAACTTGATCAGTTCGGCGCCGGTGTGTCCGCGCGCGCCGACGATGCCGATGCGTTTATTGTTTTCCATCAGTGAGCAGGTCCAAAGGGATCGGTGACGCCTTTCTGCCAGGGGTCGTGCGTCGCGGTGCGCCACGCATCGAGGCGCGCGCGCAGGTCCGCGAGCATCTTCGCGTGCGCGGCTTCTTGCGCGAGATTGACGACTTCGTCGGGATCGGCCTCGAGGTCGTAGAGCTCCTCAGCCGGACGATGCCGGAACGCTTCGAGCGTGCGTTTGCCGAGCCGCGCACCCGGCGTCGACACGATCGCTTTCCACGCCGGCGACAGCGCGACGTCGCTCGCGATCGGCACTTCGAGCGCGGGCTGCAGATTCAGGAAGTAGCTGTAGCGGCGCGTGCGCACGGACCGCGTCGGATAGTACTGGTCGATTTCGTGGAAGCTGTGCGTCGCGAATACTTCGTCCCATCCGCTCGGCTCGGCGTGTTCGAGAATCGGCAGGATCGAGCGACCCGGCAGCGGCGCGTAGCGGTAGCCGGCCGGCGGCGCCGTGCCGGTCCAGTCGAGGATCGTCGGCGTGATGTCGATCCAGCTGACCATCGCGCGATTGCTCGAGCCACGCTGCCGGGTTCCCGGCGCCCGTACGATCAGCGGCAGACGGATGCCCTCGCGATAGAGGTTGTCCTTCGCGCCTGGAAACGGCCGTCCGTTGTCGGAGAGATAGATCACCAGCGTATCGTCGCGACGGCCTGCCGCGTCGAGTTCGCGCAGCAGCAATCCGACGCCGGCATCCATGCGGCTGACCGCCTCGCAATATTCGGCCAGGTCCGCGCGCACGCCCGGCAGATCGGGCAGGTGCGAAGGAATGGCGACGTCGGCCGGTTTGTAGCGCACGCGCTGCACTTCCGGCCAATCGCGCGTATTGCCGAAATTCGATACATCGCCGGCGCGGTGCGGATCGCTGTAGGCCATCGTCAGGAAGAACGGCTTGTCGCCCTGTTCGCGCATCCAGCGTCCGGCCGCATGCCCCATCGCGGCGACGTCACGGTCGCCGGGCCGCTCGGGCAGCAGCCACGCGTCATAGGCCAGTTGCGACTCCGGTTCGACGTGAAGCTTGCCGACCAGCGCCGTCGCATAGCCGGCCTGCTTCAGCATCCACGGCAACGTCTTGACGTCGCCGAACAGCGAAAAATGGTGGACGTCGTGCGCCAGTCCGTACATGCCGTTCGTATGCGAATAAAGGCCCGTGTACAAGGTCGACCGGCTCGAACTGCACGACGACACCGATGCGTAGGCATCGGTGAACGAGACGCCGTCCGCCGCCAGCGCGTCGAGCGAGGGCGTCTTGGGTTTCGCGCCGCTCGCGCTGAAATCGTAGCCGTGGTCGTCGGCAACGATCAGCAGCACGTCGCGCTTGCCCGCGCTCGCGCGCTGCGCGGCAACGGTCCCAGCCGCCGTCGCCGGCGCACTCGCACCGGACGCCAGCGCCGCACCGGCCGCGCCGAGTCCGGCCGACAGGAAGCGGCGGCGGTCGAGGCTCACGCGGCCTTCCCCGCCGGCAACATCGGGTGGCCATCCATCCGTCTCGGCGCAGTCGTGCATTTCAGCGTGGCGAACATGCCCTGCTCCTCAGTCGCTCAGCGTCGCCGGGCGCGTGCGGCAATGCTGCACGCAGCGCTCGATGTCGGCGAACTCGCGGATGCCGTACCAGTACACCTTCCACTTCGGCTCCTTGTAGCAACCGTCCGATTCGGCGTAGTAGAACTGGTTGATCACGTTGTTGTGGCGCGAGCGCCAGAAAAGCTGCGGGTTCTCGGCGCGCATGACCTGCCAGGCGGCGCGGCCGAGGCCCTCGCCCTGCGCGTCGTCGGCGACGGCGAACTTGTCGAGATAGGTGAAGCCGTCCTCGTGCGTCAGGATCAGCGCCGCGCGATAGTTTTCGCTGAGATAGATCTTGAACGGCTTCGTGCGCTCGAAATAGTCGGGCACCAGGCGCCGCTTGAAGCCGGCTTCGATCAGCGCGCGCAGGCGATCGAGATCGAGGCCGTCCCAGCCGGTGTGGACGTCGACGCGTTCGCCGCGCCGCACGAGCGTGCCGGAGCCCTTGTGCGTGAACAGCTCCTTCGCCAGCTCGTCCGGCTTGGTGATCGACACCGACGAGGACAGCGGCAGCCGGTCGAGCAGCTCCTTGATCTGCTCCACCTTCACGCGCATGCCGCCGCTGATCCACGGCTGCGCCATCAGGTGCTCGTACTCGGTGCTCAGGTTGATCGAGTCGATGACTTTGCCGCTGTCGTCGAGCAGGCCGCCGGTGCCGGTCAGGAAGATGATCTTGTAGGGCTTGAGCACGCGCACGAGTTCGTTCGCGGCGAAATCGGCGTTGACGTTGAGGATCTGGCCCGCGACCGTCTCGCCGAGCGAGGCGATCACCGGAATCGAGCCCGCGCGCAGCGACGCCTCGATCGGCGCGAGGTTCACGCGCGAGACGCGGCCGACGAGGCCGAGCACCGCCTGGTCCAGGAATTCGGCTTCGAACACGCCGGACAAGATCGACGTCGCGCGCGCATCGACCTGCTGCAACGCCTCGACGAGGTTGAGGTTCTGCGCCTGGAATACGCGCCGCACGATCGCCAGCGTTTCCGGCGAAGTCACGCGCAGGCCGTCGACGGTCTGCTTGCTGATGCCGGCGGCGCCGAGTTCCTCGTCGAGCTGCGGACCGGCGCCGTGCACGACGATCGGCGTCAGGCCGACTTGCTGCAGGAACGCGAGCGACGACGTCAGCGCGTCGAGGTCGTCGCGCAGCACGGCGCCGCCGACCTTGACGACGGCGAAACGCTTGGCGTCGAGTTGGGCGAAGCGCTTCAGGTACTGGTCGATCTCGCGCGCGCTCGCCATGCTCGACAGCAGGCGCACGATGGTCTGGCGGACTTGCAGGTGGGTTTCGGCGTTCATGTCGTGGTGAGAATCCGCTGGACGTTTTCTGCGTAGGCCTGCAACTGTTCGAGCGAGACCCATTCGTCGGCGCTGTGCGCCTGCGCGATGTCGCCGGGGCCGTACACGAGCGTGGTGTAGCCGGCTTGCGAGAACAGCGCCGCCTCGGTCCAGAAATCGACCGCGTTGCCGATCGGAATGTCGAGCGCATCGGCGAGGTCGCGCGCGGCGAGTCGCTGCGCTTCGGCGTTCGCGACGTCGCCTCCCGGCAGCGGGCCGCCGCGAAAGGTTTCGGTGAATTCGATCGGCGCGTGATCGGCGAGTCCGTGGAAGGTCCCGAGCAGTTCGTCGGTGTCCATCGACGGCAGCGGACGGAAACCGAAGCGCAGTTCAGCGCTCGGCGCGATCACGTTCGCCTTGATGCCGCCTTCGATGCGACCGATGTTGAAGCGCAGCCCGGTCAGGCCGCCGAAACGCGCGTGGGCGAGCGACTCGGCATGGTCGAGCGCGCGCACGCCCCAGCGCGTCGCCTGGTGCAGCGCGCTGTCGGCGAGCGTCTGCTGGCCCGACGCGTGACCGGCGCGGCCGGCGAACCGCATCAGCACGGAGCTGATGCCGCGGTGCGCGAGCACGGCTTCGCCTTTCGTCGGCTCGGCGACGACGACGCTCTCGAACGCGTGCCCGGATGGTCCGACCGTCCCCGGCGAAGGGAACGCGCGCAGGAACGCCGCGATGCAGCGCGCATCATTGGCTTCTTCGTCGCTGCTGAACAGGAACGCGGCATCGCCTTCGCTGCGCGCGGCGGCGGCGACGAACGCGGCGGCGGCGCCCTTGATGTCGCAAGCGCCGAGACCGACGGCGCGCACGCCGTCGACGCGCAGTTCGAACGGACTCGCGCTCCAGTGCGGCGAGTCGGGCACCGTATCGAGGTGCACGTTGAACAGCAGCTTCGGCTTGCCGCGGATCGCGAGCAGGCTGACCGCACCGGCGCCGTGATCGGCGATCGTGCAGTCGAAGCCGCTCAGCTGTTCGCGCAAGTAGGCGAAGATGCCGCCGCCGTCGATCTTGCGCGGTGGATTGCGCGTGTCGAAGGCGACCAGGGCACGCAGGTGTCGCAGGGTGTCGTCGAGGAGTGGGGTCACTGGATGGCTCGTGTCATCGATTTGGGGCTGCCGCAGTCCGGCAGAGCGTTTCCCGGCATCCAAACGGTGAAGTCGGAATCCATTTTCGATTTGGGCAACAAAGCAAAATGGATCCCCGCGTTCGCGAGGATGACGACCGTTGAGGCAGGCTGCCCTTCAGCGCTTGCGATTGACCTCCGCCCACAGTGTCGAGCTCATGCCGTATAGACGGATGAAGCCTTCGGCCTCGGCGACGCCCCAATCCGCTTCCTGCGCGTAGGTCGCCTTCGGCGTCTGCAGGATGTGCGGCGACTTCACTTCGATCGCGTAGACGTTGCCGCCCCGGGTTTCCAGCACGACGGTGCCGTCGACCACGCGCTGGGTCGAGGCAAGGAACGCTTCGACGTCGTATTTCAGCGGGTCGTGATAGAAGCCCTCGTAGACGAGTTCGGTCCATTTGCGCCCGACTTCCGGCTTGAAGCGGTTCTGCTGCTTGGTCAGGACCGTTTCCTCGAGCGCGCGATGCGCGACGTGCAGCGCAGTCAGCCCCGGCGCTTCGAAGACGATGCGGCCCTTCAAGCCGATCGTCGTGTCGCCCGTGTAGAGCCCGCGACCGACGCCGTAGCGTGCAAACGCGGGATTGAGCCGCTTCAGGATCTCGCCTCCGGCGACCGGCGTGCCGTCGAGCGCGACCGCCTCACCGCGCTCGAACGTGATCGCCACGCGCAGCGGCTCGGCCGGCCACTCGGCGCGCGGTGCGCACCAGCCGAGCGCGCCCTCGCCAGGCACGTCCCAGCGGTCGATCTCGCCGCCGGAAATCGTCACGCCGAGCACGTTCTCGTTGATCGTGTAGTGCTTGGTCTTCGCGCGCACGCCGAAACCGCGCGCTTCGAGATACTGCTGTTCGTAGGCGCGCGTCTGCGTGTGCTCTTTCTGGATCTCGCGGATCGGCGCGACGATCGTGTAGTCGCCGAGCGCCTTGACGGCCAGATCGAAACGCACCTGGTCGTTGCCCATGCCGGTGCAGCCGTGCGCGAAGAACTTCGTGCCGAGCTCGTCGCAGCGCTTGAGCGACTCCTCGACGATCACGTAGCGGTCCGACACCAGCAGCGGATACTGCCCCTGGTAGAACTCGCCGGCCTGGATCAGCGGCTTGACGAAACTGTCCCAGATCGCCTGCGCGGCATCGACCGTGCGATGCGAGGCGACGCCGAGCTCCTGTGCGCGCTGCTCGATGTAGGCGCGCTCCTCGGCGGAAACGCCGCCGGTATCGGCGAACACGGTATGCACTTCGTAGCCGCGTTCCTTCAGGTATGGCACGCAGAAACTGGTGTCCAGACCTCCGCTGAAGGCAAGCACGATGGGCTTCGCCTCGGGAATGGGGAATGGGGAATGGGGAATCGTAGATGCGCTGGCCATGTGAGGTTCCGAAGAGATGGATGTGATATCTGGTAAGACGGTGGCTGGATGAGGATGGGCGATTCCCTATTCCCCATTCCCCATTCCCGATGGCCGCGCAATCAGCGCAGCCATGACAGCCTTCTGCACGTGCAACCGGTTCTCCGCCTCGTCGATCGCGATGCAGGCCGGCGAATCCATCACGGCGTCGGTCGCCTTGACGTTGCGGCGCAGCGGCAGGCAGTGGCTGAACACGCCGTGGTCGGTCAGTGCCATCTTCGCTTCGTCGACGATGAAGTGCTTGTGCGCATCGCGGATCGGCTTTTCCTCGGCCCAGCGTCCGAAATACGGCAACGCGCCCCAGCTCTTCGCGTAGACCACGTGCGCGCCGCGATAGGCGGCCTGCGGATCGTGGCTGATCGTCAGCGAGCCGCCGTTCTCTTCCACGTTGCGCTGCGCGAAGTCCATGTAGCGCGGGTCGAGCAGGTAGTCCTTCGTCGGGCACAGCAAGGTCACGTCCATGCCGTAGCGCGTGGCGATCTGCAGAGCGGAGTTGGCGACCGCGGTGTTCAGCGGGCGCGGATGATAGGTCCAGGTGAGGACGTATTTCCTGCCAGTCAGGTCCTTGCCGAAACGCTCCTGCAACGCCTGGATGTGCGCCAGTTCCTGGCATGGATGCGTGATCGTTTCCATGTTGATCACCGGCACCGTGGCGTACTTGGCGAATGCGCGAATCACGCGGTCTTCGCGATCGACCGCCCAGTCCTGGAACTTCGGGAACGCGCGCACGCCGATCAGGTCGACGTAGCGCGACAGCACGCGCGCGACTTCGGCGACGTGCTCCTCGGCATCGCCGTCCATGACCGTGCCGAAATCGAATTCGATCGGCCACGCATCCTTTCCCGGAGCGAGCACGACGGCGTGGCCGCCGAGCTGGAACGCGCCGAGCTCGAAACTCGTGCGCGTGCGCATCGACGGATTGAAGAACAGCAGCGCGATCGACTTGCCTTGCAGCTGGTTGCCGAGCTTGGAGCGCTTGAACGCCGCTGCCTGGTCGAGCAACGCATCGAGATCGGGGCGGGACCAGTCCTGCGTGTTCAAGAAATGTCTGAGTGCCATCACCAAACCTGCTGTCAGTTGAAAAGTCCGGCCACGGATGGCCCGTTCGTTCTTCGCGCCCATGAAGTCGTGCGCTGGAAAACCAAAGCAAAAAACCCGGCGCAGGGGCCGGGTTTTCGTCGAATCGTGAAGACGCGCGACAGCCTACCCGGCGGAGATGACGATTTCCGGTCGGCGAGCACGCGAGGTCATCCCGGCGGCCATGCGGGCGCTGGTGACGATCTGCGGCTGGAAGGCGATCTTGTTCATTGGCCAGCAACCTTAACGACAAATCTGCCGCGCTGCAATATGCGGCAAGACGTCTGCCGATGGCGGAAACGAAACGACCGGGCCAGGCCCGGTCGTGTTCGAGGCGTTCGAGCGGCCTACTCGGCCGGCTCGATACTGACGCGTACGCGCAGCCGGTCGCCCGGATCGTAGTTCAAGCGGGACATGTAGACGTCGCCGCGATAGCGGTACTGCACGTCGTAGGCGACGACGCGACGCTCGTCGGCCACGTCGCGCACCATGTGGCAGCGGCGCTCGGTGCCCTGGTAGTACTGGCTGCCGTCCTGCGCGACGTTGTTGCCGACGGCACCGCCGACGACCGCGCCGGCGACCGTGGCCGCCTTGCGGCCGTCGCCCTTGCCGACCGTGCTGCCGAGCACGCCGCCGACGATGGCGCCGAGCACCGTGCCGGCCGCCTTGTTGCCGTTGTCGACATGGCGTTCGACCGGAACGTCTTCGCATTCCTCGCGCGGAGCGCTGGTCTGCACGCGGTCGTAGATCGGGTCGACGCGCAGCACGTCGGCCCAGGCGACCTTGACGTTGTCCGGCGGATCCTGGGGCGGAGCCCCGCGGTCGTAACCGCGATCCTGCGCACTGGCCTGGGTTCCCGCCAGGAGCAGCGCTGCCGTGAATACGAATACTTTCATGAAGTTCTCCAAACCGAATCCGAACATTGCGCCGATCGATGCCGGCTTTGCCAACCAGGGGCACGGACTTTCGTCCAGCGTCTTTCACCGCAATTACAGCATCAAATCGCTGAACCCACGCCTAAGCTTTTCGTTATATTCAGGAATTTCCCCGCCGCAGGAGGCGGAAATCGAGGCTTGGTTCGCCCTGCTATCATCGTGGGCCGAAGAGGCGGAAATGATGCAGCTAAGACTCCACAACAGCCTGACCCGACGTACCGAAGACTTCGTACCCGCCGACCCGGGGCGCGTGACGATGTACGTCTGCGGTCCGACCGTCTACAACTACGTGCACATCGGCAACGCCCGTCCGCCGGTCGTGTTCGGACTGCTCGCCCGCCTGCTGAGGCGCCACTATCCGAACGTCGTCTACGCACGCAACATTACCGATGTCGACGACAAGATCAACGAGGCCGCGAAAGAGGCCGGGGTGCCGATCGAGCGCATCACCGATCGCTATACGGAGGCGTATCGCGACGACATGGCGCGGCTCGGCGCCGACGTACCGGACGTGGTCCCGCACGCGACCGCGCATATCGGCGAGATCGTCGCGATGTGCGAGCGCCTGATCGTGAGCGGACACGCCTACGCGGCCGAGGGCCATGTGCTGTTCGACGTCGGTACTTTCGCCGACTACGGCAAGCTGTCCGGCCGCTCGACCGACGACATGATTGCCGGCGCGCGCGTCGAGGTCGCTCCGTACAAGAAGAATCCCGCCGATTTCGTGTTGTGGAAACCGTCGACGCCGGATCTGCCCGGCTGGGACAGCCCCTGGGGCCGCGGCCGGCCCGGCTGGCACATCGAATGCTCGGCGATGGCCGAGAAGCATCTCGGCGACACGATCGACATCCACGCCGGTGGCAACGATCTGCTGTTTCCGCACCACGAGAACGAAGTCGCGCAGAGCACCTGCGCGCACGGTGGCCGCATCTTCGCACGCTACTGGCTGCACAACGGCATGCTGACCTTCGACGGCAAGAAGATGTCGAAGTCGCTCGGCAACGTGCGCGTGCTGCACGCATTGCTGGAAGAACACCCGGCCGAAGTGCTGCGCTTCCTGCTGCTCAAGGCGCACTACCGCCAGCCGCTGGACTGGTCGGACACGACCCTGCAGCAGACGCGCTCGACGCTGGACGGCTACTACAACCTGCTGCGCGACCTCGCCGACGTGCCGGCGGACCGCAACGCCGGTGCGGAGGACGTCGAAGCCGCCCTGCTCGACGACCTGAATACGCCGGCCGCATTCGCCGTGCTCGCGCAGCTCGCCGATACGGCGCGCGCGGCGAAGACGCCGGCCGAACGCAGCGCCGCCAAGGGTGCCCTGCTCGCCGGCGGCGAGTTGCTAGGCTTGCTTCAGCAGGATCCGGAGGCGTGGTTCAAGCAGACCGCGGCCGGTGTCGATCTCGATGTCGCGGAGATCGAGCGGCTCGTGGCCGAACGCACAAAGGCCAAGCAGGCGCGAAACTTCGCCGAGTCCGACCGCATTCGCGACGAGCTGCTCGCGCGCGGCATCGTCATCGAAGACACGCCGCAGGGTCCGCGCTGGAAAGTGGTGAAGGCCGATGAACGCGCAGCTTGAACCCACCGAATCCAGCGCCGAGCAGGCGCAGGCCGCGATCGCAGAGGAATTCGCGTTCTTCGGCGACTGGACCGAACGCTACCAGTACCTGATCGACCTCGGCCGCAAGCTGCCGCCGTTCCCGGAAGAAGCGCGCACCGAGGCGAACAAGGTGCAGGGCTGCCAGTCGCAGGTGTGGCTGGACGCGCGCGGAGACGCGCGCCACCTCGATTTCCGCGCGACCAGCGACTCGTCGATCGTTTCGGGCTTGATCGCGCTGCTGTTGCGCGTGTACTCCGGCCGCTCCGCCGACGAAATCCTCGCGACCGAACCGCGCTTCATCGAAGCGATCGGCCTCGCCAAGCACCTCTCGCCGACCCGCTCGAACGGCCTCGCCGCGATGCTAGCGACGATCAAGCAGTATGCGCGCGATGCGGTGGCTGCTTCGAAGGTGTGAAAGCGAGAAGCAAGAAGCGAGAAGACTGAAACACGGAGCACACGGAGAACACTGAAGAAAGCTTTCAGGTTCTTCTTCGTGTTCTTCGTGTTGCGATCTTTTTTCAAGCGGATCATTTGCGCGGCGTCTCGAAGACGCAGGCATATTCGCTTGAAGCACAGAGCGCACCCTTCCGCCTTCGGCACCTTCTCCCCCGCTAGCGTGGGAAGCAACAGCCCCGCAAGAGGGATAGGTCAGCAGAAAAGACACCCCAGCAAGGTTGACTCTGCGTCGGCATTCCCTTCCCCCGCTTGCGGGGGAAGGTGGCCGGCAGGCCGGAAGGGGGCACCGCGAAACCTTCGCCTACAAGGCGGAGAACGCACAGAGAAAGCGTTTTGCTTCTCCTCCGTGTTCTCCGTGTACTCCGTGTTTCAATCTTGGGCTTTGCTTCAAACAGCCCGATCAAGCGAACCCCGCCCTGCCTCGTACACGCGCATATGCGCCAGCGCGGACGCCAGCAGCGGCGTATCGATGCCGAATCCGCTCGCGCGTGCGCGCAGGTCGCCGAGGATGTGCTCGCATTCGGTGCGCGCGCCGCGTTCGAGATCGCGCAGCATCGACGCTTTCAGCGGCGAGCCGGCCGTGGTCAGGATGCCGAGCGCCGCGTCGATCGCGGCGGCGTCGAGCGCATAGCCGCTGCGTGCCGCTGCCGCGGCGCATTCGCCATGCAGCCGTCGCACGAGTGCGGCACCTTCGGCCGTCGCGACGATCTCTCCGATCGCCCCGCGCATCAGGCAGGTGATGCCGGCCAGCGTGGCGATGAAGGCGAATTTGTCCCACATCGCCGCGATCACGTTGCCGCTTTCGACGACATGGGGCCCCAGTGCGCGCAAGGCGCCGCCGATTGCAGCCGGCACCGGCTGCGCCGGATCGCGGCTGCCGAACGTGAGCCGCTCGAGCGCGCCGAACTGGCGGATCGCGCCGTCCTCTTCCAGCGTGACCGAGATGTGGCAAAGGCCGCCGAGGACGTGCGCTTGCCCGAACGCGGCATCGAGCGCGTCGAGATGGCGCAAGCCGTTCAGCAAGGGCAGCACGCGGGTCGACGGTCCGACTGCAGGCGCGATCGACGCGATCGCCGCCTCGAGGTCGTACGCCTTGCACGAGACGATCACCAGATCGTAGTGCGCGTCGGCCGCGGTGACGGTGCGCACCTGGCGCGCGAAATCGCCGCGCCCGCTGAACACGCGCAGGCCATGCGCGGCGAGCAAGGCCGCTCGGGCCGGGCGAACCAGGAACGAAACGTCGCTGCCGGCTTCGACCAGACGCGCGCCGAAATAGCCGCCGATGCCGCCGGCGCCGAGGATCAGTATCCGCATCGCAAGCCTTACATCGTGTGAGTGGGCCGTTCCTGCGTCAGGATGCCGGCCAGGATCGACTCGATCTTCGTCCGCGCCGCTTCGCCGTCGGAGGAGTCGCCGAACTGCACGCCGATGCCGGCAAGGCGGTTGCCCTGCGCGCCCGCGGGCGTGATCCAGACGACCTTGCCGGCGACCGGCAGGCGATCCTTGTCTTCCATCAGCGACAGCAGGATGAACACCTCGTCGCCGAGGCTGTAGCGCTTGGTCGTCGGCACGAACAGCCCGCCGCCGCGCACGAACGGCATGTAGGCGTTGAACAGCGCGCCCTTGTCCTTGATCGCCAGCGACAGGATGCCCTGCCGCGGTGCGCCTCCCGATGCCGGAGTCGACATACCTATGCTCTCCTCGCAGTAGGTTCGCCCGTCGGCCACTGACGCAACAGGTCCAGCAGGACCAGTTCCCCGCGCAGCGGCGTGGCGAGCAGACCGCGCGCACGATTGGCGCGGTCGAACCACGCCGCTAGCTTCGGGATTTCGCTGCGCGCGGTCAAGCCGAGCGTGGCGGTTTCGCCGCGCGCCAGGCGCGACGCCTCGTCGCGGGCCAGCGCCGCTGCAAGCCACAGGCGCGTATCCGGCCGATCGGCCGCCCAGCGTTCGGCAATCTCGGCGGGCGGGCGCCGCCCCTGCGTCAGCGCGGCCAGGTCGTCGAGGCAGGCCTTGCGCAGCTCCAGCGTGTCGTCGGCGAGCCAGGCCTGCGCGAGTCCGGGATTGCCGAGGCTCGCATCGAGCGCGACCTCGGCGCGCTTGGCGTCGATGCCCTGCGCGCGCAGCCATGCCACGGCTTCCTCGCGCGACGGACGGCCGATCTCGATGCGCTGGCAGCGGCTGCGGATCGTCGCCGGCAGGCGCGCCGAGTCGTCGGCGACCAGCACGATGATCGTCGCGGTCGCCGGCTCTTCCAGCGTCTTCAGCAAGGCGTTGGCGGCACTGGCGTTGAGGCGGTCGGCCGGATCGATCAGGGCGATCTGCAGGCCGCCGAACTGGCTCGACATCGCCAGCCGCTGCGACAGCGCGCGGATCTGGTCGACCGTGAGTTCGCTGCGCGGCTTGCCGTCGTCGCGCAATTCGAACGTCACGCGCGCCAGATCCGGATGCGAGCCGGCGGCGACCAGTTGGCAGCTTCGGCAGACGCCGCACGCCTGCCCTTCGCTGCCGCGCTGCGTGCACAGGGCCGCCGCGGCGAACGCCTCGACCAAGGCGCGCTTGCCGTATCCGGCCGGAGCCGCGACGAGCAGGCCGTGATGCAGGCGCTGCCCGGTCAATGCAGCGGCGAGCCGCTGCCAGGCCGGTACGAGCCAGGGGGCGAGATTCATCGGACGACCTCCTCCGATGCGACGAACGCATCGATGGCGGCGCACGCGGCGGCGCGCACGACATCGACCGGTCGGCTCGCGTCGATGACGCGAAAGCGCCCGGGCTCGGCGGCTGCGCGTGCGCGGTAGGCGCTGCGCACGCGCTCGAAGAAATCTTCCGCCTCGCGCTCGATGCGATCGGCCTCGCCGCGGGCGCCGGCGCGCGCGAGGCCTTCGGCAACCGGCAGGTCGAGCAGCAGGGTCAGGTCCGGCTTCAGCACGGCGGCCCACGCTTCCAGCTCGGCAATGCGCGCCTCGGGCTGGCCGCGACCGCCGCCCTGGTAGGCGAAGCTGGCGTCGGTGAAACGGTCGGACAACACCCATCGGCCCACAGCGAGCGCCGGCTGGACGACTTCGCGCACGAGCTGCGCGCGCGCGGCGAACATCAGCAGCAGTTCGCTCTCCGCACACAGGTTGCCGCGGGCCGGATCGAGCACGAGCGCCCGAACGGCTTCGCCGAACGGCGTGCCGCCGGGTTCGCGCGTGACGACGACATCGATGCCGTGTCCGGCGAGCCGGGCGCGCACGGCTTCGAGCACCGTGCTCTTGCCGGCGCCCTCGCCGCCTTCCAGCGTGACGAGCTTCCCGATGCGCGCTTGTGCCTTCATGGATTCCGGTGCAATTGGTATTTCTGGACGGCGCGATTGTGCGCCTCGAGCGTCGGCGTGAACTCGTGGCTGCCGTCGCCGCGCGCGACGAAGTACAAGGCATCGCCCGGCGCCGGATGCAGAGCCGCTTCGAGCGCCGGCATGCCCGGCAGCGCGATCGGCGTCGGCGGCAGGCCGTCGCGCGTGTAGGTGTTGTAGGGCGTGTCGGTGTCGAGATCGCGGCGATGGATGTTGCCGTCGTAGCTTTCGCCGAGCCCATAGATCACGGTCGGATCGGTCTGCAGGCGCATGCCAATCTTGAGCCGGCGCAGGAACACGCCGGCGATCTGCGGACGCTCGCTCGGCTGCGCGGTTTCCTTCTCGACGATCGAGGCAAGGACCAGCGCCTGGTAAGGCGTCGCGAGCTTCACGTCGGGCGAACGCGCAGCCCACACCTTGTCCAGCGCCTTCTGCATCGCCGTGTGCGCGCGGCCGAGCACGTCGAAATCCGACTCGCCCTTGACCCAGGCGTAGGTCTCCGGCAGGAACCAGCCCTCGGGCCGGCCATCGGCAATGCCGACGCGCCGCGCGATCTCCTCGTCGGACGTGCCCGGCAGGGTCTGCACGAGGCCGCCGTCCGCGGCCAGCGCGAGGCGCAGCTGGCGGAACGTCCAGCCGTCGACGATCGTGAAGCGGTGCTGCACGACCTCGCCCGCGGCCATCTTGCGCAGCAGGTCGCGCGGCGTCGTGCCCGGCGGCAACGCATATTCGCCCGCATGCAGGCGGCCGGCGACGCCGAGTTCGCGGCCGAGCACGCGCCAGTACAGCGGCGCGGCGCGGCTGATGCGCTCGCGGCGCAGCTGGCGCACGATGTCGCGATAGCGCGCGCCGCGCGCGATGTCGATCGTCGCATCGGCATGTGCGCCGGGCAGCGGCGTGTCGGAGAAGCGGCGATAGTCGCGCCACGCCGCGACCGCGAGTCCGGCGAGCGCGAGCACGATCAGCACGATCAGGAAGCGCAGTACGGCGCCGCCCCGCTCGCTGCGGCCTGGATGTCTGGATGTCGGCATAGGTCGGGCAGCGTAACCGGATTCGATGGCAGAGCGCGAGGTTCGCGACCGACTGCCGTTACTGCCCTCTTGCTACGAAAGATCGAGTTTCACTTCGGGCGCGTCATCCCGCGCCGCCGAGGGCGCGCAGCAGGCCGCGGGCTTTCGCGCGCGTCTCGTCGAGCTCGCGCGCGGCATCGGAGTCGGCCACGATGCCGGCGCCGGCGCGAAAGCGCGCGCACTCGCCCTGCAAGGTCAAGGTGCGGATCAGGATGTTCAGGTCGAGATCGCCATCGCGGTTGAGATAGCCGAGCGAGCCGGTGTAGGCGCCGCGGCCGGTGCCTTCCAGCGCCGCGATGATCTGCATGCAGCGCACTTTCGGACAGCCGGTGATCGTGCCGCCGGGAAACACCGCGCGGATCGCCTGTCCCGGCGTCGTGCCCACGCGCAGGCGCCCGCGCACGTTCGACACGATGTGGTGGACGTGCGCATAACTTTCGACCGACATGATCTCGTCGGCGATCACGCTGCCGGGCACGCAGATGCGGCCGAGGTCGTTGCGTTCGAGGTCGATCAGCATGACGTGCTCGGCGCGTTCCTTGGGATGGCCGACGAGTTCGCGCACGCGCGCCGCGTCGTCGTCGCCGGCGAAGCGCGGCCGCGTGCCTGCGATCGGGCGCGTCTGCACGCGATCGCCGTGGATCTCGATCAGGCGCTCCGGCGAAGAACTCGCGATCGCCCAGCCGCTCTGCTGCAGCAAGCCCGCAAACGGCGCCGGGTTGGCGGCGCGCAACGCGCCATACAGCTGCGCCGGCGTCGGCGCCTGCGCGAAGCGGGCGCGCCATTCGCGCGACAGGTTCACCTGGAAGACGTCGCCGGCGCGCAGGTGTTCGTGCACGCGTCCGACGCCAGCGAGAAACGCAGCGGGGTCGTCCTCTTCGATCTCGACGCGCGCGGCCGGCGACGGCATCGAAGTCGGCTGCGTCGCGGCCGTCAGGTCGGCCTCCATCGCTTCGAGCAACTCGCCATGGCCTTCTTCGGCAACCAGGACGGCGCAGCCGCGCGCGTGATCGAGCACGATCGCGGCCGGGCAGCGCAGCGCCAGCGCGGTCGGCAGTGCGCCATCGCGCGGCATCGGCAGGAGCAGGCTCGGTTCGATTTCCGCGGCGAGTTCGTAGCCGAGGTACAGCAACCAGCCGCCGCGGAACGGCAACTGTTCCGCCTGGGTATGCGCGATGCGTTCCCTGCGCCAGGCTTCGTCGAGCGCGCCCAGAAAACCTCCCGCGACACGCTGTCCGCCGGCGTCACGCACGGCGCCGTCGGCATCGAGGCGAAGTTCGGCCTGCGGGAATGCGAACAGGATGTCGTAGCGCGCGCGTTCATTGCCGCGCGCCACGCTTTCGAGCAGGCCGGGATAGCGTCCCGGCTGCGCGGCAGCGAGCGACAGCAGATCGTGGCGACCCGGAAGTGTGCGAATGAGCAAGGCGATCGCCCGTGCTGGTTGGACGGCGGCGCAGCTGCGCCGCCGGTGATGCCGCGCGCGGTCGTCGCGCCGTCGCTGCTACAGGCGCCGGAACACCAGGGTTCCGTTGGTGCCGCCGAAGCCGAACGAATTCGACAGCGCGACATCGAGCTTCGTTTCACGTGCGGTATGCGGCACGAAATCGAGATCGCAGCCTTCGCTCGGATTGTCGAGATTGATCGTCGGCGGCAGCACGTTGTCGCGCAGCGCGAGGATCGAGAAGATCGCCTCGACGCCGCCGGCGGCGCCGAGCAAGTGACCGGTCATCGACTTGGTCGAGCTGACGGGCATCTTCTTCGCATGATCGCCGAAGCAGGCCTTGATCGCGGCGACTTCGGCGACGTCGCCGACGCCGGTCGAGGTCGCATGCGCGTTGACGTAGCCGACCTGGTCCGCATTGAGCTTGGCGTCCGCAATGGCCGCGACCATCGAACGGCGTGCGCCGTCGCCGTCTTCCGGCGGCGAGGTCATGTGGAACGCGTCGCCGCTCATGCCGAAGCCGGCCAGCTCGCAATAGATGCGCGCGCCGCGCTTGACGGCGTGATCGTAGTCTTCGATGACGAGCACGCCGGCACCGTCCGACAGCACGAAGCCGTCTCGATCGCGGTCCCACGGACGGCTCGCCTTGTGCGGCTCGTCGTTGCGCGTGGACATCGCGCGCGCCGAGCAGAAGCCGCCGACCGCGGTGCCGACGGTGGAGAACTCGGCGCCGCCGGCGACCATCACGTCGGCGTCGCCGTATTGGATCATGCGCATCGCCAGGCCGATGTTGTGCGTCGACGTCGTGCAGGCGGTGACGCACGCGATGTTCGGTCCCTTGAGGCCGAGCATGATCGACAGGTTGCCCGAGGCCATGTTGATGATCGAGCTCGGCACGAAGAACGGCGAGATCTTGCGCTGGCCGTGCTCGTGATAGGTGATCGCGGTCTTCTCGATCGTCGCGATGCCGCCGATGCCGGCGCCGACCGCGACGCCGATGCGTTCCTCGTCGTGCTCGTGCGGCTTCAGGCCCGCATCGGCCAACGCCTGCACCGAAGCGGCGATGCCGTAGTGGATGAACGGATCCATCTTCTTGACGTCTTTCGCGGCCACATAGGTGGCCGGATCGAAATCGCGGATCTCGCCGGCGATGCGCGTCGGAAACGTGCTCGCGTCGAAATGCGTGATCGGACCGATACCGCTGCGGCCCGCCAGGATGTTCGCCCAGGCCGTGGATACGTCGTTGCCGACGGGACTGATGATGCCGAGACCGGTGACGACGACGCGACGCTTGCTCATGGACGACTCCCTACCGTGGATCGACGCCTGCGCGGATGTGCCGCCGTGGAGGCGACGTACGCATGCGTTTGTTGCGATGTTCCAAAACGAAAGCTGCGCCTCGTGGGCGCAGCTTCACGTGCCGCCTGGTGCAGCGAAATCAAGCCTTGACGTGCGCCTTCACGTAGTCGATGGCCTGCTGCACGGTGGTGATCTTCTCGGCTTCCTCGTCGGGGATTTCGCACTCGAATTCCTCTTCCAGCGCCATCACCAGCTCGACCGTGTCCAGCGAATCGGCGCCGAGGTCGTCGACGAACGACGCATTCGGCGTCACTTCGTCTTCCTTCACGCCAAGCTGTTCGACGACGATCTTCTTGACGCGCTCTTCGATAGTGCTCATGTGTTTCTCTACCTCCCGATGGGAATTCGTGCGGCGCGCTTGCATCGCGTCCGCGTCGGGCGACGTGCCCGAAGCGGCGGCATTGTAGTGGAAGCCCGTGGCCGTCGCTACTTTTCCACTCCATGTCTTTTTGCATGCGTTCGCGCCGGATTCGGCCGCCAACGCGTTGATTCGCAAGCTCAAGCCATGTACATGCCGCCGTTGACGTGCAAGGTCTCGCCGGTGATGTAGGCCGCCGCGGGCGACGCGAGGAATGCGACGGCCTTGGCGATGTCGCTGGCCGCACCGAGGCGGCCGAGCGCGATCTGGCCGAGCAGCGCCGTACGCTGCTCCTCCGGCAGCGAGCGCGTCATGTCGGTATCGATGAAGCCCGGCGCGACGACGTTGACGGTGATTCCGCGCGAACCGATCTCGCGCGCGAGCGACTTGGAGAACGCGATGATGCCGGCCTTCGCGGCCGCATAGTTGGCCTGGCCCGGGTTGCCGGTCAGGCCGATCACCGAGGCGATGTTGATGATGCGGCCCTTGCGCGCCTTCATCATGCCGCGCAGCACGCCTTTCGATGTGCGGAAGACCGAGCTCAGGTTGGTGTCGAGGATCGCCTGCCAGTCCTCGTCCTTCATGCGCATCAGCAACTGGTCGCGCGTGATGCCGGCGTTGTTGACCAGGATCGAAATCGCGCCGAATTCCTTCGAGACCGCATCGATCAGCGCCTCGACCGCAGCGCCGTCGGTGACGTCGAGCGAACGACCGGCGCCACCGTGGGCTGCCAGACGCTCGCCGATCGCCTGCGCCCCGGCCTCCGTCGTCGCCGTGCCGATCACTTTCGCGCCGAGCGATGCGAGTTCGTCCGCGATCGCCGCGCCGATGCCGCGGCTGGCGCCGGTGACCAGCACGACCTCTCCTTCCAACAGCTTGTCCATCGTGTTCGCCTCTCATCGAATCCGAGGGCGCGAACCTTACACGGAATCCGGCGGATGCTGCAGCTGTCGCAACCTGTCGACCCGATCGTGGGAGCGGTTTCAGCCGCGAGACTTCATGGTACCCATCGCGGCTGAAGCCGCTCCCGCAAAAGCCGCGATGCGATACCTGCGACGATCAGCGCCAGTCGGCCAGCGCAGCCTCGAACTCACCGGGCGTGCCGAGCGAGCGGCCGTCGATGGTCTTGTCGATGCGCTTGACCAGGCCGGTCAACACCTTGCCGGGGCCGCATTCGGCGATGCGCGTCGCGCCGCCCTTGGCCAGCGCCTGCACGCACTCGGTCCAGCGCACCGGCAGGTAGAGCTGGCGCACCAGCGACTCGCGGATCTCGGCGAGGCCCTCGTGCGAACGCGCATCGACGTTCTGGATCACCGGGATCTTCGGCTGGTTCCAGTTGTAGGCCTTGATCGCTTCGGCCAGGCGATTGGCCGCCTCGCGCATCAGCGGCGTGTGCGAGGGCACGCTGACGGCCAGTTTGACCGCCTTGCGCGCGCCGCGCTCGGCCAGCAGCGCGAGCGCCGCATCGACTGCCTGCACGTGACCGCCGATGACGATCTGTCCGGGCGAGTTGTAGTTCGCGGGCGCGACGATGTGATCGCCCGACACTTCGCGGCACACCTGCTCGACGACCGCGTCGTCGGCACCGAGCACCGCCGCCATCGCGCCGACGCCTTCGGGCGACGCTTCCTGCATCGCCTGGCCGCGGATGCGTACGAGATGCGCGGCATCGCGCAGCGCGATCACGCCGGCCGCGACCAGCGCCGTGTATTCGCCGAGGCTGTGGCCGGCCAGTTGCGCCGGGATCGCGCCGCCCTGCGCGACCCACAGCCGCCATGCCGCGACGCCGGCCGCGAGCAACGCCGGCTGCGTGTACTCGGTGCGGTTGAGCATCACGTCGGGGCCGCCCTGCGACAGCGCCCAGAGGTCGATATCGGCCCCGTCAGAGGCTTCGGCGAAGGTTTCGCGCACGCCGGCGTGCAGCTCGCCGAGCTCGGCCATCATGCCGATCGATTGCGAGCCCTGGCCGGGAAAGACGAAGGCCAGAGCCGGGATGGGCGATGGGTGATTGGAGATTCGGGAATGCTCGCTCATGACGATCCGCTCGTGCGTTGAAGGGGGAAGACGCGCCGGCCGAATGTGGAGTCAGGCGTGTCGCCTATTCCCGATTCCCCATTCCCGATTCTCAGTACTTGAGCAACGCCGACGACCACGTGAACCCGCCGCCGAACGCTTCCAGCAGCAAGGTCTGCCCGCGCTGCACCTTGCCCGAGCGCACGGCTTCGTCGAGCGCCAGCGGGACCGATCCGGACGAGGTGTTGCCGTGGCGATCGACGGTGACGATGACGCGATCCATCGACAGCTTCAGCCGCTTGGCGGTCGCCTCGATGATGCGCAGGTTGGCCTGATGCGGGATCAGCCAGTCGACGTCGGATTCCTTCATGCCGGCCGCTTCGAGCGTCTCGCCGACGATGCGGTCGAGCGTCTTGACCGCGACCTTGAACACTTCGCTGCCGGCCATCATCACGCGAATGCCGTGGTTCGGCTCGCCTTCGAGGAAACCGGCGGAAACGCCGACCGGGTTGTAAAGGAGGTGCTTGTAGCCGCCGTCGGCATGCAGCTTGGTCGTGATGATGCCGGGCTCGCTGGAGGCTTCGAGCACGACCGCGCCGGCGCCGTCGCCGAACAACACGCAGGTCGAGCGGTCGGTCCAGTCGAGCATGCGCGACAGCGTCTCGGAACCGACCACGAGCGCCTTCTTGACCTGGCCACTGCGGATGAACTGGTCGGCCACGCCGAGCGCGTACATGAAGCCCGAGCAGGCCGCGTTGACGTCGAACGCCGCGCAGCCGTTGGCGCCGAGGCGATGCTGCAGCAGGCAGGCGGTCGACGGGAAGATGATGTCCGGCGTGGTCGTGCCGAGCACGATCAGCTCGATCTCGCTGGCCTTGACGCCGGCGGCTTCGAGCGCATGCGTGGCCGCATAGAAGGCCAGATCGCCGGTGGTTTCGCCATCGGCGGCGCGACGGCGCTCGCGGATGCCGGTGCGCGACGCGATCCATTCGTCGCTGGTGTCGACGAGCTTCTCGAGGTCGGCGTTGGTGACGACTTTTTCCGGCAGGTAGCTGCCGGTGCCGGCGATGCGTGAGTAGATCAGGGTCGTTCCCCGTCAAAGGTGGGAATCGTGCCGGCGCGGCAGCCGGCCATCGTACCGGTCGACCTGGCCTTGCCGGATGCGCCACCGAGTGGCGCGCGCCATGGCGAAGAGCGACCTCGAGGCCTCACCACGCCGGCATGCGGCGCACCGGGCCGGCGATCTCAGCCGCCCGCACGGCACGTCCGGCACGGCGTCGACGCGAGGATCTCAGTCCTCGGTCGGGACGTGCTTCGACTCGATGACCTTCTTGCCGCGGTAGTAGCCGTCCTTGGTGACGTGATGGCGCAGGTGCACCTCGCCCGAGGTCGGGTCGGTGGCAAGCTGCTTGGCCGTCAGCGCATCGTGCGAACGACGCATGCCGCGGGTGGACGGGGTTTTACGGCTCTTGGCAACGGCCATGACACACTTCTCCGGGTTGAATAGCGAATGGGCGGAGGGGTTCTGCCCTTCCGCTTTGACACATGAACGATGGTGCGGCGGTCGTGCGGACCGCTAGTGTTTCTTCAACGAACCCAGCACCGCGAACGGATTGGGGCGCTGCTCGTCGGCCTCGTCTTCGGCCGGCGCATCTTTCCACTCCAGCGGCGCGCCCGGTTTCAGCGGCACCACCGGCAACGCAAGGATCAGCTCGTCCTCGATCACGTCGGCCAGATCCAGCTGGCCGTCGGCGACCAGCAGCGGCTCGTAGCCTTCCGGCAGAGACGCTTCCTCGCTTTCGGACGCGATCAGACCGAGTCGCTGATCGATCGCGACTCGGTACGCGAACGTCTCCAGTGTACGCTGACACGACAGCGGCAGCGCCGCCTCGACGCGCAGCGCGAGGAAGGCGATACCGAGACCGTCCCTGCCGAATTCGATCGAGTAGCGCGCCTCGCCCTCAGTGTCGGCGAGACTGCCGCGCAGCCGCTGCATCGATGCCAGCGGCAGCGAACCTTCGAACGTCCGCTGCGCCTGCACTTGGCGCGCGACATCCACGCGATCTGGCAAGGCGGCTGACATGGGCGCGCGATGGTAGGTGCGGACCCCTGCCCTGTCAACCGCAATCGACCATTGCCGGCCCGCGGCGGCATGCGCAGACTAACCGTTCCGACAGGGGTCGAAGCCGGGTGCACGGGGTCGTGAACATTCTATTGGCATGTCTTGCGGTCGCGGTCGCCGTGCTGGCCATGGCCGGCTGGCGGGAGCGCCGCCGCAGGCTGGATGCCGGCCTGCTCGGCGAGATCCTCGACCTGGCCGATGCGCTGGAACGCGAGCTGCTCGAATGCCGCGCGCGCCTGCGTGAAATCCCGGCCTTGGCGACCGCCCTGCCGCCGACCGAGTCGGCGCGGGCGACCTTGACCGCCGAACCGCTGGTACAGGACGCCCTGCGCGACCTGCTGGCGCATCGGCTGTGGCTGAAGGACCACGCCGCCGCGGCCTCGCGGCAGGAGCTCTTGTCGGCGCGCGATGCGCTGGCGGCGACGCGCGACGCACTGGCGCGCCAGCTCGATCGCCTGGCCGACGTGCGCACGGACCTTGCCCAGGCCGCCCACGGCGTACGCCCGGCAGTGCCGCCGCGATGACGGGCCCGACCGAGGTCGATCTCGTGCTCGCCTCCACCTCGCGCTATCGGCGCGAGCTGCTGGCGCGACTGACCCCCGCCTTCCGCACCCTCGCGCCGGACGTCGACGAAACCCGCCGCAGCGACGAGGCGCCGGCCGCGATGGCCGAGCGGCTGGCGCTGGCCAAGGCCCTTGCGGTCGGGGCGAACTGCCCGAACGCGCTGGTCATCGGCAGCGACCAGGTCGCCGAACTCGATGGCCGCGCGCTCGGCAAGCCGGGAACCGTCGAGGCCGCCTGCGCCCAGCTCGCCGCCAGCTCCGGCCGCCGCGTGACCTTTCATACGGCGCTCTGCCTGCTCGACACGCGCAGCGGACGCAGCAGCATGGCCGTCGATGCCACGCATGTCGTCTTCCGCCGACTGGATGCCGCCGAAATCGCACGCTACGTCGACGCGGAGCGACCGCTCGATTGCGCCGGCAGCTTCAAGGCCGAAGGGCTCGGCATCAGCTTGTTCGAGCGCATCGAAAGCGGCGACCCGACCGCCCTGATCGGGTTGCCGCTGATCGCACTGGCGCATCTTCTGCGCAGCGCAGGCATCCGCCTGCCCTGATACGGAATCTTCGAGGGGGATCGATCGAATGGAAACGACGGCAGCCTGGTACTACGTGGACGCGGATCACCAGCGGCAAGGACCTCTGACGCGCGAAGCCTTCTTGGACGCGTTCGATCGCGGCCTCCTCGATGCGGCGACCCTGGTCTGGCGCAGCGGCCTCGCCGCGTGGCAGCCGCTGGCCTCGGTCGTCGACGAACTCGGCCTGCGCGGGCGCGTGCCGCCGCCCGTCGTGGCGCGCGCGCAAGCGACGACGACGACGGCCGACGACATCGTCTACGCCGGTTTCCTCAAGCGTTGGGCAGCGCTGATCATCGACAGCCTGGTTCTGTTCGTGCCGACGTTCGTGCTCGCCTTCGTGTTCGGCTTCCTCGCCACGCTCTCGGGCGGTGCCGGCCAGAGTCCGATGTGGGCGCAAGCGATCGGGTATCTCGCCTGGATCATCGTCGCACCGTTCTACTACGCAGGCTTCGAGAGCTCGCGCCATCAGGCCACGCTCGGCAAGCAGGCCGTCGGCATCAAGGTGACCGATCTCGCCGGCCGGCGCATCGGCCTCGGCCGTGCGCTCGGGCGCTGGTTCGCCGCCGCCCTGTCGTACCTCACCTTGTATATCGGCTTCTTCATGGCCGGTTTCACCGAACGCAAGCAGGCCCTGCACGACTACGTCGCCGGCACGCTCGTCGTCGATCGCTGGGCCTTCAGCGAGCAGCCCGAGCGGCAACAGCGCACGCTCGGCGCCGGCATCGTCGTGCTGGCGATCGTGCCGGTGGTTTTCATCGCCCTCGTCGCCATGCTCGCCGCGATCGCCCTGCCCGCATACCAGGACTACACCTTGCGCGCGAAAGTCTCAGAGGCCCTCGTTCGGGGCGACGCCCTCAAGACCGCCGTCGCCGAAGCGCTGGCCGAATCCGATCGCTGCCCCGCGAACGGCGACGCCGGCATCGAAGCCGCTTCGTCGTATGCGAGCGGCATCGTTTCCGGCATCGCCGTCGCGCCGCGCGCCAACGGACGCTGCGGCGTCGACATCGCGCTGCGCGCACCGACGACCCCGCAACTGGATGGCCGTACGATCCGCTTGACGTTCGACCGCGCCAGCCGCCGCTGGGACTGCCGTACCGATCTCCCGCACCGCCTCATCGGCACCTTCTGCGAGACGGACGGCCCGGCGATCGCGCGCTGACCCTCGCCGCGACGAGAACTTCGGCGGCCGGCACCTTTCAAAAGGCCGCCCGCGACCGGATATGTGGCCTGGTCGCGGGCCGCCGCGCGTGCGGCCGCTACACTCCGATCCATCGCCGCGCGTGCCCGGGCAGCGCGGCTTCCACGGGAATCCCATGATCGAATCGCCCAAAGCCGTCCTGCCGACCGAACTGCGCGATCCACTCGCGCGCGCGATTGCCCAGGTCAATACCGTCGTGCTCGGCAAGCGGCGCGAGATCCGCCTCGCCTTCGTCTGCCTGCTCGCCGGCGGCCACCTGCTGATCGAGGACCTGCCCGGCGTCGGCAAGACCACGCTCGCGCATGCGCTCGCGGCCACGCTCGGCCTCGGTTTCCAGCGCGTGCAGTTCACCTCCGACCTGCTGCCCTCGGACATCATCGGCGTCGGCATCTACGAGCGCGAGACCAGCGCCTTCAAGTTCCACCCGGGACCGCTGTTCACGCAGCTGCTGCTCGCCGACGAGATCAACCGCGCGATGCCGAAGACGCAAAGCGCTCTGCTCGAAGCGATGGCCGAGGAGCAGGTGACCGTCGACGGCACAACGCATCGGCTGGCGCCGCCGTTCTTCGTCGTCGCCACGCAGAATCCGCTCGACTTCGCCGGCACCTACCCGCTGCCCGACTCGCAGCTCGATCGTTTCATGCTGCGCATGAGCTTGGGCTATCCGGATCGCGACGCCGAGCGCGCGATGCTCGCCGCGGCCGACCGCCGCGGCGTACTGGAAGCGCTGTCGCCATGCCTGACGCCGGAGCAAGTGCTGGAACTTCGCCACGCCAGCGCGGCCGTATTCGCCAGCCCGGCGCTGATCGAATACGTGCAGGCGCTGCTGACGGCGAGCCGCGAGCACCCCGAGGTGCGCATCGGCCTGTCGCCGCGCGCCGGCCTCGCGCTGCTCGCGGCGGCGCGCGCGCATGCCCTGCTGGCCGGGCGCGCGCATGCCGTGCCGGAAGACGTGCAGGCGGTGTTTCCGTTCGTCGCCGCACATCGGCTGACGCCGGGAGCGAGCGCGCGCGCGGACCGCGACAAGCTCGCGCTGCAACTGCTCGAAGCGACGCCGCTGCGTTGAGACGAGGAGCGCCGTGCATGCGGCCATGCCGATGAGTTCGACCGCCTTCGCCGACCTTCGCCTGCGCCTGCTCGCCGCGGCCGAGCGCCGGCTGCCCGCGCTCACCCGCCTGCGCCGCGCCGAAGCGCTGCCGATCCGGCTCGATCGCCGCCGCATCTACGTGCTGCCGAGCGCCTTCGGCATCGCGTTCGCGCTGCTGCTGTTCGTGATGCTGCTGGGCGCGCTGAACTACGGCAACAACCCGGCCCTGCTGCTGACCTGCCTGCTCGGCGCGGCTTCCGGCGCGAGCCTGTTCTTCGGTTTTCGCGCGCTCAGCGGCCTGGTGCTCGAACAGGTGCACGCGCGCGAGGCGCACGCCGGCGAGCCGCTGGAGATCCGGCTGCGCTTCGCGTCGGGTCCGCGCGTGCGCGCGAGCCTGCGGCTGCGCCGCGGCACGGCGAACGCCGCGTTCGCCCTGCCCGCGGATGCGCAGCGCGACGTCGAGCTGAGTGTCGTCGACGCGCGCCGCGGCTGGTTCCGGCCGGGCCGCGTGCGCGTCTGGACCGAGTATCCGTTGGGACTTTTCCATTTGTGGAGCTGGCTGCATCCCGACACGGTCTTCCTGGTCTATCCCGCGATCGAGTCGCCGGCACCGCCGCTGCCCGCCGGCGACGGCCGCATCGGCGAGCAGATCAATGCCGGCGCCAGCGAAGAACATGCCGGGCTGCGCGACTACCGAACCAGCGATCCGTCGCGCCTGATCGCGTGGAAAGCGTCGGCGCGCCACGACGGCCTGCTGGTGCACGATGCCGAACGGCGCTCCGGCGAAGCGCTGACGCTGGACTATTTCGGCCTGCACGGCATCGACATCGAAGCGCGCATTCGCCGCCTCACCGCCTGGGTGCTCGCTGCCGAAGCCGAACAGCGCAGCTATCGCCTGCGCCTGCCGCACGAGACGATCGGCCCCGGCCTCGGCGCGCAACAGCGCCAGGCTTGCCTGCGCGCACTCGCGCTGCTGCCGCAGGCCGATGACGGCGGCGGCGCATGACCGAACGCCTGGACGATCGCCAGTTCGAACTGCTCTGCGCAGCAGCAGGGGCGACCCTGCTCGCCCATATCGGCCACCTGCCGCTGTGGCTGTGGCTGCCGCTGGCGATCCTGCTGCCGCTGCGCGCATGGATGCGCCGGCAGGGCGCGCAGAAATTCGGCGCCTGGATCCGCCTGCCGCTGACCGCCCTGCTGATCGCGCTGGTCCTGGCGAACTTCGGCAACGTATTCGGGCGCGAACCCGGCAGCGTGCTCGGCTGCGGCCTGCTCGGGCTGAAGCTGCTCGAAGCCGAGCGTGTGCGCGATGCGCGCGTCGCGCTCGGTTTCGCCGCGTTCGTATTGATGAGCGCGCTGCTGTTCACGCAGACCTTGTTGTTCAGCGCGGCGGTCGGCGCCGTGCTGGTGCTGCAGGTCGCCGCACTGGTTTCGCTGGAGCCGGCGCCGCTCGCGCCACGCCGGCCGTTGCGCGCGCAGCTGCGGCTCGCCGCCCTCTTGCTCGGCGCCGGTCTGCCGCTCGCGGCGGCGGGCTTCGTACTGATGCCGCGGCTCGGTTCGCCGATGTGGGGCTCGCCCGGCAACGACACCGGACGCACCGGGCTCAGCGACAGCATGTCGCCCGGCGATCTGACGCAGCTGCTGGTCGACGAATCGCCGGCGTTCCGCGTCGATTTCGACGGCGCGCCGCCTCCTCCCGCCCAGCGCTATTTCCGCACGCTGGTGCTGTGGGATTTCGACGGCACCGCGTGGACGCGCGCACGCGGCCTCGGTCCCGCCGAACAGGCCGAGGCGCAGGGGGCGTTGTTCGACTACACCGTCACGCTGGAACCGACGGGCCAGCGCTGGGTGCCGGCGCTCGACCTGCCCTTGCGTGTCGGCGACGACACCGCCTCCCTCGGTGTCGACCAGAATGTCGTCGCCACGGCGCCGGTGACGCAGCCGCGCCGTTTCCGATTGCAATCGGCACCGCGCCACCTGCTCGCGCCGTCGCTCACCGCCGCGCAGCGCGCACGCGCGCTCAAGCTGCCGGATGGCTTCGATCCGAAAACGCGCGCCCTGGCCGCGCGCTGGCGCGCCGAAGGCCGCGACGACGCCGCTGTCGTGCAAGCCGCTCTCGATCTGTTCCACGCGAGCTTCACCTACACGCTGAGTCCGCCGCCGCTCGGACGCGACTCGGTCGACGACTTCCTGTTCGGCACGCAGAAAGGGTTCTGCGAGCACTACTCGTCCGCATTCGTGGTCCTGATGCGTGCGGCCGGCATTCCAGCGCGCGTGGTCACCGGCTACCAGGGCGGCTGGTTGAGCGGGGCCGACTCGTACCTGCTCGTGCGCCAATCCGATGCACATGCCTGGGCCGAAACGTGGATGCCCGGGCGCGGCTGGCAGCGCGTCGATCCGACCGCGGCCGTGAGTCCGGCGCGCGTCGAACTCGGCGCCGCAGCGGCGAACGGCAATCCCAGCTGGGAACAAGCCGACTGGCTGCGCGACCTGCGCAACCGGCTCGATTTCGCCAACCGCTTGTGGACCGAGGGCATCATCCGCTTCGACGCGTTGCGCCAGAAAAGCCTGCTGACGCCTTTCGGCATCCCCGAAGCGAACCAGGGCGACCTGCTGCTCGCCCTTTCCGCCGTGCTCGGCGCCGTGATGCTGCTGGCGACGATCTGGGCGATGCGCAGCAGTCCCGGTCCGAAAGGCGACGCGCTCGATCGCGCCTGGTCGCAGATGCGGCGCCGCCTCGCCCGCAGCGGACTCGGCGCGCGCGCGAACGAAGGCCCGCTCGACTGGCTGCAGCGCCTGCGCGGCAGCGCACCTGCACTCGCGGCGGAGTTGGCGCCCCTGGTCGACGACTACACCGCCTTGCGCTACGGCGCCGACACGCCCGATCCGGCCCGCGTGTCGGCGTTCGCGGGTGCGGTCCGGCGCTGGCGGATGCGAAGTCTTGTAAAGGGCTCGACATGACGCGACGGCGCCGCATTCAGCGCCGTCGATGTAGCATGCGGACTACCGTCATCCGCCTTGCCGTCCCGACTATCGATTGCTCGAGGAATCCATGAACAAGCTGTCCGTGAACAAGCCGCTAGCGCTCGCCCTGCTGAGCGCCGCCCTCGCTTCCTGCGCGACCGTGCCGAAGCCGTTGCAGGGCCAATTCTCGCCCGCCACCCCGCGCGACGCCGCCACCGCCGGCAGCGGCCAGACGGTGCGCTGGGGCGGCGAAATCATCAAGGTCGAGCCGAAGGCCGACGCGACCTGCTTCGAGATCCTGTCGCGCCAGCTCGACGACAGCGCGCGCCCGATCAAGCGCGATCCGAGCGACGGCCGCTTCATCGCTTGCCGCGCCGGCTTCTACGATCCGGAAGTGTTCGATCGCGGACGCGAAGTCACCGTCACCGGCCAGCTCAGCGGCACCGATCACGGCAAGGTCGGCGAATTCAACTACAGCTATCCGCACGTGGCGGCCGATGCCATTTATCTGTGGCCCAAGCGTCCGCTCTACGTCAACACGCCCTACTACGACCCGTGGATGTACGGCTACGGCGGCCCGTGGGGCTGGGGTCCGTATTGGGGCCCGTTCTGGGGCGGCGGCACCGTGATCATTCGCGACCATTCCAGCCCGCCGCCGAAGCCGACCCACTGACGCTGCACTTCCGCTACGCCGGCGTCATGCCGATGCCGGCATAGCGATCCAACCCATCCTACTGTCGGCATCCGCCGCAGATTGCAGAATGCTCCGATCGCCCGATCGGAGCATTCCATGAACCCCCGCCTCCCTCTGCTGCTCGCTGGGCTCGCGCTCGCATCGGCCGCACACGCCGACACCGTCCTGCTGAACGCGTCGTACGACGTGATGCGCGACTTCTACCGCGACTACAACCCGGCCTTCTCACGGCATTTCGAAGCCACTCGGCACGACAAGATCACGATCCAGCAGTCGCACGGCGGCTCCAGCAAGCAGGCGCGTGGGGTCATCGACGGCCTCGACGCCGACGTCGTGACGATGAACCAGAGCCTAGACATCGACATGATCGCTGCGAAGGGCAAGCAGGTGCGTGCCGACTGGGCGCAGCAGTTCCCGAACGACTCGGCACCGTTTTCGAGCCTGCAGGTGCTGATCGTGCGCAGCGGCAATCCGAAAGGCATCAAGGACTGGAACGACCTCGCCCGGCCCGGTTTGCAGGTCATCGTGCCGAACCCGAAATCCTCGGGCAACGGCCGCTACACCTATTTGGCGCTGTGGGGCTACGCGCTGCGCCAGCCCGGCGGCGACGATGCGAAAGCGCACGCGCTGGTCGCCGGCGTATTCCGCAACGTGCCGGTGCTCGACAGCGGCGGACGCGCGGCGACGACCACATTCATGGAACGCGGCATCGGCGATGTGCTGGTCACGTTCGAGAACGAAGCGGAGATGATCGCGAAGGAGTTCGGCCACGGCGGCTTCGAGGTCGTCTATCCGAGCGTGTCGATCCGCGCGGATCTGCCGGTCGCGCTCGTCGACGCCGTGGTCGACAAGAAGCGCACGCGCGCGGCGGCCGAGGAGTACCTGCGTTATCTATGGAGCCCGGAAGGCCAGGAAATCGCCGCGAGCAACTATCTGCGGCCACGCGACGAAGGCGTCGCCAGGAAGCATGCCGCGCAGTTCCCTGCCGTCGAGCTGTTCGGCGTCGACACGTTCGGCGGCTGGGCACAGGCGCAGAAGACGCACTTCGACGACGGCGGCACCTACGACCGCATCGCCGCGGAGATCGCGGCCACCAGGTAACCGGGTCGTCAGCCCGGCGGCCAATGCATCGCGCGGCCGGCGAGCAGGTGCAGATGGATGTGAAACACGGTCTGTCCGCCGTCGCGATTGCAGTTCATCACGACGCGATAGCCGTTTTCGGCAAACCCCTGCGCCTTCGCCCAGCGCGACGCCGCCAGCACGAGCTTGCCGACCGTCGCCGCGTCGGCGTCGGTCAGGTCGTTCAGGGTCGCGAAGGGCTGCTTCGGAATGAACAGCACATGCACCGGCGCCTGCGGGTTGATGTCGCGGAACGCGAGCACGTCGTCGTCTTCGTAGACGATGTCGGCGGGAATTTCGCGGCGGATGATCTTGGCGAAGAGGGTGGGCATTGGGAGAGCCGGGATTGGGGATTGGAGATTAGGGATTCGGAAGAGCCGAGATTGAGAATTCGAGATTGCGAATGCGGGATTCGAGACTCGGAAGAGCATAAAGCAGCTTTACCGAATCCCTAATCCCCAATCCCGGCTCCTAAAGCTCTTGCCTCCCCCCAAACGCATGCGCGAGCGTGCCGCGGTCGATGAACTCGAGCTCGCCGCCGAGCGGCACGCCGTGCGCGAGGCGGCTGGCGCGCACGCCCGCGGCGCGCGCGAGTTGCGCCAGCATGTGCGCGGTCGCTTCGCCTTCGACGGTGGGGTTCGTCGCGACGATCAGTTCCTGCACTTCGCCTTCCGCCAGGCGCGCCGCGAGCAGGTCGAGGCCGAGCTCCTTCGGGCCGAGCCCGTCCAGCGGCGACAAGCGCCCGAGCAGCACGAAGTACTGGCCGCGAAAGCCGGTCGCCTGCTCGATCACGAGCTGGTCGACCGGCGTCTCGACGACGCACAGCACGCTGCGATCGCGCGAACCGCTCGCGCACAGCACGCAGACCGGTTCCTCGCTGAACGTGCGGCAGCGCGTGCAGTTGCCGATGCGCTCGACCGCGACCGCGAGCCGCTCGGCCAGCTTGCGCGCGCCGACGCGATCGCGCTCCAGTACGTGAAAGGCCATGCGCTGCGCGGTCTTCGCGCCGACGCCGGGCAGGCAGCGCAGCGCGTCGATCAGGTCGGCGAGGAGAGGAGAACCTGCACTCACGTCAGAACGGCAGCTTCAGACCCGCAGGCAGGTTCATGCCGGCCGTCACGCCGCCGAGCTTCTCCTGGCTGATCGCGGCGACCTTGTTGACCGCATCGTTGACGGCGGCGGCGACGAGGTCTTCGGCCATCTCCGGATCGTCCGCGAACAGCTTGCGGTCGATCGTCACGCGGCGCACTTCGTGGCGGCCGCTCATCAGCACGCTGACGAGACCGCCGCCGGCCTGGCCGGTGACCTCCAGCTGCGCGATCTCTTCCTGCGCGCGCTTCATGTCTTCCTGCATGCGCTGCGCTTGCTGCATCAAACCGGCGAGTGGACCTTTCATTTCATTCACCTTTATTTTTGCGATCCGTCCGGGATCGCCGCAATCTGCAAGGTTGCGGCGTGCCCGCGATACTTGAGCTTCGGGATGTCTACCAGCAGCCATCCATGGCTGCACTTTTCAAAAAGAGCATTTCTTCAACCATCGGCTGGGCGGACGCTTTCGGGGATCACGCGGGCGTCGAACGTGTCGATCAGCGACTGCACGACCGGGTCGCCGCGCACGGCGTCTTCCGCGGCCTGGCGGCGTTGGCCGTCGGCGCGCGCGCGCTGCTCGGCCGGCGTTTCGGCGCCGCCGCTGTCGCGCTCGAACTTCACCTTGACCGGACGCCCGAGCGCCGCGCCGAGGCGCTGTTCCAACCCGCCGACCAGGGGACCTTCAGCCAGATGTTCGTGAGGCGGCCTGATCGCCAGGCGCACGAGATTGCCCTCGATCGCGATCAAGGTGGCGTGATGCGCGAGCTGGCCGACCGGTCCGCGCAGCTCCGCGCGTTCGATCAGCGCGCTCCAGTCGTCGGTCGTGTGCGAACCATGGCTCGTCGACGGCATGCCCGGTGGCGCGACCGCTGCAGACGATACGGCCGGCGTCGCTGCGGGGGCGCTGCTGCGTATCGGCGGTTCCGGTGGACGCGGTTCCGACAGGCGCGGCCCCGGCGGCGCAGACGGTGGGCGACTGCGCTCCGCGTCGGGTGCCACGCGCGCCGGCGGTGTCGGCCGTGCCGAACTTGTCGGCGTCGCCGCCGGTTCGCGCGAGGCCGCGATACCGGCCGCGCCGGCTGGCACGAATGCCAGCATGCGCAGCAAGGTCATCTCGAAACCGACGCGCGGCGTCGGCGCCAGCGGCAAGTCGCGACGGCCAGTGACCGCCATCTGGTACCACAGCTGCACGTCCTGCGGCGACAACCGCGCAGCCAGGCCGAGCAGTTCCGCGTGGTCTTCACCGGCCGCATCGGGGATCAGCTGCACCAGTTGCACGCGATGCAGCAGACCCGCCAGTTCGTCGAGCACCTGCGCGAAATCCGGCGCGAAGCTGGCGATGCGTTCGATTTCCTCGAGCAGGGCCGCGCCGTCGCCATTGGCGAGCACGTCGAGCAGCACGCGCACCTTGGCGCGCTCGACCGTACCGAGCATCGCGTGCACTTCGTTCGCATGCAGCGCGCCGCCGCCGTGCGCGATGGCCTGGTCGAGCAGCGACAAGCCGTCGCGCAGCGATCCGTCGGCCGCGCGCGCGAGCACGTCGATGCCTTCGGCATCGAACGCGATGCCCTCGGCGCCGAGGATCGCCTGCATCTGGCCGACGATCTGGTCCGGCGTCAGGCGCTTCAGGTTGAACTTGATGCAGCGCGACAGCACGGTCACCGGCAGCTTCTGCGGATCGGTCGTCGCGAGCAGGAACTTCACGTGCGGCGGCGGCTCTTCCAGGGTCTTCAGCAGCGCGTTGAACGCGCTCTTGGAGAGCATGTGCACTTCGTCGATCAGGTAGACCTTGTAACGGCCGCGCGTGGGCGCGTACTGCGCGTTGTCGATCAGCTCGCGCACATTGTCGATGCCGGTATTGCTGGCCGCGTCGATCTCGAGCAGGTCGACGAAGCGCCCGGCGTCGATCTCGACGCAGGCGCCGCATTCGCCGCATGGATTGGAGGTCGGACCGTGCTGGCAGTTCAGCGACTTGGCGAAGATGCGCGCAATCGTGGTCTTGCCGACGCCGCGCGTGCCGGTGAACAGGAACGCATGATGCAGCCGCCCGCTGTCCAGCGCATGCGTGAGCGCGCGCACGACGTGCTCCTGGCCGACCAGTTCGGAAAAGCGGCGCGGACGCCATTTGCGCGCAAGGGCTTGATACGACATGGGCAATTCGCAGGAGAGATTGGGATTGTAGCAAGCGGGGCAAGAGCCCGGCTCGCCGTTCGCAGCCTGGGTGTCGTTTGCTTGTGCGGCGCCGATGTGGCGAGTATCCTGCGCGGCCCGTCAGGCGGGTGCGGCTGGAATCGCGCGCCTGGCGGGATGCGGAGAGGTGTCCGAGCGGTTGAAGGAGCACGCCTGGAAAGTGTGTAAACGGGTCAAACCGTTTCGCGGGTTCGAATCCCGCCCTCTCCGCCAGTTTCAAGAGTGATGCATCGCCACGCTCTGTTGCGAGCCCAATCGGAGCCGCAGGAGGGCGGGGTTCGAACCCGCGAAATCCAATACGCCGGGTTCGACAGATCGGCAGGAAGCCGATCTGCACAGCGAAGCTGCCCGAAGGGCGAGGCACAGGATGTGCCGAGTGCATCCCGCTCCCAAGTTCATGGTGGCCCCGTCGGTGCCCCCGCGACGATAGCTTGCGAACTCCGCCAGGTCCGGAAGGAAGCAACGGTAGTGAGTGATTCGGGTGCCGGGGTGTCGCTGGCGGGGCCGCCACCTTTCAAGCCTCCGCTGAAACCTCTCGCGCAGCCATCCTTGGAGCGGCGTCCCATCGCCCTTCTTGGTTCCCCCTGACACAGCACGCGATGCCCGTTGGCGCCGCGAACGCCACAGCGCTCGACCTCCACCTCCAGACCGAGCCCCCTCCGTTTGCCATCGGTTGTCCCCCGCAAGCCGCCGTGCGACCTTGCGCAGTCCTTCGATCCGACTGCGGGCCGACGGATAGCCGTCTTGCAATTACTGGGGAATCACCGATGTCCAAGTACCGTTCTTCCCGGTCCGCGGGGAAAATCGCGGCGTTGTTTTCGATCGCTGTCGCGTCGATCGTATCGACCGCGGCCGTCGCTGCGCCGTCGACGCAGACGTTCTGGCAGAACACGCAGGCGCGTGCGCTGCCTGCCGATGCGCCGCAAGTTTCGCTGTACCGTCCGCTGCTGCTCGATGTCGGCGGCATCCAGGCCTATCTTGCCGATGCGCGCCGCAGCGGCGCCGCGTTCGAACTGGCCGTGCCGCGGCCCGACGGCGGTTTCGCCGAGTTCCTGGTCGCCGATTCGCAGACGATGCCGCCAGCGCTGCAGGCGAAGTATCCGCGCATCGCGAGTCTTGCCGGCAGCGACACGGCTGGCCGCAAGGTGCGTGTCGACGTGTCGCCGATGGGCTTCGAGGCGATGGTGTTCGAGAACGACACGGTCTGGGTGGTGCGTCCGGAATCGAATGCCGGCGGCAACCGCTACCTGGCCTTCCGGCGTGCGGATCTTGCGGCGCCGAACGACGCGTTCCAGTGCGGCGTGCACGGCGACTCGCCCGATCCGGCCGGCCATGGCCTGCTCTCGCAGCCGGGACCGACGACCCAGACCGGCCAGACCCAGCGCGTCTATCGCGCGGCCGTCGCGGCCAACCACAATTATGTCGGTCGCGTCTGTACCGGCAACGTCACGGTCGAATGCGGCCTGGCTGCCGTCGTCACCGCGATGAATCGCGTCAACCAGGTCTACGAGACCGAGCTCGCGGTGCACATGACCCTGGTCCCGAACAACGACGAGATCATCTATCCGACCGCGGCGGGCGACCCGTACTCCAACGACGGCGGCGCGCTCGACGAAAATCCGGGCAACCTCAACAGCGTGATCGGCCTGGCCAACTACGACATCGGCCACGTGTTCACGACCGGCAGCGGCGGTGTCGCCGGCTTGCGCGTCACCTGCACGACCAGCAAGGGCCGCGGCACGACGGGGCTTTCCAATCCGACCGGCGATGCGTTCTGGATCGACTACGTCGCGCACGAAATGGGCCACCAGTTCGGCGGCAACCATACGTTCAACTCGACGGCCGGCAGCTGCGGCGGCGGCAACCGCGCCGCGTCCGCCGCGTACGAACCTGGCAGCGGCACGACGATCATGGCCTACGCCGGCATTTGCGGCGCCGACAACACGCAGCCGCATTCCGATCCGTACTTCCACGCCAAGAGCCTGGAAGAGATCGGCACCTGGATCGGCGGCAACGGCGGCAGCTGCACCGTGGCCACGCCGAACCCCGATATCGCTCCGGTGATCGACACGGCGAGCCTGACGACCGGCTTCACGATCCCCACGCACACCGCTTTCGCACTCAGCGGCAGCGCCAGCGACGCCGACGGCGACGTGTTGAGCTACAACTGGGAACAGTACGACCTGGGACCGGCGACGACGCTGGCGCAAGGCGATACCGGCGCCGGGCCGATCTTCCGCACGTTCAACGCGACTGCGGACGGCACGCGCATCTTCCCGAAGATCGAGAGCGTGCTCGGCGCGCCCCTCGTCAAAGGCGAGGCGTGGCCGGTCACGACGCGCGATCTCAATTTCCGCCTGACCGTGCGCGACAACCACGATGTTCCGGGCACGCCGCAATACGGCGCGACGGTCAGCGCGAACGGCATTCAAGTCCACGTCACGACCGCAGCCGGACCGTTCGCCGTCACGCGTCCGAACACGAACCTGACCTGGGGCCGCGGCGAGACCCATCTGGTCAGCTGGGACGTGGCCGATACCGACGCCGCACCGATCGCCTGCAGCAGCGTCGACATCGCTCTTTCCGTCGACGGCGGCGCGACCTGGCCGAACACGCTCGCCACCGGCGTGCCGAACAACGGCGGCGCCAACATCGTCGTTCCGGCACAGCCGGACACGACCCAGGCGCGCGTGCGCGTGACGTGTGCCGACAACATCTTCTTCGACGTCTCCGACGTGAATTTCGCGATCGCCGCCACCGGCGATCCCGACCCGATCGCCGCGAACGCCACGGTGACGCCGAGCAGCCTCGCCTTCACGCTGAACGCCGGCGCGACATCCTCGCTGCCGCTCGCGATCGGCAACAGCGGCGATGCGAGCACGACGGTCGGCTGGACGATCACCGAGTCGACCGACGGCTGCGCGACCGACGGCGATGTCGACTGGCTCGCCGTCGCGCCCGCCAACGGCAGCGCCAGCGGCGGCGCCAGCGACACAGCCAATGTCACCGTCGACGCGACCGCGCTCGCTGCGGGCACGCAATCGGTGAGCCTATGCGTACGCACCGACGACGCGCTGCATCCCTTGTTCGTCGTACCGGTCGACGTGACGATCAACGAGCCGGCGGGCGACGAGATCTTCAAGGATGGATTCGAAACAGAAGGCGGCCAGGTCTGCGTGCCGACGCAGCTGTTCGAGGACGCGAGCTTCGAGGCGACCGTCGCCGGCGATCCGGCGACCAATCCATCGTGGAACGGCGACGACAGCGTCAGCGGCTCGCCGTTCTGCGACGAAAGCTGCGACGACAACGCAACCATCGTCGCGCGCACCGGCGACTGGTTCGTCTGGTTCGGCGGCTGGGACCAGCCGAACACCTCGTCGCTGAGCCAGTCCGTCGTGCTGCCGGCCGGGCAGCCGCGCTGGCTGAACTACTGGATCATCAACGGCATCGCGGGCGACGCGACGGCGAGCTTGAACGTCAGCATCGATGGCACTGCCGTGCTCGCCGTCGACAGCGGCGACACCACCGACGCCTACGCACCGCGCTCGTTCGAAGTGCCGGCGACGTACCTGGACGGCCAGTCGCATGCGATTCGTTTCGACTGGTCGGCCGACGCGAACAACGGCGATGTCGGCGGCGCGATGATCGACGACGTGACGCTCGACTGCAGCGCGCAGCCGGTGAAGGTGGCTCCGTCGAAGCCGGGCACGCTGCCTGCGCGACGCCATCACCACTGACGACGACCGTTCGAAGCAATGCGAGAAGGCCTCTTTCGAGAGGCCTTCTTTTTTACGGGGATGTGGCGCGCTCGGAACCGTCGACGGGCGTATTGTCCGGATGCAGCCAGCCCGATTCGCCGTCGGCGTAGTGCTCGTTTTTCCAGATCGGTACGCGCCGCTTCACTTCGTCGATGATCCAGCGGCACGCGTCGAATGCCGCACCGCGATGATCGGCGCTGACGCCGACCCAGACCGCCATGTCGCCGATCGCCAGAGTGCCGACGCGGTGGATGCAGCGTACTTCGCGGATCGCGAAGCGCACCGCGGCTTCGTCGAGCAGCTTCTGCCCTTCGCTTTCGGCCAGCGGCGCGTAGGCCTGGTAGTCGAGCCGCTGCACGGCACGGCCGTCGTTGTGGTTGCGCACCCAGCCTTCGAAGCTGGCATAGGCGCCCGCGGCGGCGTGATCGAGCGCGACGCGTTCACGGGCGACGTCGATCGGGGTGTCGCTGAGCCGGAAACGTTGCGATGACATGGAGAGGTCCGGAGGCGCTGGGTTCCGGCGTCCGCCGGAATGACGTGAGAATAATCGCGGTGACGAGGTTGCGTTTGTCGTGATGACGAAGTTGTGCTTTCAGCAGCGCAGGTGCTGCGCCGCCGACCGGCGCAGGCTATCCGCCCGACACCGGCGGCAGGAACACGACTTCGTCGCGTTCGGCGAGCGCCTGGTCCCAGCCGACGAACGCGCCGTTCACGGCCACGCGCAGGCGATCCGGCGCGAACGTGAAGCCATGCGCACCGGCCACTTCGGCATACAGCTCGCGCGGGGTGCGCGCGGCGCTTTCTCGCACTTCCTCGGAACGTCCGGCACGGTCGGCGAGGCTCGCGAAGTACAGCAGCTTGTAGCTCATGCGACCACCTTGCCCTGCTTCACGCGGCGCTTGCCGCCGCTCTTCTCGACCAGATGCAGGCCGTCGATGACGATCTCGTGCGACAGCGCCTTGCACATGTCGTAGACGGTCAACGCGGCGATGCTGGCGCCGGTCAGCGCCTCCATTTCCACGCCGGTCTTGTGCGTCAGCGCGACGGTACAGCGGATCCGCAGTTCCTTCTTCGTCGCGAACTCCGCTTCGATGCGGCAATGCTCGATCGGCAGCGGATGGCAGAACGGGATCAGCTCGTGCGTGCGCTTGACCGCGAGCGTGCCGGCGATGATCGCCGTGTCGACGATCGGGCCCTTCTTCGTACGCATGTCGAGTTCGCGCAGCACTTTCGCCACTTCAGCCGGAAAGCGCACGACGACTTCGGCGACGGCCTCGCGGCGCGTGGCGGCCTTGTCGCCGACGTCGACCATGCGGGGACGGCCTTCGGGCGAGAGGTGGCTGAGTTTCTTGGTTGAAGATTGGGTCATGGCGTTCTTGCGTTCATCGTATGCGCCTCGCTGCCCCCTTCCGCCCTTCGGGCACCTTCCCCCGCGCGCGGGGGAAGGAACAGCAAAGGGGGTACGACACACATGTCGCGATGTGCCTTCCCCCGCCTGCGGAGAGGTGCCGAAGGGCGGAAGGGGGCCACGCATCCCATCGCGCGCCCTCACCCGCCGATCGCATACATCTCCACATGTTCGCGCGACGCCGCGGTCGCCGCGGTGCGCAGCTCGCTGTAACGGTCGTCGCGCGCGTGCCAGACGGCGCGGATCAAGCCGGTCATCTCGGCATCGCTGGCGCCGGCGCGCAGCGGACCGCGCAGGTCGTGCCCGCTGCCGGCGAACAGGCAGGTGTAGAGACGGCCGTCGGCCGACAGGCGTGCGCGCGAGCAGTCGCCGCAGAACGGCTCGGTGACCGAGCTGATGAAGCCGATCTCGCCCTGGCCGTCGGCAAACCCGTAGCGGCGGGCGACTTCGCCGCCGTAGTTCGGTTCGAGCTCGACCAGCGGCCAGCGCGCGGCGATGCGCGCGCGCAGTTCCGCGCTCGGCACGACCAGGTCCTGGCGCCAGTCGTTGCAGGTGCCCACGTCCATGTATTCGATGAAGCGCACGATGTGCCCGCTGCCGCGGAAGCGCTCGACCAGATCGACGATCTCGCCGTCGTTGGTGCCGCGCATGACCACGCAGTTGAGCTTGAGCGGTCCGAAACCGGCGCGTTCGGCCGCCGCGATCGCTTCGAGCACGGTGCCGATGTCCCCGCGTCCGCCGGACATTGCGCGGAAGGTTTCCGGCACGATCGTGTCGATGCTGAGCGTGATGCGCTTGAGTCCGGCCGCACGCAGCGCGTCGACGTGCGGCGTGAGCAGGCTGCCGTTGGTCGTCAAAGCGATGTCGTCGATCCCCGGCACTGCGGCGAGCTTTCGCACCAGTTCGGGCAAGTCACGCCGCAGCAGCGGCTCGCCGCCGGTCAGGCGCAGCTTGCGCACGCCGAGGCCGGCGAAGATCGTCGCCAGACGCTCGATCTCCTCGAAACGCAGGCGCTCGGCCTTGCTGAGGAATTCGTGGTCGCGCGGGTACTGGTCTTCCGGCATGCAATAGGGGCAGCGGAAGTTGCAGCGGTCGACGACCGAGATGCGCAGGTCCGTGAGCACGCGCCCGCGCTGGTCGCGCGGCGGCGACAACTCGACCTTCAGCGGAATCGCAACGCCCATCTCAAGCGACCTCGGACTTTTCCAGCACGCGCTGCGGCGCTCGCAGGGCGACCACGTCGTCGCGGCGCGCGACGCGGAATCCGCGCGCTTCCATCGCGCGCGCATCGGCTTCGTTGGCGTAGTGATAGAGCATCATGCGCTCGCGCAACGGCGCAGGGTACTCGTCCAGGTCGTCGAGCCCGGTGTGCGAAGGGTTGCCGATGACGGCGCAGTCGTGTGCGACGAGTTCATCATGCGCAGCATACACGCCCAGCATCTCCGGTACCGGCCGCGTATCCCCGGTCCAGACGACGCTGCCGGCGAGCGACAGGCCGAACGACGTGCCGGGCGCGTGGTGGCGCGTGGCGAACACGTCGAACCAGAGGCCGTCGCACCAGAAGCCGCGCGACAGCGGCACCAGCGTGAACGCGTCCCAGAAGTTCGCGCCGCCTTCGGCCAGCACTTCCGGGTAGTCGGCCACGCGCGCCTGCAGCAGCGGCACCAGCGCCGCGTGCGCATACAGACGCACGCGGCCGCGCCGATGCATGTCGAAATACACTTTGTAGAACAGCCGCTCGAGACCGCCGACGTGGTCCATGTGCGTATGCGTGAGATAGATCGCCTGCGGCGCTTCGCCATAGTGCGCGAGGTACGCCGACAACGCTTCCGGCCCGCAATCGATCATCAGCAGCGGCGCGCCGTCGCGCTCGATGACGCCGCAGGCCGAGCCGAGCTCCGGCGCCTGCGCGCTGCCGACGCCGAGGAAGCGCAGCGCCAGGCTCACGACACGGCCCCGCGCGGCGCGGCAGCATCGACCGTGCCGGCCATGCCCGCGTGATAGGCGGCCAGCAACGGATGCCAGAATTGCGCATCGAAGTCCGCGGCGCGTTTCGCGCCGAGCTTGTCGAACGACCGGCGCAGGCGCTTCAGATTCGCCTGCTGCCAGGCGAGCGCAGGCTTGCGCAGGCGGCTGCGATCGAAGTCGATCAGCCAGACGCCCTGCTCCGCGTCGACCAGGATGTTGTGGGCGTTGAGATCGGCATGCCAGACCTCGGCGGCATGGAAGCGCGCGATCGTGCGGCCGACGCGTTCGGCGAGGGCCGTGCTCAGCGTGGCTGAGGCGAGGCGCTGGGCGAGGGTCTGCGCCGAGGCGATGCGCCGCGTCAGGAGATCGGCGCGATAGGACAGGCCTTCGCGCACATAGCGCGCAGCGACCGGCGCCGACACGGGCAGGCCGCTCTCGGCCAGGTGCGCGAGCAGGCGGAACTCGCGAAACGAACGCGTTCGCGCGGCGCCGCTCCACAGGTAGCGGTCGGCGCTGACCCGCGCGGCAAGGCCGCCGCGGTGGTAGTGACGCAGCGCGCAGGCGCCTGCCGGCGTCTCCACGAAGACGACGCCGCCGCGGCCGCCGACCTGGACGTCCGCCTTGCCGAGCGCGGCCCAATGCGCGCGCTCGAACCACGCGTCGTCCGGCGCGGTCCCGATTGCACGGTCGAACAGGATCGCCCCTGTACCCGTCGTACCCGTACCCGCCGCGCCAAAGCCAGCCGATGGAACTTGCGCCTCGATCATGCGTCTGCCAAGTTTCCGGTTCGCGTGGACGCCGCTGCGCCCACTCCCCTGCAAATGGTAGCAAGCGCCGCATGGATCAAGCTGCAATGTCCGCCACCGCGCCCGGTTCGCTGTGCCTGCTGCGTACTTCGGCGCTCGGCGACGTCACCCATGTGGTGCCGCTGGTGCGTACCCTGCAGAAGGCGTGGCCGCAGACGCGGCTGACCTGGCTGGTCGGGGCCTTCGAGCATCGCCTGGTCGGCGACCTACCCGACGTGGAATTCATCACTTTCGACAAGCGCACCGGCAAGAGCGGCTTTCGAGAAGTTCGCGAGACGCTGGCCGGGCGCCGATTCGATGCGCTGCTGCACATGCAGGTCGCGCTGCGCTCGAACCTGCTCAGCCTCGCGGTCAAGGCCCCCTTGCGCATCGGCTACGACCGCAAGCGTTCGAAGGATCTGCACGGATTCTTCGTCAATTGCCGCATTCCGGCGCGCAGCGGCGAGCACGTGCTGGACGCGATGGCGAGCTTCATCGAACCGCTCGGGCTGAAGCAGACCGAGGTGCGCTGGGACATCCCGATTCCGCCGCAGGCGCACAAATTCGCCCAGAAACACCTGCCGGGCGAGAAGCCGACGCTGCTGGTGAGCCCGGTCTCCAGCCACCGCCTGCGCAATTGGCGGCCGGAGCGCTACGCCGCGGTGATGGACCACGCGTCGCTGGAACTGGGCTGGCGCGTCGCCCTGTGCGGCGGGCCCAGCGAATTCGAGCGCGAATTCGGCGACGCGATCCTCGCGCAGATGAAGACGCGCCCGCTCGACCTGATCGGCAAGGACACGCTCAAGCAGCTGATGGCGCTGCTGCAGCGCGCGACGCTGGTGCTCTGCCCCGATTCCGGACCGATGCACATCGCCAACGCCGTCGGCACGCCGGTGCTCGGGCTGCATGCAGCGAGCAATCCGGCACGCTCCGGACCGTATTCGGATCGTCGATGGTGCGTCGACCGCTACGACGCGGCCGCGCGCAAGTTCCGCAAGAAGCCGGCCGACGCGCTGCCGTGGGGCACCAAGCTGGAACACCGCGGCGTGATGGACCTGATCGAGGTCGACGCGGTCATCGAGCGGCTCGAGGCCTTCGCAGCGGCCCGCGCCGAAGCCTGAGCCGAACGCCGGCGTGCGTAGGTAAAGAAATCCACAAGGCACCGGACGGCATTTCTGAAAAATGTTTCATCCAGACCCGCCCTTTATATTCAGGCAGGCGGCGCCATCCTTGTGCTCGCACCGGGGCGACCTCTTCCTCCCCAGTTGATGCCCCCGGTCGCTGCATGCGTGAGCATCCAAACCAGGACGGTCGTTGCAGCCATGGAAGGCCGTGCTCGCGGCGGCAGAGGTTCGAGGTGCAGGCAGCGCGGATCGCTTTGCCCTCCTCTCAGCGGTAGCTTTCGTAGGATTTTTCTTCCACCAGCGTCGAGCCGAGCTTGTCGTTGATCGCGCGCTTGACCGTCGCGCGCTCGTCGTTGCGGATGTACACGGAACGCGCAAGCTCGATGAACTCGTCATCGAAGGCCTTGGCCTTCTCCTTCACGCGAATGCGGTCCTCGATGTCCCACAACGCTTCGTTGACCGCACGCAGTTCGCCGCGCTCGGCGGCGATGTCGGTGCGCGAGGCCGCCGCGGCCGCCCACGTCCCGTTCAGCAGGTCGAGCTCGACCCGCACGTTGACGAGCTTGGCCGAATCCTTGATGCGTTCGGACTTGATCTCGAGGATCGTGATCTTGTCGATCAGCTCGCCATAGGAGACCGGGACGGAAATCGTGCTCATGGGGATGGGTCTTCGTCGATTCGGAGAGGATGCAGCGGCCCCGGGGAGGGGCGCGGCCAGCCCGCAAGTGTAGCCTGACGCCGCAGACGGTTGTTTCGTCGCGCGCACCCCCGTATGATGCGCGACCTTCGACACGGAGAGGTGGCAGAGTGGTCGAATGCGCCGGATTCGAAATCCGGTTTACGGTTATGCCGTAACGTGGGTTCGAATCCCACCCTCTCCGCCACGCAGACTGCCCATGTGAGTTCGGGTCTCTGCTGAAGCCGAAAAGCGCGCCACGTGGCGCGCTTTTTTGTTTTTGAGGCGCACTACGTAGGGCGTGATTCTCGCCCAAACCGCCGGTTTTGATGCCCCGTCTCCGTGGGCGCTTAGCAGGAGTTCGGAGTCGCAGGCCGCCGATCGACTGGCGAACTGGCGTTTTTGTGACTTTCCGCCAGCGGCGGAGAATGCGGCGTCCACTCCGACGCAAGCCAGTCCACGCAAACGCGAGGATGAGGGCCGGCTGAAGCATCTGGCCAGGTTGATCCACAGTCAGCCATGGGCGTTCCCGCGGTTCCGATGGCATCGCTCATCGGGCCACTTGCTGCGCCATCGCGCACACTTCTCGCACGCGCTCTCGCAACCACCGATGCGCCGCATCCGCATGCATACGGGGATGCCACAAAAGCGAGACAGTGAAGTCAGGGAGGTCCAGCGGAAGCGTGAAAGTCCTTAGGTCTGTTCGCAGCTTGTTCGTATGCGTCTCTGGAACCGTGGCTACGAGGCCGGCGTCGCGCGCAAGCGCGAGCGCACCGCCGAAGCTATCCACGACCGTCACGACTCGGCGAACGAGGCCTTGCGCCTGCAGTGCGTCGTCGATGGCGCCGCGGTGACCCTGCCGGCGGGCCACCACCACATGGCTGGCCTGCGCATAGCGCGCGGGGGTCACGCGTCCGCGCGCTAGCGGGTGGTCGGGGCGGACCACACCGACGAAGCGGTCGCGCAGCAGCGCCTGCGCGCGCATTTCGGGTCCGGTTGACTCCCCAACAACGCCGATCTCCAAGTCGACACTGGCGTCACGCAGCGGCGCGTTGTCCTTGTCCGGTTTGGGTGCAAAGCGCAGGTTGACGCCGGGAGCTTCTGCGGCGATGCGGACGATGAGCGCGGCGCCGAAGTTCTCCACGAAGCCATCGCGCGTGCGCAGCGTGAACGTTCGCTCGAGCCGCGCAAGGTCGAGGCGCTTGGCGGGACGCAGGAGCGCCTCCGCCTCGCGCAGTGCCGGGCCTGTGCGTTCGCGCAAAGCGATCGCATGGGGTGTTGGCACCAGCCCGCGACCAGCGCGCACTAGCAGTGGATCGCCTGTGGTCTCGCGCAGGCGTGCGAGCGACCGGCTCATCGCTGACGCGCTCAAACCGAGACGCTGCGCGGCGCGGGCAACGTTGCCTTCGGCGAGCAGCACGTCGAGCGTCAGGAGCAGATTGAAGTCGGGATGTGGCATGGGGGGATATTGGCATGACATGGCGTCTGGTGCATGTTTGGAATGCAAGCCATGCGTCTTCCGCCATGCGTCGACCGCACCTACGCTGCCTATCGACGACATTGCCTAGGACGACCATGAAAGTCCCCGATACTCGCCGCCCGGCCCTCGCCTGCCTGTGCCTCACGATGCTGATGCCATCGCTCGACGCGAGCATCGCAAACGCCAGCCTACCCGCGCTGGCGCATGCCCTCGACGCGACCTTCGTGCAGGTGCAGTGGGTGGTACTTGCCTACCTGCTCATCATTACGGCACTGATCGTGAGCGTAGGTCGGCTCGGTGACCTGCTCGGGCGCGGCCGACTGTTGACGGCTGGCGTCGCGCTCTTCACCGCCGCGTCACTGTTGTGCGGCCTTGCGCCCACCCTCGGCATGTTGGTGGCAGCCCGCGTGCTGCAAGGCCTGGGCGCCGCCGCAATGCTGGCGCTGACCGTCGCGCTTGTGGGCGAGACCATGTCCAAGGAACACACGGGTCGCGCCATGGGCTTGCTAGGCACGATGTCGGCACTAGGAACCATGCTCGGCCCCTCATTGGGCGGGGTGCTGACGGCGAGCCTCGGCTGGCGCGCGATCTTCCTCGTCAACGTGCCGATCGGCCTCATCAACGTGTGGCTCGCCTATCGCTATCTGCCTATGGCGCGTCCGGACCGTACGAGCCCGCGTCCGCGCATCGATCTTGTTGGCACCGCACTGTTGGCTGGTACGCTCGTGGCTTATGCGTCTGCGATGACTCTTGGCCGCCACCATGCGTTCGCGTTAATCGGAGCGGCACTGATCGGAGCACTTGCATTTCTGGCCGTCGAGGCCCGTGTCACCGCGCCGCTCGTGCGTCTGTCGATGTTCCGGGACCCGGCGTTGTGCGCGGGACTGACTGCTACCGCACTGGTGGCGACGGTCATCTCGACCACCCTGGTCGTCGGTCCGTTCTATCTCGCCCGTTCGCTGGCGTTGCCGGACGCGCGGGTAGGACTCGTGTTGTCGTGCGGCCCCCTCGTGTCGGCACTCGCCGGCGCCCCCATGGGCCGTCTCGTCGACCGTGTTGGCGCATCGCGCACTGTTATGGCCGCCCTCGCGGCAATGGCCATCGGCGCACTTCTGCTGGCGCTGCTGCCGTCCAAATTCGGTGTGACTGCGTGGCTGGGTGGCATCATCGTGCTGACGATTGGCTATGCGAGCTTCCAGGCCGCCAACAACACAGCCCTGATGCTCGGCGCCGATGCAGCCCAGCGCGGTGTCGTCTCTGGGCTGTTGAGCTTGTCGCGCAACCTGGGACTCATCACCGGGGTCGCGACCATGGGTGCGGTTTTCGCCGCAGCGTCGCCGGCTGTCGATGTCACCGGTGCCAGTGCGACGGCAGTGACCCAAGGCATGCACCATACTTTCGCGGTCGACGCTATGTTGATGAGCGCAAGCCTATGTATGGTCGGGGCCGTAGGCTGGTGGCGTCGAAGCCGCTCGGCGGCCACGAGACGTCCGCTCCCGGTTTGACGCCGGCACCGTCGTCGTTCGACTGGCGAGCATGCGTTTTCTCGGCGACGCGAGCCACGCAGATTCAGGCAGGATCAAGTCCGAAGCGTCGGCGCTGTTCGGCCCAGTCCATCGGCGGCGGATCGAGAAGCTGCCGGACGGTCATGCCAACGGGTTGGCGGCCGTCCAAAATGCGCTGCATGAGTTCGGGAACCAGTAGCGAGCCTCGGAGTACCCGGGCGACGTACCGCTCGGTGACATTCTCGGCCTTGGCGATCGCCTGGATCGACGGCATTTCGCCGCTCGTGATCTGGTGGTACCAATGCCGGCCCCTCGCCAGAAAGCGGATCAGCGGTTCGTTGCGCTGGCCCGATTCATCGGGTGCCATAGCCGTGGGGATCACCAAACGGATCTCGTGGCCAGTCCGATGGAGCCTCATGGGCTGAACAAGCTCGATCGTCGCTTCGGCGTCTTCAGCAGGCATCAGGCCCAACGCGCTCCGCAGCGCCAGCCGATCGATCTTGATGGTCAGCTCTTCGCTGCCAACGACGATTCTTGCTACCAGGGGCCTCCACGCCTCCCACCTCGATTCCCCCGCGGACGCCTCAAGAGCGGTCGCATGATTCAATGCGGCCTTCATGGAAGCCGGGGAATCACCCGGCTCAAGGACGGCGTCAACGACGGCTTTCGATCGAGCGAAGAAGGTTTGAAGGCGTTGACCGACGTGCTGCTCCAGCTCATCGGCCGGATAGCGGACACTTGGGTCGTGTGGCTTGGCTGCCTTGGCCACGTAGTAGCGATACCGTCGATGTCCCTTCGTGGTGTGCACCGGCTTGCAGCTCACGCCCTCCTCATTGGTCAACAGTCCCAACAAAGGATGCTTGGCTTGTGCCTGCGGCAACGTGGAGTTTGCCCTTCGGGTACGGTCACGGAGCGCCTGAACAGCATTCCATAGATCTTCCGGAACGATGGCTTCGTGCCGCCCCGGATAGCGTTCGCCGCGATGTGCGATCTCCCCTCGATAGATCGGATTGGTCAAAATCTTGAGGAGCGCACCGCTGGTCAGCGAACACCCACCGTAGGTGCTACCGCTCGCGGTGGCCCTCTGCTTGCTCCGGATGCCCTCTTCCCGAAGCACATCTCGAAGCCGGGCGACCGATCCCAGCTCCAGGTAGCGGCGAAAGGTCCCTCGGACCTGCTCCGCCTCATCGGGATTGACCTTGAGCGTCCGTCCGTCAGGGTCATAGCCCAGGGGGACCAGACCACCCATCCACATACCCTTCTTCTTCGACGCGGCGATCTTGTCGCGGATCCGCTCGCCCGTGACCTCGCGCTCGAACTGGGCGAAGGACAGCAAGACGTTCAGAGTCAGACGTCCCATGGAAGTCGTGGTGTTGAACGCCTGGGTCACCGAAACGAACGACACCTTGTGCCGATCGAACAGTTCGACCAGCTTAGCGAAGTCGCTCAACGCTCGCGTCAGGCGGTCGACCTTGTAGACCACGATCAAGTCGATTGTTCCAGCAGCGATGGCCGCCAACAGCTTTTGCAGGGCCGGCCGTTCTAGCGTGCCGCCTGAGTAGCCGCCGTCATCGTAGTGGTCATGCATCAATTTCCACCCCTCGTGGCGCTGGCTCTGGATATAGGCGGCGCAGGCTTCGCGTTGGGCGTCGAGCGAGTTGAAGCTCTGGTCGAGACCTTCGTCCGACGACTTGCGGGTGTAGATCGCACAGCGGCGGGACGCGTTCATGCCCGCTCCTCCCTAGCACTTTCGGGTCGCCCTCCACGCTTGAGACCGAAAAAACGAGGTCCCGACCAGCGAGCACCGGTGATCTCGCGAGCAACCTCGCTGAGGCTTCGATAAACCTTTCCTCGATAGGCAAATCCGTTCTCAATCACCATGACTTCGTGGTTGGCATGACCCCACGATCGGACTAGCCGCGTGCCGAGGGTCAGATTGCCGCACGGGTCGTCCGGCGAGGATTGCTCCACGCCGCCGCTCGGCGCCTTGGCGAGGGCCCGTTCAAGCATCTTGGGAAAGCCGCCCACCGCTCGCTCCTGAAGGCCTTGCGCCAGCAGCTTGATGAGGAAGTCGCGCGGCATCCTTAAGGGCGGCGGCCCGGAAAAGACGGAGGTCCAGGCAAGTTTCAGGGCTTCGAGGTCAAGCTGAGCTATTTCTTCGAGGGTGGGGCGCTGAGCGCGTGCCATGTCGGTATTCCAGAAAGGACCGGCGACATTGACGCTCTGTTGCGGCACGGAAGCCACTTATCCTGGCGGTTGGCGCCATTTCGCGAGAGGACTGGCTTCGGGCGGCAATCCTGGCGTCAATGCCGGCAGCGGCCGCCTCCCGGCCGACACAGAAGCGCGGTGCCGTGGGTCGTCCGTCCAAACGAAAGCAGCGCCCCAATGCCACCGCATCACTTGCCATTGACTATGCTGACGAACTCGATCAGGGCTGCGCTCAGGCCATCGCGATTGCTTCGCTAGTCATGGAGGCTGATGCGGAACCGGCAATCCAGGACTCTGGTTGGGCGATTCGAGATCTGATCGAGCGAGTCAAAGCCCTCGGTGAATCGCTATTCCAGCTAACGCGCCCATCGGCATAGGGGCTCGCCGTTTCGCAAAAAGCAAGTCTGCAGGACTCGCGACTATAGGTCCTGCTCATCTGCTCGCGTCGCAAAGAATGGAGCTATCGGGCCGATGATGGGCGCTTATCACACGGTAAGCTGTAGTCTGACTTCGGCAGGAGACCGCCCAGTGAGAACGTCTCTGACGCTACGGTTCCACACTTCTATCGCAAAAAGTTTAGCGACCTGCGGCTCAAGCGGCAGATACATATTCGGCATCGCATTTAGCAAATTATCCATAAGAAGCATCGTTCGAGGCCCTACGGGAAAAGCTACGAATGTGTCCGGCGTGCCGGGGCCAGCAGCCTTGCCTCCTGACCGCAAGAACATCAATGGAAGATCACTAGTAAGCAACAAGTCAACATCACAGCGCAATACAGACCAACGTTTTGCGACGAATGTTTCCGTAAGTCGCGAAACGTGCCGTTGAATCGTGCCAGTGAACATAAGTCCCGGATCGCGTGCATCCAGACCATCTACTGGCTGATAGTCTGGCCGAAGCAATCCCAGCTTGTCGCGCAGCTCTATCGTGCTCTTCTGAAGCCTAAACAGACGCATACTTCGAAGTTGCATGGCCGCCAAAAAGCGAGCAACTGCATTCCGCGCGTTCTCGTCGCTCAGAGGGAAATCACCCGAATCCAGTAGCGGCCACTGTTCGCCAGCTGATGCTTCGATCTCCTGCAGCATCGATTCAGTCGACCAGTCGCGCTCGCCATTGGGAAGTTTCGGCGAGTACAGATAGTCACTTGAGCAGACTTCGCGAACGGAGCGCAGATGTGGCTCCGCTTCAGGCCTCGTCTTGTCGAAGCGATAGACTTTCGGGACTTTCGTGCCTCGAGTCTCCGGAGTTGAAAACCTACGGAGATACGACTGAGGAACCCAGTGCTGATTCTTTGGGCGGTTTTCTTTCTTCGAAGCCAATTCCGTGTCCTCGACGTCTCGCGTTGGCGCATAAACCATAGGCTATTCCGCCAGCACCCCGACCAGTGATGGCGGAACTATGCCGCCCTGCGGACGGCACCGACGGACGAGTTCTGCACCGTCAGGTAAAGCACGAATCTATAAAATGAAGTCTAGGCCGGTGCGCGCGTCTGTGCGGATTGCCCTCGCTTCCATTCGCGAAGCAGTACGTCAGGGTTCGGTGCGAACTCAAGCCGGCCGAACAGTTCATCTAGTTCTTCGTGACAAAGGAGGTAGACATCAACTGGAGCAGCACCAATCGTTGCGACGTCCGCGCGAGATTGGCGGGTTACCAGCAAAGCCGTTACATCATCGATTTGACGATTTTGCGTGAGAGTTCTGAGCAGCGCATTTCTGCGCTCTACAAGCTTTCCCATTTTGGTGCTCAAATCCGGAACCTTGATTGTACATTCCACCAATATGAGACGCCCCTCTCCAGTGGATGCGATCAGGTCAGGCCCGTCGGGTTCGGTCGGATGGACAGGGGTGAAGCCGAGCATATAGAGCAGTGACCCAACGGCTTTCTCAAAACTGTCGCCGTCTTTTCGCGAAAACACCGCCCGCTTGAGCCCCTCAAGATCTTCGTCAAATTGGCGAAGAGCAAGTAGGCGAATGTTCTTGCTTCGTAGCGGGTCTTGGAACCATTGGCGACGGATAGTGCGACCATTAAGCGTTAATGCGACGAAGGCACTGACCGCGTCTGGCAACTCCACGGTCGCCGTCCCGACCCGCCACCCGTCTTCAAGGTCACCCCAAGCTATGTCAGCGGCAGCCTGCCTTCGAAGGGCAACTCCGCCAGGCATACCACGAACGGCGAGACCAACGCCCGCCACATCGAACGACGGTTGGGCTAATAGTACAACTGCGAAACGACCATCGGAGAATCGGGACCGCTGGTAGGAGATGTCTACAGGCGGAAGGACACGGATCGAGATTAACGTGCCATTGCTGACAGTGCCGCCAAGATCCAGCCAGGCGTACAGATCGACAAGACCGTCGAAAGGCAGGGTGCTGCATCTTAGTGCATCGTCAAGTTCCGTCGCGGCGGCAGGAGAGAGCGAATCACGTACTGAGCCGGAGACTGTCAAATTGAGGTCTGCGAACCAGGTGTGCATCTCCCTCGCTTGCGAATAATAGGAGAGCTGGCGACCATCCTGAATGGCTAAGTGCGCATTCAGCTCGTCCAGCCTGCCTGCACAAACTCGCTCCACCAGGGCGAGTGCGTCAGTTCTGGAAACTCCCGTCATATAGAGCTGGCGAGCGTATATAGGATCGCACGTCATTTCGAATGCATTGTTGGTCGGCGTCGAATGCGGCGTCACAACGACGGAAGCGTTCCAAATCCGACGCCCTGATGGCGCCAGCCCAGCTACACCACGAATTTCAATGGCGCACCCATCGCAGATCCATTCGTTCGCTCTTGCACGGAACTCGGTAAGCATGGCGACGCCTCAGAGAGCCAGTGGCACGAGTGTAGTCGTTCGGTGGAAACACTCAATCGCGCCAGCTAGCTAGAAACGCTATTGGCTACCTTACGCAATGTAAGCATTTGGAGTCGAGCTACGTATATGCTAACGAGAGGATTGTTCCGCCAGAGTTACCAACTGCGCGCTAATGTCGAGCTCTACGCACAGCAATTCCAGCCACACGGCAATCACCCTGGCCGTTGTCTGCTGTGCAGATCGCGCAGCTAGATGGGGCATCCGTCATAGCGGCGCTGCCCTCTTATGGTCGGCCGCTGGTAAAGGCAGCAAAAGCCGTCTGGAGGTCGGCCTTTGGTCGAAAATGGACGATCGCCAGCGTCCAGAGGTCCCGCGACTTGCCCCGTCCCCCCGCCTCGTAGGCAGACGTAGCTACGGTGGAAAGCGGTTACCATGCGTCGGCGTACCCTTTCTCGGTGACAGACATGACGATCTCGCGCCAGCCGCTCTGAATGAAGTCATCGATGGTGCGTGGAACAGCGGGGCGCTTAACGATGGACCTCGTGAATCCTACTTGCGCTGCGCTTTCGCGCTTTGGCTCTTAGAACGGAATGTCGTCGTCCTCGAACTCCGCGGGCGTGCGGGTGGGAGGAAGGGCATCGCGCGGCAGAGGGATGTTCGTGACCGTGAACAGGTTGAGAATGTCGTCGCGCTCCATAAACATCACCTGCGAGCGCTTCGTAACGTCCAGCTTGTTGCCCAACCAGTTGCGAGCCTGCTTGGTGATTTCGCCGCCGGCGACAATGTACGCGTGATCTACCAGAACACGCCGGTTGACTTCCGGGTCGAATACCTCGTGCCCGAGCATCATCGTCACTTGATTGTGAATTTCGGCGATGTTGCTGTTCCCATCCTTGCCCATGCCGGCTGCGTCCAACTTCCCCTTCTTTGCCTGGATGCCAAAGTAGAGGACATGGAGTGTAGGGAGGGTGTACTTCATCCACACATCCTTGCCGTACTCCAATGCCTTGTCCTTGTGACCTGCGGCGGTGATTCGGTGAAACCCGAGTTGCCTAAATAGTGGCAACAGAATCTCCTCGATGAGTTCGTCCTCGGAGCAGCGTTGCAAATAGGCAAGGAGGCGGTCGCGTCGTTCCTGCTCCGCTGGTGTCAGTGGACGATGCGGGTTCGCCATCTCAGCCACTGTGCTGGTCGCCAGGTGCCGAAGTTGTCCCAAGCCGTGAGCGTCGTAAAACGCCTCCCAGCCTTCACGAACCAAGACTGTATTGAGTGCTGCCAACGCTTTGGAGCGATCTGCGTCGTCTTTTTGGGCTTCGCCTTTGTCCAGCACCGCTCGAATGATCCGCACGAACGTCGGTGGCGGCACTGAAGCACTTTGATGCGGCAGCGCGAGCACTTCCGCGAGCCGATCGGTCACCCAGTGGGAGCGCGTCGAGCCGTCATGCTTGAAGTCCAGATCACATTCCTGGAAGAACTCGGTGATGTAGAAGCTGGAACGGTAATGAAAATGGTCCGCGTCGCCACAGACCATGCTGGCAAGTGCCCTAAGATTTTTCTGTCTCCACTTCATGGGTAAACCCGGACAAGAAATGTTCGAGACTACTGCAAGAAGACCTGCTCTCGGTGGTGTGCAAGGTAGAGGGCGAGACGGGGCCCAGGGGTGCGGGCGAGTCCTCCGGAGAGGCCCAAGGTCTGCTGTTCCTTGCTCGGCACACGCGACGCCACCTGCATGGATCCGTCGTCGCCGAAGCTTATGAGGCCGGCATCGAACAGTGCGTCCAGATTCGCGACCAGCAACAGGCCATTGTTCGGGTCGAGGCGCTCCGCGTTGTCCGACGCCCGCCAAGGCTTGCAGTGGGAGGCGCGCAGGATGGCCTCCATCCGACATCCCGTGACGGCGCAGGCGCCATCCCAGATTCTCAGCAGTTCTTTTCGGAATCGACCTTGCCCTAGCCGGGCATCAATGAGCGCTGCGCGAGTGGTCTCGTCAAGCAAGGTAGAACCCAGTTCCCGAAGATCTGCCTCGATGTCTGCGTCCGTGCAAGATGGATTGCCGTCGGCGAGGGGCGCGTTGCCAGCGGTCGACATGGGCTGCGAGAGGTCTTGCTGCGATGGAGCTGCACCGCTGCCCCCATAGGGTTTGAAGATGTAGCCCGATTGGCGCAGCAGACGCTCCGACCTGGCAAGCAGGTCATCACCGAAGTAACCGCGCCATTTCGATTCGACGATGATGGCTTCGCACGTCAGGTTAAGACGTTTGAGCTCCCACAGCCTCGTGAACCCGTCCGAAGGCTTGCCAGACTCCAAAATGCGCTTCACCGTGTCAAAGCCGCCGTCAGTATCAAGCATCGTTTTGAACCGTCGCGGGTCGTAACCAGCGGATTCGGCTTCACGTACAGCCGCCCACAGATGCTGCGTGAACTCTTCGTTGGTCTTGGCGTTCACCGAGTGTTTTCCTCAATGCGCGAATTAGCACCTAGGTTAACCCAGCGACCACACGTCCCCGAATTGAGCCCTTAGTCGAGGATCGCTTCAACGTGGCCGGGTCACTTCGAGTCGATAGAACTCTGCCAACGGAAATATGCAGGAGCAACTTCGCCGAAGTACTGCGCTGGGCGAGCACCGGGGCAACCATGCAGCCCCGCCGCTATTGGCTCCGACACTTGCAATCTCCTTCGGGTCGATTGCGGACGTTAGGCGCGGAGACATGAGGCTGCCGCGATGCTAAGTCCTTGCTCGCGAAGTGCCCGGCTTGTTCTTAGTAGATGATTTCGTCGGTGCGCTGCGCTTCTTGTGAATTGCCAGTTTTCCAAGGCGCGGGCGAGGCGAAGCATCAAGGACGTCCTTCAACTCGCCCAAAAATCCAAGGACATCGATTCCTGCCGCTTCGCAGTACTCGAAGAGATCGACCACATCCATGCGGCGGTCGCCACGCTCCAACTTGCTGACGAACACCTGACGGTTGCCGATGCGACCAGCCAATTCCGTCTGGGTCACGCCCGCAGCCTGCCGCGCCGCGCGAAGGGCATCCAGAAAGCGCTGGTAGCGGGGATAGTGGGTGGAACGCGTCATTGGGCCGGCCTGAAGGCCACATGACGCTAGAACCGCTTGATGGGTACCCCAAAATAGATATATTGGTGTCGGTACCGGGGCAGCGTTCGTAGAGAGCCGCCCCACCTCAGGCATCCCAGTGCGCAACGTCTTCGACCAATACGACCAACCCGAAAACCGCCTCACTCACGCTTTGGCGTGCTGTCTGGCCGAAGATCCCACACTTCTGGCCTCATTCCTTTGCTGGTTGGGTGTTGCGCCGCCACAAGGGGAACGGCTGCAGATCGTCGAGCAGCGGCTGCCGGGCGAGGCTGAGGAGCGTTGTGAGGGGTCCGAGCAGATCGAACGGCGCCTGCCTGACGCCTGGATCTACACCGATTCCGGCTGGGCCCTTCTGATCGAATCGAAGATCGCCTCGCCGATCGACGCCGCGCAACTGCGCGGCCATCTCACCATCGCCGAGCGACGCCGGTTCTCGTCGGTGCAATTGCTGGTGCTCTCGCCCCTGCCGTCCTCGCGCGCCCTCCCCGATCGTTGCCTGCACCGACGCTGGTCCGATCTCTACCAATGGGCCTCAACCGAACCCGGCAGCGCCTGGGCACGTCACCTCACCGCCTACTTCCCGATCGCCGAACAACGCATGGTCGACGACGGCTATCTCTTGGAGGGTACCTTGACAACGTTCACCGGCATTCCGTTCGATGCCGACTATCCGTATGACTACTTCGAAGCCAAGCGCCTTCTGCGCCTGCTGATGCTCGAACTCCGCGCTGACGCGCGGCTAGACGCGGTCGGTGTGCACCGAGCGTGGGAGCGAAGGGCAATCAAGGATCGCGCGCACGGCGTCTGGGATGCCTTACCGCTGGACGCTGAGACCGCAGGCTCGGAGCTATCGCATCCGCACTTTTCATTGGTGCTCCAACGGGCGCGCGCGATCGCACACCTCACTTGGCCCAACGGCATGGCGGGCAATGCTCGACGTCGCGTTCGGCAAGCGGGCTTCTCCGCGTTTGAGTCGGCGATCGAGGCGTTTGTCGAAGGCATCGGACCTCTGATCGCCGAGGATGCCGGCTGCGTCCCCTTCATCTCGGTCTTGCAGCGGCACTCGCGCCTCCGCGGTACGGAGCCCGTCCGTGACGCTGTGCTCGAATTCGACCCTCGCACCTCGGTCGGACACGGCGGCATCAAACGCTTAAGCGTGTGGCTGCGCACTGCGTTCGACGCTTATATCACCCCGGGCGACGCCAACGTCCAACTCGAGATCGGCCTTGCCTTCACGTACGGCGCCAGCGTCGCAGCGAGGGCGCCGACCTTCGCCGACGCCCTCGTCCGCACATTCCTCGCGACGCGGCCACTGTTGGCCCTCACAGACTCATCCGCGGCCGCCTCAGACGATTCCTCGGCATCCGCTGCCTAGAACCGGACGCTGCTACACATCCGGAAAGAACCTGCTGACATCCGGCGGCGGAAAACCGCATTGCTCGCCCCATATGCGATAGAACGCCAGCCCCGCCGGCTCCTGCATCTGCTCCTGGATATACGCTAACGCCTGGGACGTCGAGTCGGCCTGATCATCGAACTGGCCGATGGGAAACAGCATCAGTTCGTTCTCGTAGGCCTGCAACCAGGGCTCTTCCTTAGGTAGATAGACGAACCCGTTCTCGATGAAGGCGGTCTGGTTGCTCATCCGCATCGCCTTGCTGGTCGTAGGCTTCACTTCCTTCAAGTTATAGATATCCTCGCGTTTGAGCTCTTGCAGCAGAGCGGCACCGGAACTCTTTTCTTCGACCAGGATCACGTTCGGCTTCCACAGTTCGGCCTGTTCTTTGACCGCCCGCTTGAGCTCGGGATACTCCATGCGTTTGCGGAAGACGTGCAGCAGGTAGACTTTCTTGTCCGCCTTTCCCCATGTGGTGCAGACCGAGTAACTATTGAGTTCGCCGACCTTCGAGGCCGTGTCCCAGCTCTGAAGAATCTGATCGAATTTGGCCGGCGGTGTCTCGTACCGGCCAAACCATGGCAGCTTGACGATATTGCCGTCGGGCGCCATCGGGTTTTGCTGGTATTGCGCCGCATTCAAGTAGGATCCAAGCGATTGGCGGATTGCCTGGAGCAGATCGAGCGATTCCCGGGCGGGATGAAGGGCCTGACCTTCCTTGCGCTCGTACACGCGCTCCTCGCCTCCAATCGTGCGGATGGCATAGCGCTCGTCTGCCTCGGCGATCGCCGACAACTTCAGCAGGTGCCAACTCGGATCCTGACGCAGATATCCGGTCAGATCGAGCAGGTGAAGCCGTTGCATGGCGACGACGATGGCGCCGCGGCTTTTGCTATTCAGGCGGCTGTAGACCGTACTATGCATCCATCGGTTGACCGCGTCGCGCTGCGTTTCGGAGAGCATTTCGTCGGGTTTCGCCGGGTCGTCGATCACAATCAGATCGGCGCCCCTGCCCGTCATCGGACCACCGACGGACGTCGTCAAGCGACCACCCCCAGCGGTCGTGCGAAAGTCGGCAACGCCGCTTTTCCCCGGGGCAATGCGTGTCGGGAAAATGGCCTGATACCAGGCCGACTGCATCACGGTCCGGCAGTCATAGGCAAATTTGCTCGACAAGTCCTGACCGTAGCTCGCGCAGATCACCTCCGCCGACGGGTTATGACCGAGGTACCACGCGACCAGGGCCACCGATGCCGCGATGGACTTGAGCGAGCGCGGAGGCATGTTGACGATGAGCCGCGTGTTCTCGCCGCGCGCCACGCGCTCGAGCTCATAGGCTAGGACGTGAAGATGCCAGTTTTCCTCCCACTCGACGTCGCGGTTGAGAGTCGCAAACACCTTCCTAAGAAAGGTATAGAAGTCTTCGCGAAGCAAGAGGGCGAAGGTCCGGTCTTCGGAAACTTTCATGGCGCAAGCTCCTCCTCTGGATCCGCGGCGCCTGCATCGGCCTTGGCCTCGGCGACGCCCAGATCGGCGAGTACGCTCCGCAGGAGCGCGCGGTCGTCGTTGGTCTCGAACAACGTCGTGATCTGCGGCGCTTCGGCCTCGGCAGCCTGCAACAGGTGGGTAACTAAACGCTGTGAGCTCGTGTCGCCACTCAAAGCTCGGCTCGCGATCTTGATGAAGATCGCTTCGGCGACGGTCACCTTCCTTGTGCGACCGTCCTGCGTGACGGTGATCGGACGGCTAAATACCCGGGTAGCAAGCGATGCCACGTTTTTCGAGCCTTTCGGTCGCCCCCTGGGATTGCCGGACTGTCCCGGTTTGAACTGCGTCAAGGCAGGCGGCCGACCGTAGCCGACCTCGTAGGTCCCCTTCGAACGCTTAGTCATGGCCCACCTCCCGCATTTCGACAACCTCGGCGAAGGTCAGGCGCTTTTCGACGTGCACCGCCGAACGACCGGTCTTTCTTTCCCAGCGTCGGATGGTTAGATCAACATACCGTGGGTCAAGCTCAATGCCACGCGCTAGGCGGCCGACACGCTCTGCGGCGAGCAGCGTCGAACCACTGCCCAGGAACGGATCGAGCACGATTTCGCCGCGCGAAGACACGTCCATCAGAGCATCGGCGATCATCGCCACGGGCTTGGGCGTTGGATGCTCGCGCAGCAAATCGCCTTCGTTCTCGCCCTGACCGAACGCTCGTGGAGACGGATATTCCCAGGCATTGCTGCGATTGCGACCGTAGCGCCCTAGCTCGACATGGTTCTGATGCGCCGCCGTGCCGGACTTGAACACGAAGATCAGTTCGTGCCGGCTCCGGTAAAGGCTCCCCATGCCGCCGTTGCTCTTGACCCACACGACCAGATTCTTCAGTTCGTCGTACACGGATTCGCCGGCGGCGAGCAGCTCCGTCATGTGGCGAAAATCCATGCAGATGAAGTGGATCGAACCGTCGCGACTGTGGTTTACGAGTTGCTCGAACGCGCTGCGCAGAAAGTCGGAGAATTCGCGGCGACTCATCTCGCCGCTAGCCATCGCAAATTCACGGTGTTTGCGTTTGCCTTTGCCGCTGACCGACGACACCTTCACATTGAATGGCGGATCTGTGAAGACGACGGCCGCCTCCTCGTTCGGCATCACCACGGCATAGCTGCGCGGATCCAAAGCGTCGCCGCACAGGATCGTGTGCGAGCCCAAACGCCAGACGTCGCCCAGCTTCGTAACCACCGGCAGTAGCGCCAATGCTTCATCGTCGGGATCGACATTGCCGGCAGGTGCGTTCAGTCCCTCGATCGCCAAGTCGATCTCGGCGATGTCGAAACCCGTCACTGAGATGTCGAAGTCGAGGTTGGCATTTGCGAGCAACGCAAGTTGCTCACCGAGCAATGTCTCGTTCCATTCCGAGTTGATCGTCAACCGATTGTCGGCGATCGTGTACGCGCGCTTCTGGTCTTCTGTCAGATGCGAAATGCGGACGGTCGGGATCTCGGTCATGCCGAGCTTGACAGCTGCCAGCAATCGTCCATGACCGCTGATTAGACGATTGTCGTCGTCGACTGCAACCGGCACGACCCAACCAAAAGTCTTGATTGATCGAGCGATCTGGTCGACTTGCTTCTGAGAGTGGCGACGCGGGTTGTTCGGGTTCGGTAGCACCCGAGCGATTGCCTGATAGCGAATCGAGAGCGGCGGAGCCGACTTCAGTTTTGCCTTCGAGCCGGCCAACGGAGCCGGCGCGGTACTACGGGATACCATGATAGACACTCCGATGGGCGACGGAATGTCGCCCTTCGGATGCCTAGGGTAGGGGTCATCTCTGCGCCGAAATCCAGTGGATACGGGTCAGTTAGCACCCTTATTCGGAGACTCATTCTTTGCTGTTCGAATCGCGCGATCGATGGCTTTCATGGCGATCTTGGCGAAGCGCGCCGCATCCCCCTTCTTTCGATTGGCCGGGGGCATCTGGCACTGACGCGCGTACCACGACTCCAACGACGCCTGCGTCGTTTGCCGGGCCGACCCCTCAAAAGTGCGACGCTCGCCGCCCTTTTTCGATGGCTCACTGCGGAGCCAAACGCCAAAGTCTTGCAGCTCCTTCAGAGCCGTTTCCAGCCGGCCAACGTTGACGATTCTCAGCGTATTCGCCAAGCCGACCACTTCCGGAGAGGTCAACTCCAATCGTTTGCGGAGGCGAGCAGCATCTTTGGCAAGGGGTTCGTAGTGTGCAATCAGGTCTGAACGCAACAGGACGTTCGGTGCATTGCCGAGTTCCGACGCCCAACGACTCAGTGCGGAGGTCAGTTCGCTGAGCACTTTCGTTCGTTGGGCGCCATCTTTTATTCCAAGAAGCCGAGACCCAATTGCCGTTCGCTCGTTGTCGCTGAGGGCAACAGAGATCTCGCTCTTTGCTTCGGACCGTCGGCGCGCCTTAAGGGTCGGCATGACGATCATGCCTCGTCTGAATGGATGGCAGTGTCAGTTAGACGCTATCGATGCGGCTACTTAATCAGCAAGCTTCGCTCGGTCTTGCCGGCTTTAATGGCCGCATCAAACCACAACGGATGGCGCCCCCGGCCAGACCAGACTTGCTTGGGGTCGGCGGGATTGCGGTACTTGGGCGCGACCTTTCCGCGTGATGCGCCGCGTCCCTTTTTGGCGGCACCCAAGAGTTCGTGTAGCTCGAACCCTTCCGCCTTCGCAAGCGCAGCGATCTTCTCACGCAGCCTCGACGAGCCTTCCTTCTTGAGCTCGTGCTGCCTAGCTTCTGCACGCGCGATCAAATCAGCCAGCTGAGCGTGATTGAGACCCTTGATATCAATAGCCATGGAGTGGTGCGCTCTGAGAAATGGACAAGCAGCTTATCTCAGCCGTAGATTTCTCACATGAATCTAATAGTCAGGTTCGGAAATGACATATACCTACTTGGCTCACAAGTTCGAATTGGGCTAGCGTCGACATACACCAAGTCACCGAACTTTTGACGCTATGGCGCATTCGCTAATTCGGAGGATCGGTAGGCAGTCGCTCACTCAAGCCCCACCCGAGTCGTCTGCCGTGATGGCAGATTAAGGAATATGGCACGGATTGACGGCAATCAAAAGTCCGTGATGTCTCCGTCCTTGAGCGGAACGAAATCTTTGCGCTCGAACACACGCCCTCGCTTGATCGTCATCACGACGCTCTTTAGATGGTCAAGCGTAGCCAATGGGTCTTCCGCGAGGACGACCATGTTTGCAAGCTTGCCGGGTTCGATACTTCCCATGTCGCGGTATTGACCGACGGCGCGAGCCGACACTTCCGTCGCCGATCGCAGCGCTGCCGCTGGCGACATGCCGGCGCGATGGATCAGGTCTGATAGTTCATGGAACAGATCCGGCCACGGGTCATTCCACGGTGCGACATTGTCGGTGCCCGCAGCGATCTGCACGCCGGCGCGATAGGCCTGTCCGGTGATCGCTCCACCCACTACGTCGTCGCATGACCCTGGCGTCAGAGGTGGGGCGCTGCTCGGGCCGGGCGGCGGCGGCCCATATGCCCAGATGGTTGCGTCGAGAATGGTCCCTCGCCTTACCATTTCTGCAAACAATTGCGCCAGCGCGCGGTTCTTGCCGGTCCGAAACTGATCGAGATCGACCTTGCTGCGAGGCTCGGAGAAGCGTGCCACGTGAGCGTCCGGCTCGCGAACCAGCAAACACGCGTGCGAGATCGCGTCGACGCCGGCGGCCACGACATCAGACGGCTTCGCAGGAAACAAGGTGGCGTGCGCCCAGACCAACATGCCTTGCCGGTGCGCTTCTGCCGTGATCTTCCGGGCGAGATCCGCGTCGAGGTCGGCGTAGAGCTTGATCGCGGTTGCATAGGTACCGTGCGCGTTCGCGACAGCAAGTGGCAGATCGGTCTGGTCGGTGACCGCCTGCATCCAAGGCACGTGGCCGGCCGTTCCTCCGGCCGACACCATCGCCGTGCGCTTGTCCGTGAAGAATGCCGGGCCTGCCATCAAGGCCGCGTAGTAGATGTCGGCGCCCGGGATCTCACCGACGAGGCTGGCGCGCGCGATATCACCCAGTGCGCGAAGATCATCTGCCATGTCGCGGACGGCAGTGACGCCGCCATAGAGGTCACGGCGCAGCATGGCCTCGGCCTGGCGCCGGTTGGGTGGCGTCGTCAGGTGCACGTGCGAATCGATGAGGCCAGGGATTAGGTAGCGGCCATGTAGGTCGACGACCCGCGCCTTTGCCAAGTCGTCTGCGCTGATTTCCCCCGCTGGCGAGACTTGTTGAATGCGTTCCCCAGAAACCAGCACATCCATGTTTGCCTGAGGCTTGCCGCCGTTGATCAGCGTCGCTCCGCGGTACAGAACAATTGTCTCGCTGCTCGGCTGTTCATGCCCCGGCGTGTCAGCGTATGCAACTGCAACAGGTAGCAGCAGCACTAGGATGACGAAGCAAACCACTCGACTGGTCACGAAGGGCCGGGATGTCGCCACGCGCCGGCTCGTTCGCAACGCGTCGCACCCCTCGGCAGATCCCTGAAGTCGCATTGTCGGTCGCTCAAAATAGCCAACGGTCAGAGTGCCTCGCGGGCGAGCGATGGTCAAACGATATCGTGTGCGACTGCGGACGGGAGCATTTCGTGCATACAGGCGGCAAGAGACTGTCGAATCAGTAAGTGCACGGCCGCGACGCGACGGTTCTCGGTTCGTAGCGAAAACCAAGGTTCGACTTAGTTGCGTTGGGTGTCAGCCGGCAAATGAAAACTCATGAGCGCTGAGAGATGCTTACGAGCAACCTTGGGAACGCTGTAAACACCGAGCCGTCCGACGTGGACGAAGTGACCCGAATGTTGGATATCGCGCCGGTGAACATGAGTCTGCGCAAGCTGACAAGTCATCGACGCGCCTTCCCCAACGACGATGCCCTGAGCAAGTTGATCTATCTGGCGCTCTGGAATATCTCGGAGCGATAGACCTTGCCAATCATTACTGGAGGGCAACGCTCAACCAATTCATAGTCCAGTTCGAGGGCATTGACAACTCGTTCGGTAGCTATCAATATATCGCAAGGTAGCTGACGATTGAGGTACTGGTGGGGACCGAGCGAGAGAAACTGAAACATGATTCGACCGGCGCTTGGGCAAAGCGACTGTACTTCGCTTCTCGCGCAATGATGGATTCCATCTTGCGTCCTTACGATATTGGATCGACGCAGTGGTATGTGCTGCACCAGTTGGCGAACGAGGGGCCGACGATGCAACGAGACCTCGTCCTCATGCTCCAGATTGAGCGCGCAACCCTGAGTGGTGTCGTGACGACGCTGGTGCGCAAGGGACTCGTCGATCAAATGCCCGACACAGAGGACCAGCGTCAACGGATGCTTCACCTGACGCGCGCGGGTACGAAGCTTTGGAAGGAGCTGCCCGACCCTATCGATTTGATACTGACCGTTGCGTTCGGCGACGCCGATCCCGCAGAGCTGGCGATCGCCCGGCGTGTACTGCAAACCGCAACGCACCGGCTCAACCAATACATTCTGGAAGGAAAACAATGACAATTTTAGTGACAGGTGGAACGGGGCTTGTAGGCTCGCGGCTTTTGCAGCGGTTCGTCGATACGGGAGTGGACTGCCGTGCGCTGGTACGCCCTGGAAAGGAAGTTCCTGTGGGGGTGATGCGTGTCGAAGGTGACCTGCTGGATCCGACCACGTTGCGGCCAGCGTTGGAGGGGGTTTCGGCGATCGTCCATCTTGCCGCGGTCTTCCGCACGCAAAATGACGACGACATCTGGCGCGCAAATCTCGATGGCACTAAGAACCTGATTGCAGCGGCGAAGCTATACGCTCCGGAAGCTCGCTTCGTAATGGCAAGCACCGGGCTAGTCTACGATGCGAATGCCACTCATCCTGGGCTTGAAGAGGACGCGACTCATCCTACGCTTGCGTATCCGGCGAGCAAGAACGCTGCGGAGAGCGAGCTTCGCGGTAGCGGACTGAACTGGAGCATCCTTCGTCTTGCTTTTGTCTACGGTGATGGCGATGGGCATCTGGCTTCAGTGCCGCCGATCGTAGAGAGGTTTAAGTGGCACCCAGCGAAGACGTTCAGCCTGGTTCATCAGCGAGATGTTGCTCGCGCCGTAGAGCTTGCTCTGACAGGCGCAATGGATGGGCTGGTCGTGAATATATGCGATGACGCGCCAGCTAGCCTCTATGAGATGGCGAGCCTAGTGGGATCTTCGATCGAGGCCTCAGCGGAGCCTTTGAGTGATCCTTGGATGGGGCGCATGAACGGAGCGCGACTTCGAGGTCTTGGCTTCCAGCCCACCGTGCCGACCGTGTATCAAGCTGCGCGGCAGGGAATTTTGTAGGACAATTTCACAACAGCTTTGCTACTGAGTCACCCGAGTTCAGCGGAGGCAAAGTCGTGACGCTTAATCCGCTCGCCTGGCAGGCACATGAATACTACGATGTGACTGGTTGCGTCGAGCTGTGGCAAGTCGATTTTGTCAGCGGTCGGACTTTCACCTGCAGGCGAATAGTCTTTAGTAGCCTTGAAGCCTTGCAGCGCTCAACCACAGCACTTGTGCGAGCGGTGGCGCTTCTTAGGACCGATCGAGTTGCATCCGAGGCTGCCATAGCGGATACGTCTGAAGAATCGACTACGACGGTTGGCTGCTTTCATTCCAGAGCTGCGGCGGTAGCTTTCTTCGCCGATGGGCGCGAGGCGGCGCTGCGGGCAGCGCAGGACATAATCGCCGATGTCGAGCGTTCGACGCGCACATAGACATCTGCAGCGCACGCTTCGCAGGGGCTTGGCTCACGACCGTCACTGACGAACATCGTCGCTCGCAGCCTCATGGTATCGACCGCGATCACGCCAAGCCGCCGGAATGAACGACAAGGCGGCCTCTTCGGAGCTTGGTGTCTCGGTACTAAGGCTTGAGCACCGGCTCGTCGAATTCTTTAGCAATCGGGACGCCCAGCGTTTTCAGCCGGGATGGCAGGCCGGGCTGCGCGCGTTCGGCGAAGTCGTGACCATCGCAGGCGCGAATTTTCGAGGGGGCATGGGCATTCGATCGACGGCCGCTTTGGCGACTTTTTGCCATGACTGAAATTCGCCGCCCAGGCTGTTGTCATCCGCGCTGCCCTCGGGTAAACGTCACTTAGTCGTTCCCTTTCGTCTGCCCGTCCTTTTCCATCAAGGTGACTTCCGTGCCGATCCGTTCGTCCCGCTTGCGCTCCAAGGTTGCGCGTACTACTCCGAGAGCCCTCGCCTACATCGTTGCAGCCTGCGCGGCGGCATCGTCTACGTTTGCGGCAGCCGATCAAGACCCCATCAGCATCGTCGGCCAATCAATCGGCAACGATCTCAGTATCGATCTGTCATTCGGCGATACCGGCTACACGATTGTGAACTACAACGACGCCGATGGTACGGACGATGAAGCCGTGCGTATCGTCCCTGCGGATGACGGCGGATATTGGATGATCGGCTTCCACGCGCCGGACCAAGGGTTCCAATCGGTCGCCATCTCCAAACTCGCTCCGAGCGGCCTGGTCGATCCGACCTTTGGTGACGGCGGGAAGATCACGGCTGCGACGGACGTCAATCTCATCAGCGATGGCATCTTCGCCAATGACCGCTTCTACATCGCAGGTATGCACCTGCTGAGCGAGTCCGGGCCCGGTGAATTCGCCGTCGCCTGCCTCAACCCTGATGCGACACCGTGCGCTGATTTCGGTGATGGCGGCAGCCAACTACTTGCGCTCAGTCAGCCTGGCCTGACCAGCGGGGCAACCCGCATTCTGTACCGCGACGGCGCGCTTTTCGCCATTGGCAACACAGACCCAGGCGGCAGCTCCGGCTATAGCAGCGCAGCGGCCATCGTCAAGCTCGACGCGACAACGGGTGCGCTCGACACGACTTTCGGTGATGGAAGCGGACCGTTCGCCGGAACGACGGTCTTCGATCCCAACCTGTATCCGGACGGCTTCGATGATGCCCATGCCCTGGCGTTTGCCAGCAACGGCGACCTACTCGTGGGGGGCTCGTCGCAAACGGCACAGGGCAACGCCAGCGACGGCTATGTGCTCGCGCTTGATCCCGACACAGGCGTGGCGGACAACGCGTTTGGAACGAACGGGGTTGTGTACTTCGCGGCCGATCTCGGCGTCCACTTCGATCAGGTCGTGGTCACAGCGTTTCACGTAGCATCCAGCGGACGCATTCTCGTGGCTGGGGACGCCAATCACGACGACGAATTTTTCAACACGCTGACCAATGTTCTTCTGGCGTCACTGGAACCGGACGGAACACCGACCGCTGCCTTCGGCACGAACGGCATCGTAAACGTAAACGTGGGCCTGAACACGGAAACCCTGGACGTGGCCGTTTTTGGTGACGGCGGCATTCTCGTCTCGCTCTCATCGAACGGCCTCGTACCCAACGACTACACCCCCGACGGTCTCGAGTCGTTCGTCGAATTCGACGCCACGGGCAGCGGCCCTTTCGCCACGATGTCGATCGAATACCCTTCCAGCGTCGGCCCCACGGCCAGGGCCAATTCCCTGCTCGTCGACAGCCAGGATCGCGTCGTTGCCGCGGGCTTTCGCCTCTGGGACTACACATTCCCGATCCCCGACTCCGATCACGCTGTAACGCGATTGCTGCGAGACCGCGTTTTCGCTGGTGGGTTCGATATTTGAAGCGACCACCTCAGTATGGAGCTCGCCGCCTCTTGCGATCGCTTCCACCCGTGCGGAAACCGAAAGCCGGCTGGACTCGCACCCGTCGCAGCGCCCGAGCGTAGCAATGGGTTCTTGAGGAAGGAATCAATTAGCGGCGACGTCCGGAGAAGCGGCCCCATCTCGGTCGGACGATCGACGCGGCGAAGGCCACTTGGTCCATGCGCACTGGCGCAGCGTCTCCGCGCCAGAGCCAGTCCCATCGAGGCGGCATCGATCCCGAGGCCTTTGGAAATCAGGCCGGAATGAGGCTGGCAAGCGGCGAAAAAAAACTGGGCAGCATAGAAATCCGTTAGCGCTGTGGACCGGCGGGTTGACCCGCCCACGACTTGAACAGCGCCTCGCCGCGAAGCGGCCGATAGATGTCGTCCTGCAGCTCGATCCGGCCCCATACGGAGTTGATTGAAACGAAAACGCCGAGGTAATCCAGAGCGCTGGTCGTGTCACCCATCGTCGTCGCCAAGCGGACGGCGCGGCGCCAGATTCGGTCCCAGCCTTGGCTGCGACGAAGAGCCTCGGAGATCTCGGTGCGTGCTTCGGCATGAGCTCCTTTCGCTTCCTGATGCTCCGCCCGAATGATCGCCTGCAGCGCATAGTGTTGCTCCATCAAACGGCGAAGGTCGCGGATAGGATCAGCGGCGCCATCTACTCGCAGGTCGATGTCCTGCCAAGCGCCGTCTTTAGTTCTAACGAGCAGCGCGGAAGATAGCCTGCCAATCGTCTGGCCCCCTGCCTTTTCACATGCCTCAAGGCTTGCCATGAGCCGCTCCGCCAACGTGCCCGGCGACGAAAGAAAGGTCCGTTGGATCGCCGCCAAGACCGTATAGGCCCAGGCCCTGCCCTTGGCATCGACGTGGCTCGACCGAAGACGAGCGAAGGCTGTGTAGACTATATCGGCCCGACTGGATAAATGCGGTTCCTATGCCGAATCAGGCGGATGATATCGAAGGCCTCTTGGAACGCGCGCTTGCGCAGCCGCCGCCACGACGCGCGTGGTTTCTGGATCAGGAATGCAGTGACGATCCCGCGAAGCGCGATCGCATCGAGCGCCTGCTGCATTTAACCGAATCCAGCGAAGGATTTCTCGAACGCTCACCGCTAAGAGCCGAGTCCGAGGTGCGCACAAGCGTGCCGCTGTACGCCGCCGGTCAGTTGCTCGGCGCCTACCGGCTGCTCCGTCGTATTGGCACCGGCGGGACGTCCGAGGTGTGGCTCGCCGAGCGGACCGAGGGCGGGTTCCAGCAACGCGCCGCTGTGAAGATCGTGCGCGATGCGCAAGGCGGCCTGAAAGATCGCTTCGCGATGGAGCGCGAGATCCTCGCTTCGCTGGCGCACAGGGGCATCGCGCGGCTTTACGACGGCGGCTTACAGTCCGACGGCTGCGCATACATGATCATGGAGTACGTCGAGGGCGAGCATCTAGATGCGTATGCCCGAACGCGCTCGCTGCCGCTGCAGGAGCGCCTTGCCTTGTTTCTGCAGGTGTGCGACGCGGTCGCGTATGCGCACACACGTCTTGTCGTTCATCGCGACATTAAACCGGGGAACATTCTGGTCAACGCCGACGGGGAGGTAAAGCTGGTCGACTTCGGCATCGCCAAACTGGTCGACGCCGAAACGACCCGCGATGTCACCGGCGCCTTGCACATGTCGCCGGCATATGCTGCGCCAGAGCAACTACTCGGCGGATATATCAGCACAGCGACTGACGTCTATGCGCTCGGCGTGACGCTGTTCGAATTGATGACCGGCCGCCGGCCGTGGAACGACGACGGTGCGGTACTTGCCACTGCGGTCAAGCGACTGATGGACACCTCCGTACCGCCACCAAGTCGAATGGCGCCGACAGATATGCCCATCCCCACGCGCGCACTGCGTGGCGACCTTGACGCGATCGTCGCGCGCGCAATGCGGAAGGAGCCGGATGCGCGCTATCCCGACGCACGAGCATTGGCCGATGACATCCGTCGTTGTCTGGCTCACCAGCCGGTGCAGGCCCGCGCCGGAGCGCGCGCCTATATCGTCCGGCGTTTTTTTCGCCGCAACTGGTTGGGAGTGACGACCGCCACAGCGGTGTTCGCTGCAATGACCGTTGCATTGGCTGCGGTCGTTTGGCAGGCAAAAAAGGCACAACTCGAAGCGCAGCGTGCGTCAGCAGTGCAGTCGTTCATGGTGAACCTATTCCGAGTTAACAGCAGCAAGCAGGCGGACCCGGTCAAGGCACGGCAAACAACCGCCCGCGAACTGCTCGATACCGGCATGAAAGAAATCGAGAGCGGCCTTGACGAGGCACCGGAGAACAAGCTGGCGCTGTTGCGGGTATTCGCCGAGCTTTCATACGAACTTGCCTTGGGACCCGAAGAACAGCGCCTCCGACGTCAAGCGGTGGCACTGAGTCGTGACCTTTATGGCGCCACCTCTTCGGAGGTGGTCGAAAACCTCATCGATCTGTCCAGCGCCCTGCTGGGCACTGGATCCTTTGATGACGCCAAGCCCGTGCTCGATGAACTTCAATCGATTCTTGATCGCAAAGGCGATGCCACGTCGGTCCTGAGAGGCCGAGCGCTTCTCATCTCCGCAGAGTACTTTCAATCCTCCGACGTGCAACGCGCCTACGCCGACGCGCAGAAAGCTGTCGCAGTTTTCAATGCAATCGCAGGATCGCACGAGTATTTGGGCGAAGCTTTGTATATGGCGGGTTTGATGGCGAGCAGCAGCGGAAAGCCTGTCGAGGCCACCGACTCGCTGAGACGCGCGATCGACCTTTCGCGCGCCAATGGCACACCAGACCCCAAGCTGTCGATCTTGTACTATCAACTGGCAGAGTCCGAAAGCGCGGCTCTGCAACACGCCGCAGCGGAAGCTTCAGCGCGCCAGTCTCTGGCACTAGCCCTATCGACCAACGGGGAAAATCACGTCGACACACTCCGCGCGCGAATGATGCTGGGACGTGTGCTGTTGGAAGGCGATCGAATCAAGGAAAGCCTCCCTTTCATTTCGCAAGCAAGAGAGCGCGCGCTCGGCCTCCTCGGCGCCGACGATCCGTTTCACACGCGTTCCGCCCTGGCAGTCAGCGGTCGCGCACAAGCGCGCGCCGGCGAGCTCGACGCGGGCCTTGCGGACTTGCAGGCGGCGCTAGCCATTCTTCGGCGTCATCAGATCAGCAATCTTGCTACGGCTATCGCATTAGAGGACACGGCAAGCGCGCTGGTTGAATTGGGTCGGCGGTCCGAAGCATTCCAAGCGCTGGATGAGGCTCGATCCATTCGTGATCGCGTTGGTCAACCCGCGGGTGAACTGAGCACGCTCCTGAGAGCTCGCGCAGCGCTTGACGATGGCCGACCGGGCGACGCGCGAAGTGTACTATCTGAGATCATCGTCGCCGGAAACAACCCTGCTGCTGCGGAAGTCTGGATGATCAAGCGCGATCTGCTTGAGGCCGATGCGGAACTGCAGAGCGGAGCTGCAGAGACGGCTCTAAAACTTGCGTCCCGCGTTGGTGACGACGCTCGCACGAGCGAGCTCGCGCTCAATCTTCGGTCCGTGATCTCCGACAGTGAATTTCTAGAAGGTTTGGCGCGGCTACGCAGCGGAGATGCGAACACGGCTCATGCAATTCTCGCGCACGCGTTGGCAACGCGGGTCGATTTGTATTTGTCGAAGAGCCCAAAGATCGCCGAGGCCAAGCTTGCACTGGCTGAGTGCGAACTCGCTCTGGGTCATCGTTCCGAAGCGGCTAGTCTAGTGACGGCGGCGGATGCGATCGAAGCGCAGCACAGCTCTCTCTCTTCGCGTTACGTCGTGCCATTACAGCGCCTGCGCGCGGAGCTTGGAAGCGGTAGGCGCGCTCGTTGATCACATTCGGCTGAGTTGCCGACAACCACCCTTTTTTATTCGCGCTGAAATCGTGTTCCCGGCTTGCTAGGATGTTCCTGTTTTCCTGCTCTCGATTGATTGAAGAATCAGGTCAATTCACTTCGAAAATAAAAACTGAGCTCGTAGTGAGCTGGCTCAGCTACGCCTTCTTGCCCAACATCGGTAGCGTCACGTTGAATTCGATCTTCCCTCGCGTCTCGGGGGTCTGACCCAGCTTGCGCAGCGTTGGAAGCCACCTTGGATCTTGCGGCAATGTGCCTAGGATTTCTTCTCGTCACTTACTCGACGTTGGTCCCGAATCAGCCAGTAAGTTGCACCTAGTGCGAGGGTGGCGCCGGCCAAACCGAATAGCTCACTTGTAGGAACCGAGTGAAGATCGAGCACAATGAACTTTCGCGCCAGTGCGAGAAGTGCAATGAGCAGCACGACGGAGGTTTGGATGATGCTCTGCTGACGCGTTACCACCGGGTGCAATGTATGATTGAATTCGAGCGCAATCAGCAGGGTCATGATTTCGCCGAAGACGTTCTGGAATACTTGGGGATCGAGCGGATCTAGTGCTCCAAAAACGAGGCCGGTGGCGACCTCGACGATCAGCCGAAAAAGTGCCACAGCAATGACGCTCCCGATGACCAAAGTGAGAGCCAGAGCTACAAGGCTTTCGAATCTCTGGTAATAGGTGAGAAGGACCCAGTTGTCCCGCAATAACTTCCATCGGGTCTGCGGCATAAATCCCCCAAGTAGTCGAGATTCATTTTAGGCGGCGGCGGGATCGCCCTTGCCCCTCTTGCTTCGAGCGCGAGTAGATTACGACGATAACGCCGAGCTGGCGATCTCAGGCTTGACTCGTGAGTGGCGCTTTCAATTGATCTCATTTAGTGGCTGGTGCTATCGAAGCGTACACTATAGCGCGCCTAACACTACAACCATTGGCGCTTGTCTTGCTATAGGCCCCCAAGTCAATGGTTACGATTGTCGGCGATCTAAACATCCCTGCGCGTACGTGCCATTTGCACAGCAGACGATACGGCCAAGGCAAAGATTCGTAGCAGTCCCGATCGGCCCTGCCAGCGAACGCCACGCCCCACCGACAGCCATCAACTGATAGTCGATATAAGCGAGGGTCTGCGGACGGTCGCACATTCTCGAAGTATGCGGTCATCCTGGAAGACTACGCCGGTGATGCGAATCTCCGACGTTCGTGATAGATCTACCCGCCTATAGTGCCGTCGCACAATCGCGCAAATTGGCCAGAGCCGGCTCTATTTCCCTGAGGCTTCCCTCAGCGTATCTTATGGATGTCCCTCTCCTGCTGACTGCGACGCGAGTCTCGCGATCTCGGACTTGAAGTGCCCGCCGAAGGTCTTGTTTCGGTTCGCTCCACTAGTTTTTTGTGCCGGTGCCAATCTCACCGGCGAGCTATCTGGAGCTCTCTATGACTGCCGCCGCGCACGTCGGAACGTTGTATGACGACTTGAAAGAAGTCGCTCTGAGGATCAAGTCACGCTGTCGAATCTCTGTGCAAGTCGTTTGGGTCAACGCCACAGGCGACGTCTTCGCTGCCGAATTTGGAGTATCGCCCGACGACATCGCCGTTGAGCAGATCGGCGTTTACTCGCTGGTCGCCCCCGAGGACGATATCGAGGTTGATCTGCTGATCGTACTTCGATCCCGTATGGGTAGGTGGCTGGTAAATTGACCCTACGACCACTATCCGCGCAACCGCCGGCCCTATTCCCACATTTACGTTAGGAGATCGAGCAGCAGTTGGCGACTCGATCGGAGGCTGCCGCGCGTACGCAATCCGGCAGATGTGGCGAAGCAGTCACCAACTTTGTCTTTCACCACTACTGAATGCTACATTCCCGGCGCCATCTAGTTCTCCATGGAACTCGGTTGGAAGTCGCGCCGGCGTCTTACGAGTGCCGCCGGCGCGGCGAACTCGCTCTCCATGCGATCCGCCCATCTCAACAGACGCTGAACGCCACTTCGAGGCGGGCTTGAAGGTCTGGGTCACTCTTATAGAAAGTGCTCGCCTTCCACAATCGTGAGAACGCTTGCTGCTGCGTTGATAAATCCCCCAGGATCGTGAGCGCCGTTGGGGATCGAAGGGCGCAAGCAGATCTATGGTTTCTCGAATGCATTCGCTCCAGCATGTCGAGCGTGCGGCGAGGGCAGCACCGCTTGCTGCCTAGAGCACGGCATCGCCGCTGCAAGAAGATCATGACCGTCAGGATCGGACATGACTAAGATCAGGCAACCAATTACCTCGCCGCCCCCATGCGGCCAAAGCCGTTCCTGTCGTCTCCGGTATTCAAACACCAGCGGGTACTACAGACTCATCGAATCCGAAGGCAATCGCTACCTGTGCAGGTGTACGGAGGCCTGTCCGGGGATATGCGACGGATCTTGCGGCTGCCTCGCCTGCCGCGTCGCGGCCGCCGACGAACGTTCGGCGCGCGTGCTTAAAACATCCAGCGCTAACGATTTGTCGAAGTGTTGATGGGCATGCGGTCTGATGCTGTTACTAGGGCAGCCATCTCGAACCGTTGCTGATCCTTGATCAGATCGCAGGGTCGCGCGGGCTCCGATTGTTAGCTGTTCGTCACGACCATGAACTGCAGCTTGCCCTCAGTCACAGCCTGGGGTTTTCCCTATTGCACTACAAGCTCACGAGCGTAACGTTAAGACAAAACCCACTGCTAACCGCGACGCGAGTCACCCGATCTAGGGCTCGCTGCACAGCCGAAGCTTTTAGTTCGGTTCACTCTCGGTAGCTCACCACGCGGAGTCGATCGCGTCGGCCCGCTGCCTGGAGTTCTAATCATGAGCACGGTTCCGCGTGTTGGAACGTTGTTCGATCCACTATGCGACGCGGCGTCGCGGATCAAATCACGAGCACACGCTTCAGTACAAGTCGTCTGGGTGCCCGACCAAGGCAATGTCCTCTCGGCCGAGTTCGGCGCGGCCTCCCAAATCGCCTTCGATCTCATGATCGCCGAACATATCGGCACCTATACGATGTTGGCGGAAGCTGTCGACGTCGAGGACGGTCTGCGAGTGGGTCTGCTTGCGCGAGCGGGCACACGGCTGGTCGACATGGAGCCCGTGTCATGACCGTGCAGACCTACATCGGACGGCTGCAGGAAAATCCCTACGACCTCGCGTGGCGCCTACAGCACCTTCTGCCCGATGTGTCCGTCATTGTCTGGCTCAACGAGCGGGAGGAACTTATCGCTGCACCCTGTGGAGATAAGATCGGTGTGCCGCACGATTCGATAGTCGGGATTTATATGCCGTCACAAGACCCGCACGCGATCGAAGCCGACATCGACGCGGCGCGAAAACAAAGGCGGCAAAGTGGATAGAATTTCACGCTCAGGGCTCGCGCGCTGCTCGGGGAAGCCCGAGACACCTCACATACGAGTGCGATCTACGCCTCAGGCTGGCGAATCAATTCGATCGCCCCGATCAGGGTTTGCAATCGAAGCGGCTTATGCAGGATCGCTATGGCGCCAATTCGCGCGGCGAGCGCGTGGAGGAATTCTGGCGTCTCTCCTGAGAGCAAGACAATGGGCGGAATCGCATGGTTGCCACCGCGAAGCCGCGTAATCAAGTCTTCGCATGACGACGTACCGATGACGGCATCAAGAACCAGCAGATCGATCGAAATCTTCGTTGACATCAAGGCCAAGAAGCCTAGATCAACCGAGGACGCCAGCTCCACATGGTGCTGTTGTAGGTGTAACACATCGACAAGCATCGCTCCGGCGAAGACGTCGTCTTCCACGACGAAAATATTCATGGGGTTTCTCGTCGCTTCGGTCGCTCACGGTGCGCGCCGTAGCCTGAACTGTAGCTGTGGCGCTCCGTTTGACGAGATAGGTCACTGCGAGCGCCCCCTCGACTGAGCCCCGTATAGCTTTAGCGCGGCGACGTTCCTGCGAAAGACCTACGCCATCTGCTCTAACGGAGGATTCATGGAACGAAAATTGCTTCGTTGCAGGAGTCAGTGGAGTTAGTCCGGTGTCCGAGCTTTTTATTCATGTCAAATTTGTGCGCGATGAGACGCATCAGCTACAGGCCGTCACCGCGCAGTGCGTCAAATGTGATGAGGAGCGCGCCCCCATCGTGACGCCTATGGCGTGGGGTGCCATCCGTCTGCGATGCCCAATCTGCCAAACGACAGCGACTTTGATCATCGCTGAGCACGACGCGTCGCGGAACGCCTGGTCGTGATTTTCGACAGGCTAACCCGCAACCACGAGAATGTGCGCAGGCAAACGCTCCGCTGGCACGGGCTTTGCTCGGTACATTGTATGCCTGCTTCCTTCAAGCCTAGCTCAATGGCACTTGTGCGGTATCCAGAGACCGAGGGGTATTACTGTCTGTTGCCCTCGGATAGCACGCGCTTCCCATGCGTCTGCGGCCCTAAATGCATAGCGAGCTGTAAGGGCGAGTGCGGTTGCTTTGCGTGCCGCGTTGCCGCAGCCGATCGAAGATCCGCAATCGCCCGCAATCCGATGCATGGCGGTCCGCTGACGTAAGGCAGGGGACTGTCGCGGCCGGCGAGACATTGCCGGCCCAAGGGTCGCAATTTTGCGACAAAGCGACTCCTGACCAACGCCTGCAGGCGTACTCAAGGCCATTACGCAGGCGCCCCCCCCCTATTCGCGCATCAGCGCCCGGACGAGCAGGCCAATAGAGCTGCCGCCTTTTCGTTGAGAGACGAAAGAGCCCCGGCACCTGGAGGCGATGCCAGGGCTCTGCGTATCAAGCAGCCTTCGTCGCGTCGATCGTACGACCGATGTGACGCTGCTTCTCCGGACCGTCTCCGCTGATCTCGACGCGTCGCGGCTTCAGGGCTTCAGGCACTTCCCGCTGCAAGTCGATGGTCAACAGGCCATTGACCAGCGAGGCATTGGCGACCTTCACGTGGTCGGCCAGCTCGAAACGGCGTTCGAACTCGCGCTCGGCGATGCCCTTGTGGAGATAGGTGCCCTCGATCTGCGATTCGCTCTTTTTAGCGCCGGAGACGACCAGCAGGTTCGGGCGATCGGTCAGCATGAGTTCGTCTCGATCGAAGCCGGCCACGGCCATGATGATGCGATAGCGATCTTCGCCCTGTTTGACGATGTCGTAGGGCGGCCAGTTGTCGAATGGCTGCACGCGGGTGGCGGTGTCGAGCGCATCGAACACGCGATCGAAGCCGATGCCGGTGCGGAACAGGGGGGAGAAATCGAGTGTAGTCCTCATAGCCATATCCTCAACGTTCAAGCGAAATGGACATGAAGCAGCGTCAGCGCTGACGCCCTCACGGCGGGCCCGGTGGCGCCCGCACATCGTCATCTAGGAGCGGTCGATCCCATTTCAAGGGGGGCGTTCTCTGGCTTATTTTTCGGTTCGCGAGAGGGTTCTTTTTCTCTCACTGAGAGGTCTAAAAAGTTGGGAACCCGAGCGCGTGGCGGCTGTCTGTCTCGGACATATCGTTCCCTTCCAAGAGGATGCTTCCATGGATCCCACTGTCCGCTTTCAGCCGCGCCACTGGTGCCTGATGGCCACCATCCAAGTCGCCGAGGGCGCCCCGGACTTGGCTGACATTCTGGCCGACCTCGATTTTGGCTTCCGACTGGAATCTGCCGCTTCTTCGCCACCTGGCTATCGTTGGCTCAACCTGCACGTCGATGCGCGGCGCGGCCCGCGACGCTGCGCCCTGACCGCTCACCGCCTGCTATCAGCGCTGACGCGCCTCGCGGACGCTGGAGACGTCCCGGGGTTTCGAGTGATTGGCGGTGAGCGCTGGTTGGAATACCCGATGTCTTCGGACTCAATGACTTCAGGTCCGACAAATGGGGGCGCCGACCTACCCCGGCACTAGACGCTCGCTCCGACGATAGCTTCCGGCTTTGCCGATTCCATGAGCATTACCGTTGCTCGTTCGAAGATTTCAGCGATGGCGCCTTCGCCCACGGTCGGAAGGAGGTAGGTCGCCCGAGAGACTGCTTGTCGGTGACAACCAGTGTCGAACAGATTTGACCACGCGTGGACCTTCCTCCCGCTGTCAGCGAGCGCGACACCCTTCTGCGTACCAGAAGTTCCCGGCCGTATCGAGCTCAGCGTCCATGTTCGCGGCTGAGCAAATCGGATAGCGCTCGTCGCCGGAACGGTCGAGCGCTTTCTGGCGGATGCGGTCCCGTCTCGCCTGATCTCGCTCCTGTTTGTACTCGCGCTTCTCGTCGCGATGCATCATGCAATCGGCGAAGGCGTCACTACCTTGAACGTAGCCATAGGAGCTGCAGCGCTGCTCATCGCTTGCATGATTTTCCGCTCTCGTTCGTCCGGGATCAGCGCAGCCACAGAGAAGCGCGCTCACTACCGTGCATAATGCGATCGAGGTGAGAACCTGACGGAACAACATCTGCATCGACTCCTAAGCGACGAAATCTCCGACCGGAGCCTAGCCGAATGTCAGAGAGTCCACCAGACTCGATCACGCCTGACGAGACTGTGTCGCTCGCTCACATAGGCAAGAAGTCTAAAGGGCTGAACAGAATGACTGGTACGCCCCCGCTCTCGTAAGCACCCTCGCGCCCCATCCTGACACTTTCCCTGGCCCAAAATGGTAGTTGAATTGCTACCACTATTGCCGACCGCAGGCGTCGTACCAGCCTGCCGAGTACTACGAGCCGCCGCGGCGTCTGCGCGCGGAGCCCGGAAGCGGCCGGCCCTCTCGCTGAACCAGGAGCACTTCTTATTGACGTACGACGTCACTAAATCCCGACGTACGATCGATAGTCTGTCACGGTCGCCATGCCGATCAGCACGACACCACTTACGCCATGAACGCTGATACCAGTGGTGCACCGCTCCAGAAGCCGAACACAAAGGTCGCGCACGTCATGAACGCACCAAGAAGGTAGTCGAGGCTTTCATGCATCTCGATTGGAATCAGCTTGACGAGACTGATCCGGTAGTCGGTGAGCAAGGAGGCTCCCGCCCCGAATAGCATTGTGCCGATCGCGACATTCTGTGCCTCGGTTGAATCCGTAGTCGACGATCGAATGAAAGTCCTGTCGCAGGAGCCGAGCAAGCGGGAGAAACCCGAGCAAGGGGCGCAACAATGAGCTTCAACGGAAGTTCGATCATCATTCTGATTTGTTCGCCCGCATCGATGTCCTGCCACAATCGACGAACCATTCCAGGCAGATCCAGCATTGATCGATCGACGATGCTGCGGAACGCGACACCCCGCGCTTGTGCCTTGCGCTGGATAAGCTGATCCTCCTCCTGCGGAAGATCGAGACGTGAAAAAATAACAGGCGGCCGAATCAAGCAAACGATTTCCTGCTCGGCTGACTGCAGAATATTGTTGTGTAGCTGCTGGCCCCCATCCGTTCCCGTAACCACCTCGACCATGCGGTCGCTGAGCGTCCTGCTCCGAGCCGAGGCAGTCAACGCCTGTAATTCTTTGGGCACCAGTTTTGCACGCTGCAGCTGGTTTCGCCGCTCGATGATCAGTGCATCGATGGACAAATCCGGCGCAGCAGGCATGTATCTTTAAGGGCGTTCGGGCGAGTGCGTCGCAAGACTAATGTGCTCCAGCCTCTCGAAGCGGCGTTGAATCTGAAGGGCAGAAACGCCAAGGACTTTTCTCGCCTCGGCGACCGTGCCGTTGCCTTGCGTCACCAGCCATCGATAGGCCTTTTCCTCAAGCTCGGAAATTCCCAGTATGTTCAACGAATTCGTCAGATGCACGGTTTGATTATCGCCGCCGATCCGTCTCGTCCCTTCCCGATCAACGCGCAACGAAAATACGTGGGCGAGGCAGGGAGCTGGTTTACGTGCAAAGGTCCGCAGCTAGTGGTGGGGAATCCGGGTTATCTCTGCTTCCGAAGACCAGCTCTGCCAAGATGGGTGTCTCCGAAACCCGTACCGTACTTAAGCCCGTAACCCAACGCGCGGTCGAAACCGACGTGGGCTAGCCATATCAATGCGTATGAAAAAAAAAGCGTCTGCGAATTGAGCGTGCTGAAAGCGAGTAAGATAATTGGAATAGAGTAACTGTGGGCCACGTTGTAGGCCGCGGCCCCAACTGAGCGTCCGGCAAGATATGCTGCGATGGAAATATCCGGTAATAGAAAAAGCAGCAGGAACATAGTCCAGCCGGCCCCAAAGCGGCTATAGGTTATGGTCGCAACGACGAGGACCAATAGGCCTTCAATTCGAAGAATTAATTTCGGACCTCCGTTGACTGCACCGGAGAATTCGGCGGCCGTCGTGGTTCCTAAGTTCGACATGACTAATGCCTTCGTCGTTTCGTTGTAGTTATCTCATCTTCTGATCTCAGAAGCGAGGCAGAGACGTTATCAATTTAGTGGCGCTTGTGTTTGCCCGACTCGACGGTGATAGCCCGGCTCGCGTGATATGCGATTGAGACAGTGGGCGCGTCGAAAATGCCTCATGCCGCCGGGGCGAGGTCGATCAGCAATGTGGGAATCAGTTCCGAAACGGTCGGATGGATCGGTACTGACCACCGCAGTTCGTCGACCGGCTGCTCAGCGCTCATCATGTCCAGAATGCCGTGGATCGCTTCATCGCCCCCGGTGCCGAGGATAGCCGCACCGAGGATCTGCTTCGTCTGGGCATCAGCGACAATCTTCATGAACCCTTTGGTCTCTCCTTTCTCCACGGCTCGACCGACTCGGGTCATGGCCCGCTTGGAGCGGAGAAGCGGGCGGCCAGTCTTCTCGGCCTCGGCGTCTGTCAGCCCAACTCGCGCGAGGGGCGGATCGATGAAGAGGGCATAACCAGGAATTCGATCACTGACACGTCGATTCTCCCCATCCAAGAGATTAGCCGCCACGATCTCGTAGTCGTTGTAGGCAGTGTGAGTGAAGGCGCCCCGCCCGTTGCAGTCCCCGAGCGCCCATACTCCGCGCACGCTGGTCTGCAACTGATCATCGACCTTGATGTACCCGCGGTCGTCACAAAAGATGCCTGCGCGCTCCAAGCCCAAATCGTCGGTGTTCGGCCGCCGCCCGGTCGCAACCAGTACATGGCTCCCGACAATCGCTGGAATGGCATCGGCATCGTCAAGAGACACTGCGATTCCGTTTGGATGCTTGTGAAAAGCCACGTGCTCGGCGCCGGTCAGGACGGTAACTCCTTCGGCTTCCAGGATCTCGCGAACGCCCGCGGAAACGTCATGATCTTCTCGGGGAATGAGACGATCCATGCGCTCCACGACGGTCACCTGCGCACCAAAACGGCGATACATTTGGGCAAACTCAAGCCCGATGTAGCTGCCTCCCACCACGATCAGGTGTGTCGGCAATGTTTCCAGCGCGACCATCTCCGTGTTCGTCATGTACGGCACATCCTGCAGCCCAGGCATGTCCGGGACAGCAGCACGGCCGCCGACATTAATGAAGATTTGCGGGGCGGCAAGACGCTCGCCATTCACGATCACGCTCCGCGGTCCATCGAAACGAGCATGTCCGCGAATGAGCTTGACGTTGGCCATACCGCTAAGCCAAGTCTCGTTGCTCGCTCGCGAGTCCAGAACTACTTTGGCCGCTCGCGCGGCGACCGCGCGCATATCGAGCTTGATCGGCGCTTCGATAGTGAAACCGTAGTCTTGTCCGCGCTGTGCGGTGTGCATCGCGTAGGCGCTCGCGACCAGCGTCTTCGTGGGCTTGCAGCCAGTGTTGACACAGGTCCCGCCGACGAATTGGCGCTCGATTATTGCAACTGACATTCCTGCGTCATTGAGGCGGCCAGCTAGCGAGGGGCCGGCCTGGCCGGCACCGATGATGATTGCGTCAAAATTGCGCATTTGAGGTCTATCTTCCGATTTGGCGCAATGGACCGTCGCGCCGGGATGGGCGAGACCTGCATCAGCAGGTCTCGAATTGCCGCGAGCTATGGATCGTTGCGGCTCGCGCTTCAAGCCTATGCCTCGGGATTCATCTATCCACGAACGGTTACGGCTCAGGCCGCGGTGGGCGCATGACCGCGACGGGCGTCGATGACGGCCAGCGAGATGCTCGAAATCAGGAAGTAGAAGGCGCCGAAGGCTGCGTACGGCGCGATGGTCGTGATTCCGAGGGGGTCTGCCCCGCCCGCCTTCACCAGCATGTGCGCGCCGGCGAGGACGGATTGGGCGCCGCTGAGGATCATGGCCCACTGCGCGCCGATCGTTTTCCAGCGGCGAACGCCCGTGACGAGCTGGAACAGCCCCGCAAACGCGGCCCAGATGCCAAAAACAAACACGACAGCGGGCATGCCCTTCGTGAGCGCAATCGCAACGGCGACAGCGGTGACGATGCTCACGATGAAATTGAGAAGCTGGCTCTTGTTTTGTGCAAGGCCACCGCTACGGTCAGCGTCCGCGTAGTTCGCGATTGCGTCCCACGCTGGGTAAATCACGAGGAGGGCGGCTGCGAGCCCAGGCGCGGTCTTGGCCACCGTGAACGCAGCGGTGACCCAAATGGCCGAGAAAGCGAAGCGAGTGGCGTAGTAGCCCTTGAGCCAGCTCGAGGCCGACTGGGAAGGAAGTTGTTGGACGGTGTGTTGGGACATGACTCTTCTCCAAAGTATGGCTGACAGTTGTGAAAAGCCCTCTGCACTCCCGGGAGTACAGTGGCATCGTCTATAGACAGGTGGATCATGCTCAGCCGCTAGGGCGGATCTGACACGTCGAGCAAATTGCTCCGACCCTTGGGCCGGTCGCAGTTGCGCGCGCGTCGACTGCAAGATCGGCGAATGCTGGGTGAGCCAGCTTGAAACATCTTCGCTCTCCGCAGACAGACCAAATTCCTGTCGCGAGTAATTATTGAGAGCGGCGTGTCGGCTGACCATTCTACGTGGGTTGATCCCACTCATACTCGCGGATAGTCCCGACAGAGGCCAACCTAGTGCGAAGCATCCATCCGGCGCTGCCACGCCGTTTGCGGCAAGCGCGCCACTGTTTCGTGACGCATCCTCAAGCGCATCTGTGATCGCCTGAGACAGAACGCGCGACGAGTTGCTTCAGATTTCTAAGGCAAGATGGGTGCGTCCGCCGAGGAGAGGTGGGCGGACGACGAATGCTGCATGAGGGGCGCCGTCGCAGCGCCGCGGCGGCGGTCGCAACGCTGCGGCTCAACAAGATCGACGCAAGGCAATCAACGTTCCCACACACCACCAAGCCGAGCGGTCAACCTGTGCGCATGATTCCGATGTGGAACAGGGAGGGTGGCGATCTAGGTGGGGTGGTCGGCGTAGGGCAGCCACACCACAAAGCGTGCGCCACCCGGTGAGGCCGCGTCTGCTGAAACGAACCCGCCATGCGCTTCGACAATCGACTTCGAGACGGATAGCCCGATGCCCATTCCCGTAGGCTTCGTGGTGTAGAAGGCGTCAAATACGGTTGACAACTTGTCTGCGGGAATTCCTGGACCTGTATCCTCGACGGTGAACCGAACGCTGTCGTTCTCAGTAGCCGCCTCGAGCCGCACTTCTCGCCTGCCCGGCTGTTCCGCCATCGCCTGCGCAGCGTTCATCACCAAGTTCACGAGCACCTGCTGAAGTTGGACCGCATCGGCCCACAAGGGGCGCGCCGCCGCGTTATTCTCGACGCTCAGTTTCGCTCCCAGAGACCGAACTTGGCCGCCGATGATGGCCTGCACATCGCGCATAAGATCGGCGGGATCTAAAGGCTTGCGGTCGAGTTCGCCCTTCGACGCCAGCGCCCGCATGCGAATGATGATCTCTGAAGCGCGCTTCGCTTCGCCGACCAACATCTCAAGCGACTGTCGAACCTCGGAGATCGCCGGCTCAGACCTATTGAGCCATCTCAACGCCGCGCTGCCGTTGTTAACGATGGCGCCAAGTGGTTGGTTCACTTCGTGGGCGATGGACGCAGTAAGTTCGCCTAGCATTGCGACCCTCGCCGCATGGTAAAGCTCGCTACGAAGCACTTCGACGGCCGCGGCACGAGCCTTTCGTTCCGTAAGGTCAATGATCGCAAGCGTGATCGTCGATCGAATGTTCTCTGCCAACGGGAAGACACAACTCAACACGACGTCGAGCGGCGTTCGGTCTTTCCGCAGAAGTCGGGTTTCAACCTCGAAGCGCGCCTGGCCTGCTCTCAAGGCGTCAGCGAGTGCTTGCAACTCTGGCAAGCTGGAAGGCGGACAGAAATCTAGGATGCTGGAGTCAAGCGCCTCCTCCCGCGAAATCTGGAAAAGATCTTCAGCAGCCCGGTTCAGGTTGATCAGTCGCAGATTGGGAAGAATGTCCTTCGCTGAGGCAGCGACAGGACCCCGTGTGCGCTGGGAGTGATCGAGCTCCCAGTAAGCGACAGGACTCGCGTCAAACACGCTGTGAAATCGATGCTGGTGCGATGCAGTTTCGAAGACTAGGGCCAGAAAGCCGTCGTACACCCCGCCGATGAACTGCGGGACGTACCGCACGGAAAGGTCACGCATCGAGCCGTCGCGATGCAGGGACCGCGCATCGAAGGCAACTTCTTCTCCTGCAGCGGCCCGCTTTAGGAAGGGGCCGCAGCGACCGTACTCATCCTCGCCTAGGATCTCTCGCATGTGCATACCGATGAAATCATCGGGAGAACGACCAAACCACCCCTCGAACCGGTCATTCGCGAAGCGGCAGATGTGCTCGGAATCGTAGGAGCAGATCAACGCAGGTATCGACGCTGTGATCGACGCAATGTCCGTGTCGGCCCAGTGCTTTGGCGTGGCCATACCGCTCTGCCTCTTAGATTGACGACGTCATACCGGTGCCTCATCATTCTGCGATGCTGAAGAAGCAGCCGTCTACTGAAACTTCGACACCGGTAGTCTATATTTTGGACGACGATGCGGGCATGCGCGCGTCGCTCGACAACTTGTTCCGGTCGGTCGGTTATCAGACGCGCGCCTATGCAAGCGTCGACGAGTTTCTCGCTGTCGACGCCGAGTCGGACCTAGGCTGCCTGGTCCTCGACGTGCGCCTTCCCGGAACGAATGGCTTGGATTTCCAAGATCAACTTCGAGAGCAAGACTCACCGCTACCTGTCGTCCTGATCACCGGCCATGGCGACATACCGATGTCAGTCCGAGCAATGAAGGGTGGCGCCGTTGACTTCCTCGTTAAGCCATTTCGCGAACAGGATATGCTCGATGCAGTAGCCGTAGCGCTCGCTCGCAACTTCGCCACCCGAGCAGAGTCCAACCACCAAGCCGGCGTCCAATCACGCTACGAGACGCTGTCACAGCGCGAACGCCAAGTCATGGCGAGCGTCGTGAGAGGTAAACTCAACAAGCAAATCGCCTACGATCTATCTCTCAGCGAGATCACGGTAAAAATTCATCGCAGCAGCGCGATGCGTAAGATGGGTGCGAAAAACCTCGTAGAGTTCGTGCAACTTGCTGCGGCCCTGAAGCCTGCAGTCTAGGTCCCTCATCCTTCCGTATAGTTCCCTTGGCTGCGATTCTGCGTTGTACTGGGCCGAATCCGCTGTGGATGGCAGGGACGACTGAGTTGGTACACGAGCGCATCATCGCGGTGATAGACGACGACCACGGCATGCGGGTATCGCTCGGCAGGCTATTGCTGAGTGTCGGCTATCGTACTGTGCTTTTCGAGAGCGCGGAGGCGTTTCTTAGTGCTGAGAGCAGACTGCGAGTGGACTGCGTGATCAGCGATATTGCGATACCTGGCGGCATGAGCGGACTGGATCTCGCCCGCTGTATGGCAAATGGGCAATCCGAGATTCCTTTAGTACTGATGAGCGGTCGAGCGACGCCTGCTTGCCGGCACGAAGCCGAGACACTCGGCGTTACAGCCCTTTTAGCTAAACCGTTCGACGACGGGGAACTGGTCGGATTGCTCGATAAGGCTCTCTCCGATCGAAGCCAGGCCGACAGTTAGCCGCCAGCCACTCGTCCATGATTAGCTTTGCCCGCTCAGCCGAGAACAGGCTTGGCGTTTCAGCGATCGGGTAGGCACTGTGCGCATGAGCAACGTGCTCGCCAGCAATTCCCTACAGGACGCAGCCTTGAAGGCGGTCGCGAGGATGCGATGCCATGCCACTCCGCCTATTGCAGCCGGTCGTAGCCGGCCGGCGAAGCGCCCTGCGACTTGAAGTGCCCCCCGCTTTCTCGAACGGTCTAATGACTAGACACCTGCGCTTTGGCAAAGTCCTCCGGTGAGCGATAGCCCAAAGCGCTGTGCAGTCGCCCGCGGTGGTAGAACACCTCGATGTAGTCGAACACCGCAGTACGCGCCGCAGCGCGGTCGGCGAACCGCTCGTGGTGCGTCAGCGTGCGACGTTCGCGGATTACAATGCCTCCCGCCTGCCCTGTTCACTTCCCTGCTCGCTCCCTGTTCCTTCCCTGTTAGCTTCCCTGTTCCGGCACGAGAAATATCGTCTCCGTCGAAGCCGATGCCGCGTCACGCCTCGCGCTCCTGGCGTCTCTGCTACGAACAAGGCTGCCAGAGACGCGAAATACCCTGCAAATTTCCCTGTTCACGGGAATTTGCCCCCAGAGACGAGTGATCGCGAACCTGCGCACACCGCCACGCAGACTGACCTTGTGAGTTCGGGTCTCTGCTGAAGCCGAAAAGCGCGCCACGTGGCGCGCTTTTTCGTTTCTGGGGCGGACTGCGTAGGCCGCATTACTGACGCGGTTTGACCCTTTCGGCGCTGTGTCTCTGCGGGCGTTTAGCAGGAGTCCGGAGTCGCTGGTTGCTGATCGGGCAGCGGACTGGCGTTTTATCGACTGCGCGCTAGCCGCGCAGACTCAGACGGGGTCGAGTCCGAAGCGACGCCGCTGCTCCGCCCAGTCCATCGGCGGCGGATCGAGGAGTTGTCGGACCGTCAATCCGACGGGCTGACGGCCATCGACAATGCGCTGCATGAGGTCGGGCGCCAGCAATGAGCCTCGAAGGACTCGGGCGACATAGCGTTCAGTGACGTTTTCGGCTTTGGCGATGGCCTGGATCGATGGCACCTCGCCACTCGTGATCTGTCGATACCAGCGTCGGCCGCGAGCGAGGAAGCGGATCAGCGACTCGTTGCGTTGCCCCGCTTCATCTGATGTCGTCTCGGCCGGGATCACCAAACGAATCTCGTGGGCTGTGCGATGGAGCCGCATCGGTTGGACGAGATCGATCGTCGCTTCAACGCCTTCTACGATCGGAAGCCCCAGTTCATTCCGAAGTGCCTGCCGATCGATCTTGATCGTGAGTTCGTCGCTGCCGATTGTGATTCCGATCAACACTGCGCGCCACGCCTCCCAGCGCGACTCTTCCGGTGACTCTCCAAGCGCTGTCGCTTGCCTCAAGGCGGACTGTATGACTGCGGCAGGATCGTTCGGCGCGAGCACGGCGTCCACGACGGCTTTCGGTCGATCGAAGAAGGTTCGCAATCGCTGGCTGACATGCTGCTCCAGCTCGTCGGCGGGATAGCGAGTGCTGGGTACTCCCGCTTCATTCGGCTTCGCCACGTAGTAGCGATAACGCCGATGCCCCTTGGTCGTATGAACCGGCTGATAGCGCCTGCCCTGCTCGTCGGTCAACAAACCAAGCAAGGGATGCTTCGCCTGCGCCTTCGGCAGGGTCGAGTTGGCACGGCGGGTGCGGTCACGAAGCGCCTGGACGGCATTCCATAGCTCCTCTGGAACAATCGCTTCGTGCTGCCCAGCGTATCGTTCGCCTCGGTGCGCAATCTGGCCTCGGTAGATCGGGTTGGTCAGAATCTTGAGGAGCGCCCCGCTAGTCAGCGAGCAGCCGCCATAGGTTCCACCGGACGCCGTCGACCGTCGTTTGCTGCGCACACCTTCCGCTCGAAGCGCATCGCGAAGGCGCGCGACCGATCCTAGGGCCAGATAGCGGCGAAAGGTCTCGCGGACCTGCTTGGCCTCGGCGGGATTGACCTTCAAGGTCCGGCCGGTCGGGTTGTAGCCCAGCGGAACCAGCCCGCCCATCCACATGCCTTTCTTCTTCGACGCCGCAATCTTGTCGCGGATCCGCTCGCCGGTAACTTCGCGTTCGAACTGAGCGAAGGACAGGAGCACGTTCAAAGTCAGGCGCCCCATGGAGGTCGTGGTATTGAAGGCCTGGGTGACCGAGACAAAAGACACCTTGTGCCGATCGAACAGTTCGACCAGCTTGGCAAAGTCGCTCAAGGCTCGGGTCAGACGATCGACCTTGTAGACCACGATCAGGTCGATCGTGCCGGCGGCAATGGCGGCCAGCAGCTTCTGTAGCGCAGGTCGTTCCAACGTGCCACCGGAGTAGCCGCCATCGTCGTAGCGGTCGGGAACGAGCTTCCATCCCTCGTGCCGCTGGCTCTGAATATAGGCAGCGCAGGCTTCGCGTTGCGCGTCGAGGGAGTTGAAGCTCTGATCGAGCCCCTCCTCCGAGGACTTGCGGGTATAGATCGCGCAGCGGCGGGGACTGTTCATGCCTGCTCCTCCCGTGAGAGTTCTGACCGCCCGCCTCTCTTGAGCCCGAAGAAGCGAGGTCCGGACCAGCGAGCACCGGTAATCGTGCGGGCGATCTCGCTGAGGCTTCGGTAGGCCTTGCCGCGATAGGCAAAGCCGTTTTCGATCACGGTGACTTCGTGGTTCACCCGACCCCATGATCGGACCAGGCGGGTGCCCAGAGTGAGGTTGCCGGATGGCTCATCGGACGAGGATCGCTCATCGCCGCTGCTCGGCGCCTTCGCGAGGGCCCGTTCGAGCGCCTTGGGGAGGCCACCCGCTCCTCGCTCCTGAAGGCCTTGCGCCAGCAGCTTGATGAGGAAATCACGCGGCATCCGTTGCGGCGGCGCCCCGGAAAAGACCAAGGTCCATGCCTGTTTCAGGGCTTCGAGGTCAAGCCGAGACAGTTCTTCGAGGGTGGGTAATTGGGTGCGCGCCATGCCAGTGCTCCAAGAAGGTCTGGCGACATTGACGCTCTGTTGCGGCCCGGAAGCCACTGATGCCGGCGCACAACCCCATTTCGCGGCAAGACTGGCTTCGGGCGGCAACCCGAGCGTCAATGGCCGGTAACGGCCGCCTCCCGGCCGGCAGAGGAGCACGGCACCGTGGGTCGCCCATCCAAGCGCAAGCAACGCTCGAACTCAATCGCGTCCTCTGCCATCGAACAGGCTGACGAACTCGATCAGTGTTGTGCTCAGGCCATCGCGATCGCTTCGCTTCTCATGGAGGCTGATACCGACCCGGCAATCCAGGATTCCGCGTGGGCGATTCGGTGCTTGGTCGAAAGGGCGAGGAGTCATGGCGAGTCGCTTCTCAAACTCGCGTGCGAAACTACCTAAGTATTCGCCAACAACTGGACGGCGTCTGGAAAGATGCCCTGGGAAATTTACGACGGCAGAGTCTGCTCTCGGCCAGTTTTGGACGTTCGTGCATGGCATAGACTTGCCGCTCCGAAGCGTTGACTGGCGACCGGGACCGTCGAAATGGGACAGTTCCAGTGATCGCACCTCGAGTGCAACGCCTCTCCCAGCGAGCAGCGTATAAGAAATCCGGCACGGTTCAGGCACCGGAGCGGACGCGAAGTTCAGACTGCAGTGGGCACCTGCCTGCGGTTCCTTCCCCGCGCGCATTGAAGCGCGCCAGCTTATCCATTCCACGGCGGAACCCGGATCGCTGGCTGCTCGTAACGAGACCGTTCGTTGCCACGCGGCTCGCCCTGAAGCTGCTTCCAAGTCAGATCGGCCACCAAGAAGTCCAACCAAGCTGGCGCCAAGTCCCTGCCCTCGGCCTTGGTCATGCGTTCAGGCTGCTGGTGATGATCCTGCAGGCAGACCATGATGCGCTGGCGAACCGCCGCTGGGTCGCCGAAGAAGCAGGCGAAATCGTCTAGCACTTTGCCACCAGACTCCGCCGTCAAGCTGCCATCCCTCTTCGCGTCGAGCAGTTTGTTTAGTGCCCCTTCAAAGCGCTCACGGGTATGCAATGCCTCGCACGGTGCCGGAAATACCCCGGCCGTCAGCCCGCGCTCCAAGGTTTGCACGCCTTCGTTGCCCTCTAGCTGACCCTGCAAGGCAGCCACGAGTGCCCGCTTGTTGTCTTCGGTGCGCACGAGTTCCACAATGGGCAAATAGGCCACCAATGACATGGTTTCGGGCAACAACTGCGGGCGCGGCTTTCCACTGACCAAGTGAACTGGGTCCAGATCCACCACTACCAAAGCCTGATCTGCCTCAGACAGCGCCCCTTGGCAAGAAGGCTGAAGGATGCCGTGCTGCCAGCCGTGGTAGGGCGTAAGAAGGCGCACGACCCCGGGATGTTCCTTTGACTTCTGCACCGAGTCGCAGCCAATGAAGCAGCTTCCGCCCACACTCAACCCCTTTATGACTGCGTTGCAGAACACAGTGGCTGTGCCTGATGCCAGCACGCTGGCCTGCCCGGCATGCCAGTAATCGTTGCTGCGACTCGTGCAAGCCGGCACCAATAGCACCGAACGCCGTTCACGGTAGGACTGGGTGACAGTCAACAACTCGCCCAGCGCTTCGATGTCAGCATCGACGAGTTTCGCAGCCTCAACTGGATTCTTGTCAAAGAGCCGCAACACCTTGGCCAGATCTTGCAAAAGGGGGCGGCGATTGGCGGGGCTGCTGAGCAGGAACAGCTCCGAGCAGATCAGCTCCAGGCAGTAGCGCAGCTTTTGCGGCCCGTGAATGAGGGCTCGCATCAACGCTTTGGTCTGGTCAAAGGTCCTTGAGCCAGTCCAAATTCCGCGCAAACCATCCAGCACCCGCTCCTCTTGGTAAAGCGGTGCCAGTACGTCGCTACCAGGGCGAAACAGCTCGTGCGCGGCCACGGCGCGATATTTTTTGTCACGCTGAAACTGCATGACACGGGCATCCCCTTGCAAACCGAAGTCTTCGGCCTCGGCTTTGGCGGGCTGCCACAACAGGGTTAGCTTTTCCTTCAGGTGCTCTGGGTGGCTACTCTCCGCCTCGAACTGACGGAAGGTGCCCGCCAATACGGCCAAGCCAGGGTGATGAATCAGCTCATCCTTCAGCCACTTCACCGTGTCTGGCCGAACCGACACCTCTGGCAGCACCAAGAGTTCGACCTTCAATTCGCGGCAGGCGCGCAAGGCCTGCCTGAGTAAGACACGGCGGCGATGCTCGGGCCAGGAGATGATCTTTCGGTCGTTTTGCCAATGGATCTCTGCACCACGCTTGGCGGCCCGATTTACGGCCTTGAAGTCGCCCGCCAGATGCGCTTCCAACTCCCTCCGCGCAGTTGGGGCCAATGGAAGCCCGGAAAGTCCGGCCTCGGCAATCGGGTGACTGTAGCTATCATCCACGCGCCACTGAAACAGTGCGACACGAAGGTGGCCGCGTGAGGTCAGATCTTTGTCATCGCTCGTTCTGCCCACGCCGAAGCGTTTGCTCCAGGAATCCTTTTGCCATTCTGCCAAGCGATCAATCGTCACCGTGCCAGAAACAGTAGAGGCCGCTGGGCCAAGTGGCACAGAAGACTCAGCAGCTTGATCGCGCTGCACTGGCTGACTCACCTCGAGAGATTGAAGTACTTGGGGAAGCGTTTCGACTGCTTCGTCCTCCGCAGCCCGCCGAACAGCGGCATCGTCGGCCAAGCCTTGCGGTCTCGCCGCCACTTGCGGCACTGAAGGCTCTCCATCCTCAAAATGGAACCACCGCCCAAGCTTGTGATCTAGTGTGTGCACCGCCAGCAACTCATCGTTCACGTTACTGCGCGTCTCTGACCAGAGCGTCACCTTGCGCCTTCCAAACGCCCTTTTCGGTAGAGTGCTTCCAAACAGGCTCGTGAATTGCGGCGTGCTCATTTGCCAGCTCACGCCGTGGGCGTCTGTGAACTCGTCTGTGTGCGGATAGCGGCCAAACTGTTGGCCTTGCGCGTTTACCACGCGCATGCCGCGCAATGCGTCAAGCGCGCACAGCGCCTTGGGCAAAGCATCCAACACCGCATCGCAACGCTGTACCGTGAAGGTGGGCAAGGCATCAAAGGGCCATGTCGCCTCCTGCTCGTCAATAAGCTCCTCTCCGATGACCACAGCAGCTGGCGCGGTCTGCCAGTGCGCCAGGGCTTCGTACACCTGAGCCAGATCCGACAAATCAAATGCCTGCGCTAAGCCGGCATCCAGCAAGCCGATCAGGGCTAGCATCCAATGCCATGGTTTGGCCCTACTGAGAGAGGGCCAGTCGTCATCCAGCAGCCGTTTGCGCATGACGCTGTAATCGCCTTGGGGATCTACGCGCTCCATGTCAGCCATGGGCCAACCCGGTGGTAAATTCAGGCGCTCGGGCATGCGGTCTGCACCCAACGCTTGCGCATAGCCCCAAAATGCAGCCACGCTGCCCCGTAGCCCAATGCCGATGGTGGCCAGTGCCAAAGCCGTTCGTAGCGGCGCAGCGTTGCCCTCACGACCGACGCTTCTTTCGGGGTGCAGCGCCTGATATAGCGCCAACATCAAGTCCAACTCGGGGCGCAAGGGCTTTGCCCGACAAGTGCTTGGCTTGAGAGGTAGGCCTTGCAGCACCCACAGTGGCAGCCTGTTCAACGCTTCAGGGAACACTCGGTGCAGGACGTGGCGCATGTCATCGCCGCTACCCAGTTCAAGGCGCAGAGCCATGGCGCGGCTTTCGGCCTCCACCGCCAACACATGTCGGACTTGGTCGTCCAATCCCTGCTGCGCGGGAAACCCTTGCAGCAGGGCCAGAGCCCGGCTCACCGTGCGTGGCAGGCTGCCCTCAGTCCTGCCCATCGAGTCAATTTGGGCCGAAGATAGGTAACTGCCTTGCAGTTTCCGCAGTTGCTGGCGCAGCACATAGGCCTCGAGTTCTTCTTTCGCGTAGGCCTTGATGGAATCCGCACTGCCTGCTTCGTCGCTTGGGTTCACGCGATCAGCGAGCTGCTCGTCGCGCTCGCCGGTTTCGCCGGACATGTTGGTGGCCACGCCGAGCACGTCGGCCACTGCCCAACCGACACGCCAAAGGTCGGCTCCGGCAAACGGCACAGTTACCGATTGCACTCGGTCGTCCGGGTCGTGGTACCAGGCATTAACGCCCAATTGGTCGCGCTTGACGGATTCGGCCACGAGGTAGAGCGTTCGCTCGTCGTTTTGCTCTTGCTGGAATAACTGTGGCCTGAAGGGCACGTACGCCAGAGCTTGCTCGCCATCAACCGCCGTCCGATGCATGGCCAATAAAGCATGGTAGAGCTGCACTGCGCGGTGCGTGATGGGAATTTGCGCATACTGAGTGCCTATTGCAGCGCGAGCCAGTTCTGTCCAGGGCTCTGGCGTCGCGCTCTTCTCTATAACAAGATGTTCCGCTGTTGCACCCGGCACTTCGACAAAGCGCAAGGACACTTCTCCTGCAGGGCACGGCGGCTCAGCGCGCATGACTACTTGGGCGAACTGCCGATCCAGTCCAGGCGCTGAAGGCTTTGAGCCTGGTCTTCGCTCCGAAAATCGATAGAGAAAGCGGCTGTCAGCGCTAGTGTCAGCTTCGATTGCAAACAGCGATGAGGCACTCTCACTGACCGTCGGCAAGTGGGGGATGAGTTGCTTGTCGACGCCAAACTGTGAAAGCAGATGTGGGAACCACTTCGCCAGTGTGAAAAGCCGACGCTTAGATGGCGAACTGTTGAGGACAAAGTCAATCGCCAAGCCAATGGCTGTAGCAGGGCTGTTCGACCGTTCAGAACTACCGTGATTGTCGCGCGGCGTGAGTCTGTCAATAACCTCACACGCAAGCGCAAGGCCATCATCGCTCAAAGTCCGTGGCGGCCGATCACGCAATGCGTTCAAGGGATTGTTGGCGCTGCTTGGCTGCGCCAGGCTGGGGCCAGCTAGGCAAAGCCACTCGATGGGTGTCAACGGGCCGCCTTGCTGCGGTGGCAGCTCCAACACCGCGTTTGAGGCACCGAGTAAACGGAGCGCCTTGCGTATGACCAACCTGGCGCGTCGCCGCACATGATCGTGGTTGGTGTCAGGATTTATCTGACCGATGAATGCCGGCTCGCAAATTAGGCGTGCAAGACCCAATCGCTGATCACGATCCTGCTTGCGCTCGCTCAGAATTTTCCCGTTCTCCTGCCATGGATGGTCGTCGAGTAGTTTGTCAAGACCCTCCACGGCAAACAGCCAGTGGTAGCCACGCTGCGCAAACGCTTTGGCCCAGGCATGCTCACCGCAGACTTCGTTCCACAAACCCCAGAAGCAATCCCACAAACTCTCTGGTGTCTCCACGCCGCTGACCGTTGCGGCCACCTGCCACCATAGCCAGCGCGCGCACAGGCCAAGGTCACCTGTGCGCAGATCGGGCGCGCCCAAGGCAGCCTTGATCTGACAAGCGATTTCAGTGGGCTCACGAATCAACGCAATGCGCCGCAGCATCTGCAGCGCGCACTGACGATCGACCTCATGCAGATCGCCTCCCAGGGCGTAGTCGGTCTCTCCATCGCCCACAAGAGGGGGATCCCAAGGCGGCACAGACGGCGCCAAGCCGCGTCCGTCGTTGAGCTGGCGCATCACCATTTGAGGCGATCCGCCTCGCACCCGCTCGCCTTTCTGGATCAGGTCGATGGAGCGTTCGGCAGCCTTGGCTTGTAGCGATTCACGAAGCTGCCTGAGCACGTCTTCGCTGTCGGCAAACAGTACGATGTCATCCACATAGCGCGCATAGCCCGCACGCGGGCGCACGTTGTCATCCGGCCCTCTTTCGGCTGTGCTGCGGATGAAGCTGCGAGCCTCCTCGTCTACCGGAAACAGGGCAATGGTGCCGATGTACGCCGACAACACAGGGCCTTGTGGGATACCCACGAGTTCGCTGGTGCGCTGAGTTGAGCCTTCGGCGTCAGGATCACGGTACTCGTGTTGAAAGATCAGCCCAATCAGCAATCGCTCCAGTTTGGTCTCAATTGCAGCATCCCAACCGGTCTCGTCGGCTTCTGGCAAACCGAAGATGCGCCGCAACCCTTCCGGCACGCCATGCACGGCCACGGCTTGGGCCAGTGGAGTCAACAGGGCATCGCGCACCACGAACCGCTGGATCGAGTCGTAATAGCGCTTGGCATCCAGTCGAAGAACATGAACGCGTGGCCCGATGGCATGGCATTGCTTGGCTAGGCTGGCCATGAATTCACGCCAGCATTGTCCAAATGGGCGGAACATGCCTTGATCAGACGGGGTCTGATCGCCCTCCAGAACATCCATGTCGATCTGGTAGGCAAAGCTCAGGGTCTTGGGCAGATCCAATTCATCGTCAGTTTCATTGAGCGGCGCGCTTGTGCCTGTCACCAGCACTTCTCGGCGCGACCCATACCAGCGCACGGCGGGGATGCTGTCCGAAAAGATCCGGCCTGAAGCACTCGGCCGGTCATGCCGCTGACTTAGCAGTTCGTTGAGCACCACCTGCTGCACAAGCAAATCGGCGGGATGTGGCATCACCTTTCGGCGCGGGTCATCCAGCACCTTCGGATCCGCCGTCAGCTTGCGCGGCAGGTTTACCGCGTCGAAGGGGGCAGCCTGTCTCCAAGGGCGTTGACCGGCCATCATGGCCTGCAGACGATTCAATGCGATCTGGTCAAACAGGCGGGCGTTGCTGCCCAAGGTTTGCCATGCCTCTTCGTCGCAGGGCAACTCACCGCGACGCGCGCCGTGGTAGGCCAAGCTGCGCGCGAGCGCGACACGTGGAAGCTCAGCTTCGAGGTATAGGCCGCGCGCCTGCAACGCGCGGGAACTGGTTTCGGACACTGCCAATTCGGCGTGAAGCTGCTGGGCCCAGTCCGAAGCGCAGGCGTGTAAACGTGCCGCCGCAATCTCGGCCGGTCGAGGGCCGTACAGTCGCCTGAGCGCCATCCCGACCCGGAACAGCGCGCGCTCACGCACAGTTGGCGCCAAGTGGCCGAATCGCTCAGGCTGCAGAACTGAGGCATCCTGCCCGCCCAGGGCTTGAATCAACAATACGGCCTCGGCCGGCAAGTCGAAGGGCTGCAGCTTGGCGGTGGCTTGCTCTGTCGTGCGCAGACCGCGCAATAAAGTGTCTGGGTCCTTTCCCAAGGCAGGTGTGCTGCGCCAAGACATGCCAACCCAACGCAGGTTCACGCCGCGCAGATCCAGCAGGCGGCGCACCAGCCGATCCGCGCCTCCAAACCCGGCCGGGTCATTGTCAAGAAACACGCTGTACGCCAACTCGGCGCTCGAGTCCGAATTTTCCGCCAGCGACTTGAGCCTCTCCAAAGGCTCGTTGCCAAGGCTGGTGCCCATGAGCGCAACGGCGGGCAGGTCAAGAGCTTGCAGGCGCAATGCATCCAGGAAGCCTTCCACCAAGTACAGCTTGGCCGGCAGATGGGCCTTCAAATTCTTGTTCACCGCATCGAAGGCAGCGGGCTCGTTGAACAAGACTTTGGACTTCTCAAAGCCCGACGTGAGCAAGTACTTGGGCACGCCCTCGGGCGGCACAGCTTGCAGACTGCGGCCTGCGAAGCCCAGAACTTCGGGCTGCTTAGCCGTGCCACCTCGTACAGGGATGACCACGCGGCCATCATGAAAACAGTCTTGAAACTGGTCCTGTAGGTTCAGTTTGCCCTGCACTGGCGTAGATCGCTGTTGCAGACGTTTGATCAAGCCCAAGGTCTGCAAACCATCAGTCAGTTCGGCGCGGTCACCCGCACGCTTGGACTGCAGGGCTTCGACCAACATGCCACGGGTGATGCAGCGGAGGCCTTGGTTGTACAAAAAGTCTCGGTCGAAGTCGCGATCGGCGCACCAAGCGGAGAAACGCGGATCATCGTGCTGCTCGTCGTAGATTCGAAGCGCAAAGTTCAGCGCTGTTTCGCTGCTCGCGGCCTTGGCAGCACGTTGCTTGGGCTGGTGGGCAAGCGCCCTGATGCCGAACTGCTGAGCCAGCCATTCCACGGCGGGCAAGAACTCCAAATCCAGGACCTTCTTGACCAAGTCGATAGCGCTACCATGGGCGCCGCAGACAAAGCAGTGGTAGTGCGCGTAGGACGCGCCGCTTGCCGGATAAAGGTTGAGCGACGGTCGGGCGTCTTGGTGAAATGGACACAGCGCTAACGTGACCGCGCCGCGCCGCTCGGTAATTATGCCTAAGCGCTGCACCACTTCTTCCAGTGGCAGCTTGGCGAGCAAATCGCCAACGTCAAAGCGACGTTCCATCCGTCTCCCCAAGGCACTCATTTTCGTGTGTCAGGTTATCAGATATGTTCATCCAATCTGCCCACACGATGCCGACGACGGTGTGCACGCGCGATCAGTCGGTTGCTGGAGTGGAAGTAGGTGCAAGCAGCTGGTCGGGTTGCTCCTTGGGCACGTGCATGCTCTTGGTCAGCAGACCACTAACTAACCCTCGTTGTCGGGCCTATGCACCCTAGTACCAGGGAAGTACTAGGAAACATTTGGGCTGTAGGCAGGCGCGCCTTCAAGCTGCTGTCGAATAGCGAGAACGTGGAACGCGGCTGGGCAACTGGCAACTGACCAAGGCTGTGTTGAAAGCTCGCAGTCTCAACGCCGTGAGAGAACCGGTGAAAGAACCTAAGAAGCTCATGCCGATGCTGAGGGTCATCCGGACACCTTTCGCATCCGGGCGTTGGATCGACGCTTGAGCATGAACGAACGACCGCTCCGCGATTGTCCGAGGTAGATTTGAATGACCGCGATGGGTCGGAAGCGGACAGTCGCGCCAATTCTCAGTTTGCGACCACGTTATATCCTCGACCTACCATGCATCGAGAAACGATCGCCTGCTGCTCTGCAGCCCCGTAAGCCGCTCCGTTCAATCCCCCGCTGGCGGCGCCCCAGGCTGCTACCTTCCCGACGTCGTCGCCTCGGAGACCGACCGCTGCCCCAAGCAGCGCACCAAAGATCGCACCAATGGCTGCGCCGCCCGCAGCGGGCGCTGCCATCGGTCGTTGATTCGCCAAGTTCTGACAATCAGCGACATCGTCTTCGTAATTGCCTTTGCTGACGCCCGAGTCGACCACGGGTCGAAACTGGGTGGTCGCACAGCCTGCGCACAACAACGCGGCCAGCAAGGCCGCGTATCCCACGATCCTCATGTCCCCATCCCCTGACGCCGTCTTCGTGCGGCAGCTCGGTTGAAGCATCTATCGTGCCGACGATGTTCTCTTTGATGCTGTCCTTACCAACGTGAAAGTTTTGTCTACGCCCCTCACCACTGAACCCGAACTGGGATTAACCCACCTTGGCTTTAATGATGCGTCGCGATTTCCTCTGCGAGCGCGGCCACGGTGCGATCCCTCCACTCCAAGCCCTATCAGGCGTTCATCGCCGAGATGGTGCTTGCGCGGAAAGAGGCGAACGTCACTCAGCACGAATTGGCGCGGCGGCTGAAGAAGCCACAGTCCTTCGTCTCCAAGTATGAGCGCGGCGAGCGCCGGCTGGATGTCCCTGAGTACGTCCACATCGTCAGCGCCCTCGAACTCGATCCCATTAAGTGGCTTCGCCGCATCATCAAGGCGATCGGGTAGTCAACCACGCAGCGCAACATCGAAAGATCGGCGCTTTGCTACCCTGAAATAACCTGTTGTGGGATCATGCTTGAGGACCGTTGCGCAGGGGCGCGACCGGGATCCCCAGCGTGCGCAACGTCTTCGACCAATACGTTCACCCGGAAAACCGCCTGACGCACGCTTTGGTGTGCTGTCTGGCCGAAGACTCCAATCTGCTTGCCTCCTTCCTCCGCTGGCTGGGTATCGCGCCGCCGCGGGGTGAACGGCTGCAGGTGGTCGAGCAGCGTCTTCCGGGCGAGGCCGAGGAGCGGCGCGAGGCGTCGGAGTTGGTCGAACGGCGTCTACCCGACGCCTGGATCTATTCCGAGTCCGGCTGGGCCCTTCTGATCGAATCAAAGATCGCTTCACCGATCGACGCTGCGCAGCTACGCGGCCATCTCGCCATCGCCGAGCGGCGCGGGTTCACGTCGGCGCAACTTCTGGTGTTGTCGCCCCTGCCGTCCTTGCATGCCTTGCCCAATCGCTGTCTGCATCGGCGCTGGTCCGATCTCTATCAGTGGATTGCTGCCGAACGCGGCAGCGCCTGGGCACGCCACCTTGTTTCCTACTTCCCGATCGCCGAGCAACGCATGGTCGACGACGGCTATCTCTTGGAGGGTACCTTGACCACCTTTACCGGTATTCAGTTTGGACCAGACCATCCCTACACCTACCTCGAAGCCAAGCGCCTGCTGCGCTTGCTGATGGCCGAGCTTCGATCGAAGTCGTCCCTCGACGCGGTGGGCATCAACCGGTCCGGCGAAGGACGCCCGGCGATCACCGAGGGCGCCGACAGCGTATGGGACTTCTTGCCGCTGGCAGTGGCGGCATCGGGTGCAGCCTTCACCAAGTACCCACATGCAACCGTCTCACTTCAGCGAGATCGTCTGATTGCACAGATCACCCTGCCGAACGAGTTGAACGGGCCACTGCGACGCGCGGTGCTGGCGAGTGGATACCCCGCCTTCAAGGCGGCGGTCACGGCCTGCGTCCAAGCATTGACGCCTCTGCTCAAGAGCGACCCGGGCGCGAGCCCGATCGTGATCATCCAGCAGCGCCGGTATGCGAGCCAGCGCAGCGTTCCCGAGCGTGACGCGTTGGTGGAGTTCGATCCGCGCACAGCCGTCGGTGGACACCCTGCGGTCAAGCTGCAGGAGGAATGGCTACGTGCGGCATACCAAGCCTTTCTGGCGAAGCAATCGAATCTGCAGCTCGCGGTTGGCGTCACATTCCCCTATGCCAAGAGTACGCGCGTACGCGACGCCAGTTTGGCCTCGGCGATCGCCGAAGCCTGGGCGGGGATGCAGCCCCTACTGGAGCGGCTCCAGTCGATCGCGGCCAAACCCAGCATGGCCACCCGACGATCTCAGCAGGCCGCTCAGGCGGACGTAGTGTCTACTTCCTAAAGGAACCTCATGAAAATCAACAATGCCGCCCGTCTCGCCATCACCCTCACTCTCATGGCAGGCACCGCGCTGGCTTCTAGCCCCGTCTACTTAGACTGCAGCCTTCCGGGTGTGGATGGGGAGGAGCGCCGGGATTTTGCGTTTACCGTCGACGAATCCAACGGCACGGTGACCTTCTATGTGAAGGAAGCGAATGCGACGAACGTCGAAAAGGCCGTGTTTGGGCAGGACACCATCACCTGGACCAACAATTCACAGTTCTTGTCCATCACTCGGACGATCAACCGCGTGGATTTGAGCTTCATCGAAGACACGACAGTCGTAGGTAAAACGACACGTCGCTCGGGCACGTGCGTAATAAAGACGCCGAGCGAAAGAAAGTTCTAAGACACCACCATGCTGGATGGGATCAACGGGGCTCCGAACCGCGACGGGACCCCGCGGTTGTATGCGGGTATGTGGACTCCCATCCGCTCTTTTCCATTCGGTAGAACGCGATGCCACCGATCTCTAATCGCAGGCGGGCTCGTTCTTACTGCAAGCAAGGCAGCGCCTGTACGGCCCGTAGCGCCCATTGATCTTGAGGCCAAGCAATCCACCTAAGTGCTTCAAGCCCCTTAACGTATCCTCGAAACGCGAGGGTGGCCGCCGTGACCTCGACACCGAAGCGTTGCGCTCCGCCTCAATCCTCCCGCTTCGGAATCAAGCCGCGTTCCTCCAGGTCGATGCGGTAGTACGCAATCATTCCCGGCTCGGCCAGGCGCGTTTGGATGTACGCCAGCGCTTGCGATGTCGAGTCGACCTGATCGTTGTGCGCGCCGATCGTGAACAGCATCAACTCCTGTTCGTACGCCTGCAGCCAAGGCGCCGAGTTGGGCAGATGCACGAATCCGTTCTCGATGTATGCCGTCTGCGCGCTCATGCGCATTTCTTTGCTGCCCTCGGGCTTGACTGCCTTTAGCGTGTGAATGTTCTCGCGGCGCAGATCCTGGATCAACGCAGCGCCCGAACTCTTGTCTTCCACCAAAATGACGCTTGGGCGGTGCTTGGTCGCCTGCTCGGTGACCGCGCGCTTCAGGTCCGGATACTCGAGGCGCTTGCGATAGACGTCGATCAAGTACGTCTTCTTGCCCTTGAGCCGCCAGGTTGTGCAGACCGAGTAGCTGTTCAGTTCACCGGTCTTCGACGCCGTGTCCCAACTTTGCAGTGTCGTTCCGTCCGAGGGCGCGTCGTCGTAGCGAGCGAACCAGCTGATCTTGACGATATTGCCATCCGGCATCATCGGCATCTGTAGGTACTGCGCACTGAAAAGGTAGCTACCGAGCGCCGTCCGGATATCGTCGAGCGTTTCCTTGGATTCGCGCAACGGATGCAGTACCTCGCCTTCCTTGCGATGAAAGGTCCTTATGCGGCCGTTTGGCAGCGTGACCGCGAAGGTCTCGTCCTTGTCGGCGATCGCAGACAGCTTGAGAAGCTTCCAGCCCCCGGCCTGCTCCAGAAATCCGGTCAGGTCGAGCACGTGCAGCCGCTGCATCGCGACGACGATGCTGTCGGCCTCCTTGTCGTCCATGCGGCTGTAGACCGTGCTGTTGAACCACCGGTTGACCGCTTCGCGCTGCGTTTCTGAGAGCATCTCCTCAGGCTTGGCCGGATCATCGATCACGATCAGGCTAGCTCCGCGGCCGGTCGTCGGGCCACCGACCGACGTGGCGAAGCGGCCGCCGCCTTGGATCGTCCGGAAGTCGTCGACCGCACTTTTCGAGCGCGACAGCCGCGTCGGAAAAATCAGCTGGTACCAAGGCGCCTGCATGATCTTTCGGCAGTCCTGCGCAAATTTACTGGCGAGGTCTTGGCCGTAGCTGGCGCAAATCACTTCGCGTTCGGGGTGGTGGCCGAGGTACCAGGCCACTAGCGCGACCGACGCCGCGATCGATTTCAAGGAACGAGGCGGCAGGTTCAAGATCAGCCGGCGCTGCTCGCCGCGTGCGACCCGCTCGAGTTCGGCTGCGATCACCCGCAGGTGCCAGTTGGTCTTGAACGTCGTGCCCGGCTTGAGGGTCTGGAAGACCTTCAGCATGAACGTGTAAAAATCTTCTCGGAGCAACGCCGCGTAGATCTGTTCGTCAGAGCTTGGCATCGATGCTCTCCTCGTCTTCGCCAGCCGCGCTCCATTCTTCGAGCGCTTGGCGCAGCAGCGCGCGATCGCCGTCCGATTGGAATAACGTCGGTGCAAGAGCCCCGTCAGACTGAGCCGTTGTCAGGAGGCTGAGCGCGAGCCGCTGCGATGGCGCATCGCCGGCCAGAGCCTTGTTGAAGATCTTCATCAGCACCGCTTCGCCCGCGCTGATCCGGCGCGTGCGACCGTTTTCTTGGATCGTGATCTTCCGATCGCTGACGCGCTTCGCGAGGCTGGCAAGGTTGCGGCCGCCTTTAGGTCGGCCTCGTGGATTGCCCGAATTGCCTTTTTGGAACTGCGTTGCCTTCGGCGGCTTTTTGTAGCCGACGTCGTAGGTCTCGGTGGACGGCGTCTTCTTATTCATGGCCGCCCTCCTCGCGCAGCTCGCGAACCTCGGCGAACGTCAACTGCAGGCGGGCATGGACCGCGGAACGGCCCGTGAGCCGCTCGTAGCGGCGCACAGCGACATCGACATACTTAGGATCGAGCTCGATAGCGCGCGCCTGTCGGCCCACGCGTTCGGCGGCGATGATCGTGCTGCCGGATCCGGCAAACGGGTCGAGGACGATATCGCGCCGCGCCGAGGCGTCCATGATGGCGTCGGCGATCAGCGCCACCGGCTTCACCGTCGGATGCAGATCGAGCAGATTGCCTTCGTCCGTGGCGCGGGCGAACGAGACTTGACCTGGGTAGCGCCAAATGTTCGTGCGCGTCCTTCCGTACCGACCGAGCTGAACATTGTTGGTGTGCGATGCCTTGCCCGCCTTGAACACCCACACCCACTCATGCTGCGACCGGTAGAGACTGCCCATGCCCCCGGTCCCTTTATCCCAGACGCAGCAGTTCTTCACCTCGCTGTAGACGCCGCTGGCGGCATCGAGGTATTCGCCGGCATGGCGCCAGTCGGAACACACATAGTGAAGTGAGCCGTCGTCGCTGTAGCGCACGGCGAGTCGAAACGCGCTGCGAAGGAAATCGGTGAAAGCCGCGCTGCTGAGTTCGCCGGACGCTTGAACAAACTCGCCGTGCTTCTTTTTACCCAGGCCACTGACGTTGCCGGCGATCCGGACATTGTAAGGTGGGTCAAAGAAAGCCATCGCGGCGCGTTCACCTGGCATCAGTCGCTCGTAAGTCTCTGGAAGCAACGCGTCGCCGCAGACGATGCGGTGATCGGGGCCGAGCTGCCACACGTCACCCAGACGGCTGACCGTAGGTTCCAGCTCGACGGTTGCATCGTCGGGATCCGGCCCATCCGCCTCTTCCGCGGGCTGCAAGATGACGTCGATCTCGCCCATCGAGAAACCCGTCGAGGTGACATCGAAGTCGAGGTCAATCGATGAAAGCTCGGCAAAGCTTCCCGCCAGAAACGCACCGTCCCAGCTCGACAGCTCGTTCATGCGGTTGTCGGCGATCGCGTACGCCTTCTTCTGTTGCGGCGTCAGATGGTCCAGACAGACTGTCGGAACCTCACGAAGGCCCAGCTTGATGGCGGCAGCGAGCCGGCCGTTGCCGGCGATGACCTCGTTACGAGCGTCGACCAGCAAGGGTGCATTGAAGCCAAACTCCAGGATTGACTTGCCGATCAGATCGATCTGTTCAGAGGAGTGTGCGCGGGGATTGACCGGATTGGCGGTCAGTTCGGCGATCGCGCGATAGACGATGGACAAAGGAGGCCGTTGGCGAGGGGCGCGGCGGGCCGGAGTGTTGCGCTGCTTCATGAGCTTCTCCACTGCGGAGGGATTTCCGCAGGGAGATGTATGTAGAGCACCTCGGTTCGGGGTGCGCAGGGCAAGACGGGTAGTTGCTACCCGTCTTTCATTTCACTCTTCTTAGCTATCTGAGCGTGTGCGGCGCCGACCGCAGGCAACCGGCTACGACAAAGGGCCACGAAGTCGGCTTTCCAACGTGCGCGATCCTCAGCAACCAACGTTTCCTTGGGTCCGAACTGATCAAAGATGTCCGCAAACATCTTTTCCGCTTTAGAGAGCGCCTCAGCGTGCTCCTTTAGATGCATCCCTGAACTCTTCTGTCGCTTCATTTGATCGATTGCCGCCTCGCCACGGATCCGAATGTCGGTCAAGGGCAAGACAAGCGTGCCGTCGCGGACGGCATCGCTCCCCAGCGTGCGCACGACCGCATGAGGCAATTTACTTCGATCAATAGCATTCGCAAGTTCGGCGGCTGCGGCGACGATCCTCTCAATCGATACCCGGATGTGCGCTGGCTGGGGTATGTCAGCCACGCGAGCCATGCGTGTCGCGTGAAACTCCAGTGCGTATCCAACCGCGGCATACGCTTCCTTTTTCTTTTTCCTGCTTGTTGCTTTCGTGAAATGCAGACACTCGGCTAGGTCAGCGAGGAACGCACGCTCCAAAGCGACCGGCGTTGAGCCGATCATCTGAAACTCCTTCGGCTTAGTCTTTGTAGGCACGCCGACGATCGCGCGGGGTACTACTTAATGAGCAAACTGCGCTCAGTCTTGCCCGCCTTGATCGCGGCCGCGTACCAGTGCGACTGGCGACCACGGGCGGACCAGGTCTGCGACTTGTCGGTGGGGTTGCGATACTTTTGCTTCGCTTTTCCGCTGGGCGCGCCCCGACCGCGAATCTTATGCCCCATCAGCTCCGCATAGTCGAAGCCTTCGGTGGTGATCATCGCCATGACCTTGTCGCGAACCCGAGCGAGGTTCTCAACCTGCAGTTCGCCAAGACGCACTTGGATGCGGGCCATCAGTTCGGTGAGCTGCTGGAGGTTCAATTTCGAGATGTCGACTGCCATGCACAACCTCCAAGAGAACTAGTTCGCAGTGTCACATTATTCGATTCCGGCGGCATGCGCCGTGAAGACTCGTCAAGCCGTGGGGCTCATCCCCCCTCGCACACTCGCTGATTGGCGTCCAAACCGTGATCAGGACTGCGCACGGATCTATGGCGATCTCAAGGCATGCATTTTGCATCGTCGGAAATACGCGCACCAATGCCCCACCTTCAAGTAAGGACGCCTCGCTTGTGACCAAGCTGCATCGATTCCAGCGCTACTCGCAACCTGAAAACGTCGTGACCAACAATGTGCTCATGCTGCTGTCTCGAATGTATGAGTATCGTTCGAGCAAGTTCGAGCGCGTTCTCGGTCGTCTGATGCCTCCTAAAGTCAACGAGGCGAACGCGATCGAGATAGGCCCGCGCTTCACGCAACAGATCAAGGGCCCCAAGCGTGTTGCGGACGGCCTCATCCGCCAGTCTGGGTTCGACCTCCTCATCGAAACCAAATTGCATAGCAGCTTCGATGTCGATCAAGCGATCGATCATCTCGAACACATAGTGCCGTCGTCGCAGGCGATCCTAATGCTTCTCGGACGTGAGCCTCGTGCCGATGATGCGGCGCTAAACCGGCTATACGCAGCCGCCGCTTCCCTGCCGCGCGTGCAGATTGTCGTGTGTTCCTTCAAAGCCTTGATCGATGCGTGTCGCAGTGAGGTTGCACTTCATGAAGACGAGCTTGGCGAGATGATTGATGACTTTGAGGATTTCTGCTTGGACGAAGACATTCTCCCGATCGACGATCAAACGCTCTTCGTTCCTCCCTGCAGCGAATCGTTGCAAGAGAATCTGCGATGGTCACTCTACTACTGTCCCGCAACGCGACCGCGTCGTTCTGGCCTGTGGTTCGGACCGTACGGCGATAAACGGGTTCATGCGATTGGCCGCATCGACAAAGTGGTCGACGTAGCTTCAGACGGACAGCGCCTCACGACGACATCAGCCGTCACTGATGAAGAACGGTCTCGAATCCTAGGAGCGATCGACGACGCAAAGGCTCGCGGATGGGACTTACTCGAACAAGCGCACACGTTCTACTTGTGCTCCGATATGCAGCCGACGACGTTCGCCAAAGACAGTCCGGGAGGCATTCCGGGACACCGCTATTTTGATTTGTCGCCGATCCGTCAAAGCCGCACAGAGCCTTTAAGCGCGCGGCTCATTGCGGAGCGCTTGCGCGACCGCCGATGGAGCGAACTGTAGGGGCTAGGCTTCCCACCCAGAGGACACCATGGCAAGGACCCAGGGACACGGTAACCCAGATTGGACCAGAGACGAGGTGATCCTCGCGCTCGATCTCTATCTCGACTGCGATGGTCGGGTCCCTGGAGCAGAGGACCCGCGCGTCGTAGCGTTGTCGCGCCTTCTACAGAATCTACCAATCCACGCGCTAGAAGCGAAAAACGATCGCTTCCGCAATCCGGATGGCGTAGTTTTCAAGGTGGGAAATTTGCGCAGCGTGGCGACAGGCAGAGGGCTTGGCAACGTAGCTGCGGTTGATCGCTTCGTATGGTCGGAATTTGGCGACAAACCATCATTGGCGAGGGTGCTGGCAGAACGAATCCGATCCCAGGTGGAAGAGCCGGAGGTATCGCGGTCCGATATTGAGGCGGTCGACAGTGACGAAGAATTCGCGGAGGGACGTATCATCACAGCACTTCACAAAAGACGCGAACGTCATCCTCTAATCCGCAAGAAGCTGTTGGTAGCGCGCCTGAAGATTGGTCCGCTTGCCTGCGATACGTGCGACTTTGTGCCAGCAGCGACAGAATCAATGATGATTGAAGCTGCTTTTGAGGCGCACCATTTGGAGCCTTTGGCATCGCCTGATCGCAGAGAACGCGGCACCCGTGTGAACGACCTCGCGCTTCTGTGCGCGACTTGTCATCGTCTGATCCACCGCGCCATGCACTTGTACCATCGGCAGGTAAGCATTTCCGAATTGCGGCGAATGCTGAACCTCAGCCGCTTCAATGCCGCTGTATCCACAGATCGGTCAACCTAGAAACTCTACATCGCCGTCGTGCAATTCTCACTTGTGTTTACTACCACCTCATCTTGGAGGGCATGATATGGCAGTCAGTGTTTCAGGCCCTCTACAAGCAATTGAGGGAAAGCGCACCTCGGCAAAGTGCTTCTCGGACTGGAAGAATACTTTTGCGGCCCGATCTGTACCCTGGACGAATTCTTGCCTGTGGAGCGAATCCGTCGGAATTGCAGGTACTTTCTACAATACTTTTCGTAAAGGCAAGCCAGTCTTCTGGATCGCATTTGCGGATAGTCCTGTGGGTTTCCGGCAACGGTTCATCGTAGAAGTCAATCCGCCTTGCTCAGGGATTGACCGTCGCTTTCAAGGTGTTTTCGCTGAAGATCAGAAAGGACGGCGATACGTTCTTCACAGAGGCGCGCTGCATCCTGCTAAACAACGCATTGCACCCAAAGATTTCTTCAAGACGACAACGGTTCAGCTCCACGACGTGGAGTTCAGTGACGGCAGCATCGATCGGTGTGCGATGGTCGCGCCGCTTGACTATGGGCCGGACCTAGGTATCGAAGGGTTGGCCCAATTTGTTAGAGATTGTTCGAATGCCCGCGACAAACTCGACACTGGCGACGAGGATAGCGAGTTGGAGCGGCGCGTTTTCGGACTAGAAGATGGAATGCCGGAACTACGAGGTAACTTCTCGATTTCAGGGCGCGATTCGAGTATGGGAAAGCGGCGCCATGGTGAGGTATGGAACGAACTCAAGTCCGAACTCGCACGTCTCAAACTTCGGCCATCGAACGCGAGGGTCGGTCGATATGGACCAGACATCTATACCCGAGCTGGAAAACCTCTGGCGCTCTTTGAGATCAAGGTCGTCGGTGACAGCGGGTCTTTGCAACAAGCCCTGGGGCAACTCTTAATCTACCAGGAACTCTTAGGCGACGATCGCACCAAGGTTCTTGTTGTTCCCAGGGAACCGCCTGTAGCTATTCAACGGGCACTGCATCGGCACGGTGTCGAATGGCTGACGTACGGAGACCCTGACCAGCCGAAGTTCGATCGTCGAGATTTGGCGCGTATGTTTGATGTGTAGCAGGGACATACAACGAACTGCGCCAACTCCGGAGTAAAGTACAATCTGGAGGCAAGTTGCTCGCGATCGACAACAGTGCCCCCAGTGTTAGAGCGGGACCGCGGGCAGGCCTTCGAAACGCGGTTGGAACACCCGCTTGCATTAGCCCATGAATGCCTAGCGCACCGGGGGCAGTCCACTTGTACCATCAGCACGTGAGCATCACCGAACTGCGGCAGCTGTTGAATTGCGGCGACTCCTGAGTCCGATAACGTCAGGCGCATAGCGTCGGTTGGGTGCGATCGCCCAAATCCTTCGCGCACTCAGTAGTAGTAGGTAAGCGAACGTCGATTCCCTCCTGCTCGATCGTTCGCGGCAGCATGTGTTGGGAAAGTGCTTCCCAACTGGCATCGTGAGCATGTCGTGCCATGTTGATACGAGTGGCTTCCGTAGCTTCGGAATAGGTAGCCTCATTCAACTGACTGGCATCCATCAACCAAGGATGGAAAGCATGCCGACGGATGCACCTGCTTCTTAGGTGTGCTGCAATCCTGAACCCGCCTTGATCAATGTCGCCCCAATGGCAGATGGGTGTCTGCTCGGAGATTGCTTCCAAGATGTTTGCGTATGCGCGACACCAGCTGGGCGATGGCATCCCCCCCGTGTAGAGGATCAAGCCGGTACTTGCATCCGGATGTTGGCTGGCCTGATGGAAAGTAGTCAGGTTCTCGATGCTCAACACCCAGGTGGGCGCTCCCGAATATCCGACGACGTGCTGGTTGGAAACGCCAATGAATGGCCATGCGATTGTGCAGTCTTGCGACAAGCCCAGTTTCAGGCTGCCGGCGCCCGCAACTAGGAAAGGCTGAGGTTCCTTGACCAGCCCCAAGGCGCTGAACACTTCTTCGCGCCGCCTTGCAGGCGAAGCGATGTGTTCGGCAGTAAGCAGATCGATGTGACGTGTAAGCGTTTCGATTCGCTTCGTATCATGAAACAAGTTGCGACTGAGAACGCGGAGGATCTGGTCATTTCCATTTCCTCTCCTCAGCGTCTCAAGTACGCGCAACGCATCCCCGAAATCGGACGCGCTATCCGTACCAAGTTTACGGGGCGATTTCAGGTTACCCCAGGCTTCCAGCAACTCAGCCACCCGTGGATATGTCATCAACCAAGGACTCAAGGTGACCTGCGCCACCCGTACCGCTTCAGAAGTAGCGATAGTGCCGAGAAAAGTCGCAAGCTTGTGTGCATCCACCAGACGGACTTTTTCCAGGGGACGATCTTCGCCGCCTTGTTTGGCCCACCGCAGTTGCACGGTACCGGCACGCTCGGCGGCAGAAAAACGAGCATGGCAATGTTGGCGCTGCTCGTAGCTTTGCCGCCAGTATGGAGAATCCTTAGTAGTAAAAGCGACTTGGATGGCCCGGCTGGAGCCGTGCAGCAAAGCGCGCTGACCTCGCTGCAGCAGGTCGGCCAAGACCTCGTCAGCCAGTGACATGTTCGGTTTCCGCGATCTTTATCATGGCTTGTTCTAGCAACTCCGGATGCAGTAGATAGTTGTCACTCTGCAGGAGCTCGCGTGCTTCGTCGAGAACGACATTCTTGGTCAACTGCACGGTGCGCGAACCGTAACGAGCCATGTCGTAGTAGATATCGAGGAATGAAGACATTTTAGCTTGATCCGTTTCGGGACCGGCCATGATCAGCTGCAGGCCGAGGGCATTGAGGTAGTCGGCAGTGGCACGGACATTTTGCGCGTCCATCTTCTCGAACGCTTCGTCCAGCAACATGAGACCGCCACCGGCTTGGCTGCCGCGGGCCTTGCCGTAGGCCGCCGCCAATGCTGCGCCGAAGATCACGTACAACGGTGTGCGGTGTTCGCCGCCGGAGCCTGGCCCCAGACGTTTGCTCAACAGACCGATGGATTTGTTCTGGGTGAAGATTTCCACGTCGTAGCTGAAGAAACGCCGGTGGTCGTTGAGCGGGCTAGTTTCCTGCAATAACTCGGAACTGGCATCGCCTTCAACCAACGCCCTGAATTCCTCTGGTACCTTGCCAGCGCCGCCAAAAATATCCTCTTCAGCATCGCCATGCTCGCGCACACGCTTGAGGAAGTCATGCAAGGCACGGTGGGGTTCGACCGTCGCATATTTGAAGCGATAGCGCTCTCCATTGCTGAATTCCGGCGCGTGCTTCAACACTTCATTCAACCCGTTGATCTGTTCCTCGATGGCCTCAAAGCCCTCTAGCAATGTTTGCGCCACATCGGTTCGAAATACCTTGACTGCTGCTTCATAGGCTTCCTGCGATTTGGCCTCTTGATCGACCAATTCGAGGTCCTCCAGACGATGTTTATCCTCGAGGATATACCTATAAGCACGTTCCCACTGGCTGCTGGCAATGTCGATATTCTGTAGTTGGAAGTCGCGGATGTAGAGACTAAATTTCTCCCATGCCTCACGATCATGGTTGGTCGCAGCCGTGTCGGCGTTCCGGATCGCGATCTGCAGCGCGGGCAGCAGCTCGAGCCAGTTGTTGCCGTGGCGTTCGTCGTACCGCTCGCGGTGGCGATCCACTTCATTAGCGTCGTATAGCAGATGTTGGCGTGTCTTGGTCTCATCCAGCGTGGCCAAGCTTTGTCGCTGGGCGAGGCCATCGATGTGGTTCCTCGCGTTGCCCAATTCGGTTTCTAATTTAGACTTTAGCCCGATCAGATGATTTTCGGTGGCATCCGCATCGGCTAGCCGCTTGCTGGCCGATGCAAAGTTGGTGTTCAGCCCAGTCAGCCGATCCGACTGGGTGGAAATCAAGGCTTCGCGCAGGTCGGAGAGTTCTCGATTGCCTGCGGCAGAGGTGGTGAACAGCGCTTCCATCCGGGGATATGTGGTCTCGATGTCAGCAAACAGGGCCAAACGCTGCTCGATGGGGGCGATGAGTTCGACTTGCTGGCTGGCGCGCGCTAGTGCGTCTTTGGCTTGGTCATAAGCCATTTGAGCCATATGACGCTGCGCGTCGCTGTTACCGCGGCCAATTAGCAGCGCATCACGTGCGGACAGCCGCAGGCGTTCCACGCCGCCACCGGAGCTAACCATGCCGTCGCTGGAAATCGCTTTGGTGCCAGTCTGCAATTGCTCGGCACTGTTAGCCAGAGACAACTGCCCTAGCTCTCCCTGCAAATAGCGGACAGCGGCTTTGTCCTCTCCTTCGATCAATTGCGCAGCGAACTTGCCGCCTCCCTTAGCGATCCAGGGCTTACCGCGCGAAGGCAGGGCCAGCTTGACCCGGAAGATGCTGCGCGCCTCTTTGTGTTCCTTGTATGTTCGTATGGCATCCAACTCCCGAGCCTCGGGCACCAGCAGGGCATCGACGTGGATGCCCAGATAGGCTTCCAGCGCCGGCTGCCATTGCGGGTCGGCGATCTTCACCAAATCGCAGATCGGGTTAGCGTTAATTCCTTCGTCGGCCAACAAGCGCTGCAGGGAGAGGACTTCACGGCGCACTGGTGTAAGGCCACGCTGCGTTCGTTCCCATGCCATCTTTGCATCGCGCAAATCGTCTTTGGCTTTCTCGGCCTCGCGCTCGGCGGTGGACAAGGCCTTGTTGACCAGGCCGCGTATCCGGGCCATCGATTGCATGCCGGATTGGATGGCAGTCGGCTCCGGAGCGTTAAGGGCATCGGATTGTCGTTGCAGGTCCAGCAATTGGATAACAGTGTTCTCAAAATTTCCCCGATAGTCCGCCATCATCGGCAGTTTCCCAGCGGAGACCGCCGTTTCCAACGCTAGCTTCAATAGGTTACCAAGTTCCTTGCGGGTGCTGGCGTGCTGGGTTTCCTTGTCTTTTAGGCGTTCGGATTCGCTGGCTTGTTTCAGGTATTCGGTGTCGGTGTGCAAAAGACGCAGTGTGCGGTCCCGAGCTTCCTGCGCTTCGGTCTTGTCGATCTCGGCCCGGTTGAGCTCCAGCGTGGCTGTTTCCAGTTGTTGGGCCAACCTCTCGGCCTTGTCCTGTTGCTCGCCCAACTCTTCGGAGACGCGTTCCACTTCATAGAGCGCGCGCAAAGCATCCAGATTGGCGTGGATGGTGCGCTCGCGTTTGACGAGGGCATATTTGCCGACGACTGCGCTGGCGCGCTCGATACGCTCGACCAAACGGCGAATCATCTCGCGCACTTCGCGAAATTGTTCCAGGCGTGTCCGAAACGCCTTCACGTTGGTCAGGCGTTGCTCGATGAGGTGCTGGCGCAAGGTCTCATTGAGATCGTCCACGTCCTTGTTGAGTTTGAGTGAACGTGCGAAGGCCGAGCGGATGGCTCGGGTATTGGGGCGTTCGCCTGGCGAAGCGAGACGACCTACGAAGAGTTGGCGCAGGAACTCCTCGCGGTTCTGGGTGAAGAAAGGTGAAGTGCCAGCCAGCGTACAAGCGTCCTTGGCCACATGCTGGAATTTGCGCCAGGGCAGAATCGTTTCCCTATCAGTTTCGAGGTCGACATGATCTCGGGTGCTCAATGCCACACCAGGCAGAATGTAGAGGCTGTTGAACGTATGATCTGGGTCTTCGACGCTGGCCGAGAGAGATACGCCGGCTGTGATCGGGATGTTCGTTTCCGGGTCGCGAAAAATGAGATTTATGTACGTATTTGCTGAAGTACGGCAACGTTCGGCATCACTTTGGCCGTAAACGCCAAGGCAGTATTCGCGCAGGGTGCGCGCGCGTTTCTTGCCTTCGCCGGAAGCGTTGAAGTGGGTCTTGTTGCCGTCGGCGGCAAGCAGCACTATTTGGAAAGCATCCAGCAAGGCTGTTTTGCCGGTGCCGTTGGGACCGAGGAAGGCGGTATTGCCGCCGAATTGCAGGTCTTCCCGCTCGTAGAGGAAGTATTGGACCATTCCCAGAGCCTCAAGCGGCTTCATCGGCGTCTTCCTCTTCCAGTGTGTTCGCATGCGCAGCCAGTTGTAGCAGAGCGGTTTCACCTAGCACATCTACGATTCCTGGGCGGATCACGATCTGGACGCGCTGCTCATCCCGGGTCTCTTCCAAGCGAACAATCCCGTACCGCTTCATAGCCTGCAGTTGCTCGTTAAGTACAGCGGTGGGAGGCAACTCGCGATTAAGCAGATCCTTGTAGGCGCGCTCCAGTTCAATCATGTCGATAAACGCCTCACCGGCGACGATCTCCGTGGCGTGCATTTTGTCATCGTATAAACGACGCAAAACCAGCGACAGACGGGTTTCGGCCAAGCGCATCTTTTCAGCAACGTATTGGTTGGGCGTGGCCACCACGTAACCCATGTGTGGGTTGTGGGTAATGATCATGCCGATCTCAGCAAGCAAAGCGTCGTAGTCCTTGCGGTGTTTAACGATTAGCTCGTAAGTGATGCGGCTACGCGGGTCACTGGCATACAGCACTTGTTCCATGATCAGCCGATAACCGGCCTTCTGATAGTCGCCTTCGGCGTATACCTGGCTTTGGGAGGATACGCGTTCCCAGTGGCTCATCGGACGTGCTCCCGCAGGATGTGGAATCGAGGGTGTTCGATGTACCGATTGCTGGTCATGCCTTCGGGCAGGAAGTTGATGTGTACGCCCTTGAGCATTTGTAGTTGAGGGTCCGACCGGCGCTGCGAAGGTGGGCAGGTACCATGCGCTGCGATCAGGAGCAGACGCTGATAGCAGCACAGATCATTGATTGAATCGATGGTGAGTTCATCTGATGTAATGGTGCGGCGCTGGCCAAGATGACGCACAACGTAGCTGGCCAGTTTCACCCTATTCACCAATCGGTTGTCAGCCATGTGTTTGCGCAGTTGTTCCATTGCAAGTTCCTGCAAGGTCGGCGGCCGCCTTTCCACGGCTGTCGCCACAGCGGGTTTTGCTACGGCGCGCGGCTTGGCCAGTAAGTCTTCGCCGGCATGCCGTAAACCGCTCGCCGCCGGTAGCGCGGGATGGCCTTCCTGCAGATGGTCGACGGCCTGCAAGGCGCGATTGAGCAACTTGTCCAGTTGCTTAGGCGCACGCATCTTGTATTCGATGAAAGAAATCGCGCGCTGGTTGGCATCGCGGATTTCCTCGTCCAGCCGTTGCAACTGCTCGTCTACGTCCTTTAGACGCATCAGCAGACGGGCGTCGCGTTCGTACAGGAACTCGGCACGGATGCGATCGCCGCCCGCCTTCTTCTCCTGATACCAAGCAACTAACGTTTCGCGTTGCGCTTCGTCATGCTGAAACTGCAAAACCAGCGCCAGGATCTGCGAGCGGTGCTGCAACGGATGATCTTTCGTGCGCAGTTCGCTGTAATCAGCGATGAAGACCTTTTCGACATATTCTTCGAAGAAGCCGCGGACGAACTCGCGCGCAGACGTGCGTTTCATCAGTTCGTCCATTAAATCTTGCACACGACAGCCCGTGTTAGCGATGTGGGCCATACATTGCTTAGCTTGTTTCGCCGCTTCGGCATATTGGTCGCGGCTAGCCTTGTCGTCGGCCACGGCACGAAGGTTTAGATAGATCGAACGAACCTTGCTGCCGAGGAATTCGGGTTCGTGGCGAGCAAACTCACATAGTACGGTATAGAACTGAGCGATGACTGGGCGAACGGTCACCATTTCAGCCACGCCGCGGCGGCGTTGACTGAGCCAGCCGGAGTCGATGAGGATGCGGACGATCTCATGTGCCCGGATGGTGATCGACGTTTCGAGTTCTTCTTCCCACGGGTCATCGGCGGCCAGCAGCGTTTCGATCTTGCGCACAACTACTGGTTTGGGGGTTTCCTCACCCGGCGAACGTCCGCCGTCGCCCCACATTTCGTCAATCAAGCGGCAGAGCAAGTTCCAGTAGCGGCGCCCATTGCTGGCGGCCAATGGGCGGAACAGTTCTGGAGACAGCCGAGCGAACAGCGGCGGGATGTCGTCTTGACCTGTTGGATTGGATGGACTCATTGGGATCCTTGGCGATTCCCCAACATAGGACTTTATACAACCCGATCTCGAAAATTGAGACAAGCCACGCGGGGGCGTTACTCAGAGCGCTTGCCAAACTCGTAGGTAATAGCGGAACTACCAAATATCCCCTGTCGCAACCGAAGATATGTGCGCCTGAGGTCAAACAGTTTGTTGAGGGATTGAAGGTGATCGAAAACGATCGCGCCGCACGCGATGTCGCTGCAGAGCCCCCATAGCTCTCGTCGGGATCAAACGCGGGTCAGCCACAGAGTTACGTGTCGTCTCATCTACGGGCGGGGATTGCATGAGCTGTGGTTGGCCGCCAAGATTGTCCGCCGGCAGCAAGCTCAATTTGACATAGCTGACGCAGCTGCCTCAAGCAGGCGATCCCGCACCGAAACTCCTACGCGCAACAATCCAAGTTCACGAGCGGCGGCAACAATCGCCCGCTCGCCAGCATCGCCGCGCTCGCTGACGCGTCGCATTAGGTCGACCAGTTCTTCAAGGCATATTTCGTCAACCTGACGGGCACAGCCTGGCGCGGGCGAACGAAAACTCACCGCACTTCCTGCATTGACGTCGAGGGGCCAGAAGAAGACACCGACTCGGTCTTTCGTGTGCTTGTACCGTGACGATGCCAACTCATCGATCCTCGACTGGATTCGAGCCCCAGTACGCTGCCAGCCGTGCGCCCTTGCGATACGGCGGGCAAGAATGACATCGAGAACCGGCCCCTCTTTACTTACAACATGGTCAATCATCCTGAGGAGTGTTGCGTCGTACCCCGGGTCGAAGAACGATTCAGGGTCGACCGCGCTGACAGCATCCTGCGCTCGCGCTTCGACGAATGTGGTCCCGAACTGTGTTCGTTCGGGCACTGAACGTGCGTAGACATCCGAAAGAGCTCTTGATCCGATAGCCTCTTCTGACGGCTGAGCGTCCAAGGCTTGACCTAGCGGCTCGATTTCGCTGGACTCTTCTTCCAGAGCTGTAGTCGTCGGGCGTGACGCTTCTTCCGCGGCTCTAGAGAGTATCCGTGCAGCAGCCAAAGCAGCCTCGCGCTCCGCCTCTTCGCGCGTCTGTACGCGGCTCTTTTCGAGCAGGACATTGAGCTTCTTGTCGATCTGACTCGCCGTCGCAATGGGATCTAGCCACCAGTCTGTCGACCAGAGTCGTACGATCTCCCACCCGAGTCCCCGAAGAATTTGCTCGCGTAACTTGTCCCGATCCCTCGCAGTGGCGGATCGATGGTACGTCGCTCCATCGCACTCGACGCCGGCAAGATACTTTCCCTTCGCATCAGGATGGACGATACCCAGATCGATTCGAAAGCCTGAAACACCCACCTGCGTCGTCACTTCCCATCCGCGTCGCGACAAGGCTGCAGCGACCGCCATCTCAAACGGACTATCGAAGCCTCCAACGCTGTGCATCGCCGCCTCCACCAAGGCGCGAGGACCACGCTCAGCGAATTCCAGGAAGTGCTTGAGGTCGCGCACCCCATTGGCTTGAGTTCGTCCGAGATCCATCTGGTCCGGCCGCAGACTGGAGAAGACTCGTAGCTCCTCGCGCGCGCGCGTGATTGCTACGTTGAGGCGACGCTCCCCACCCTGCCGATTCATGGGTCCAAAGTTCATCGATACGGCACCGCGTGCATCGGGACCGTACGTGATGGAGAAGTACATGATGTCGCGCTCGTCGCCTTGTACGCTCTCAAGATTCTTCACGAACACCGGCTCAATCTCGGTTTCCGCGAAGTGCCCCTCGATGCTCGGATCCTTGCGTCGCTCCTCGTCGAGAAGATCTTCGATCAGTGTTTGCTGTTCCGCGTTGAACGTCACCACGCCAATGGTCTTTCTGGATTCGCGGAAGCCGGGAGCCTTCAGCCGCTCGACAAGATCGGTGACCAACGCCTTGGCTTCCACTTTGTTGGTCCTGGCCCCACCCTTCTCGTAGACGCCGGGAACGAAGTTGAAGCTAACGGCTCGATCGTTCGTCGTCGGTGAGGGGAAGGTAACCAGCGATCCGCCGTAGTAACGATGGTTCGAAAACGCGATCAAGCTCTCATGACGGCTGCGATAGTGCCAACGCAAGTTGAGCGTCGGGAGGTTCGCGCCCATGCACTCGTCGAGGATGCTTTCCTGGTCCCCTTCGGTGTCTTCATCATCGTCCGCTTCAGCGCGATCGAAGAAATTGGTCGGCGGCAATTGCTTGGGATCTCCGACCATGACCACTTGTTTGCCGCGGGCGATCGCGCCAATGGCATCCCATATGGGAATCTGCGACGCTTCGTCGAACACCACGACGTCGAAAGTCGACGCGTCGGCGGCGAGGAATTGCGCAATCGACAACGGACTCATCAATAGACAAGGCGTCAACTTGGTGAGAGCCGTGGGTATGCTCGTCATCAGCTCACGTAGCGGCATGTGGCGCTTTTTCTTGGTGATCTCGTGGCGAAGAATGCCCCACTCCGAATTGCGGGTTACGCTGTCAGCCTGTGGGAGATCGGCACACAGGCTCGCTCTCACCCATGCCTTGGTCAATTCTGTGAAGCGATCATCCAGCACTCGGAAATCGTCGATTCTCTTCTGATGCTCGACCGCGACGAAGCCGCGAATCACGGGTTCTTGCTCAACGACCGCATCGAGCCACCAGCGGCAATAGTTCGTCTCGAAAAGATCCCGGACACCAGCTGCCGCTACCGCTCGGCTTTCGACCGCGTCGATAAGCGGCGCCAACCCGCTTGCACACGCCTCGTCACGTACCTTTCGCCAAGAGCACCACGCGTGCAACGACCGCTCAGATTGCACGATCGACTGCGCCCTCTCACCGATCGCTTCAAGCGGCAGTTCAGCCAATGCGTCGAATGACGGCTGCGCGAACCCAGCCGCGCTACCGAGCGCGTGCGTTGCCGTGTCCAACTCAGCTGAAGCGACGACGTATCGTCGCCCAGCCTCGTCGACTGCCCCGCCAGGTTGAAGAAGGTGACGCCCCGAACTCAATAGCCGGGCCAGAGACGTCGAGAGAACGCCGCCGATTTCTGGCGTTCGAACGAGGCCGGTCAGCGCGTTCGCCATCAGACCTTGAAACGACACAGCGCCATTGACGATCTCTTCGTCGCTCTGCAGTCCGCGCCAAGTACCGGGGGCTACTGCACAAAGATCCTCATAGGCCGATAACTGGTGTTCGATATCCGCGCGTTCGCGGATGATTCGCAGGTCGGCAAGTGCATCGGTGCCACAGAGACCCTGTTCGACCAGCTCGAAGTTCCCAGCGAGTGAGCCCGATGCGATGAGGGTCCGTTTCGCCGTTTGAAACGACAGCGCTGCTTCGAGATGCGGCTCATTCGTCTCCTCGCCGGCCCAAAGACTCTTCGTCGCTCCGCCCAGCGAGTTCAGCGATGCGATCTGAGCCCGAACCTTCGTCACGTTCCGGATATGCGCCAAGCTGATCGCAAGGTCATCGCCACAACGACCCGCGGCCACATGGTCGTGGCTGGCGTCAATCCAGGCACGGCCTTGGATCGCGGCCTTTAGGCAATGCTGAAACCGCAGGCCGGCGCGGGCCACGTCGCCCTTCGTATCTAGGCCTTGCCACACCGTGTTGATCGATGGATGCGTCTTCAGAGTGGAGATCCGCTCCTTCAGCAAGCGCAACTCGACAAGAAGGGCTAGGTCACGTGACGCGTCCGGCTCGCCCGCGCCAACGACACATCGCTCGAGTTGACCTTTGATGTCACGCAGCGCGAACCAAGACAAAGGCCAGATCGTCTTCTCAGCCTTCAAGAGCGCGCGATGCAGTGCGACTACATCTAACGAATGGATGGCATCGCTGTAGCGAACGCTGAGCTGGCGCTCAAGCGAGCCGATTTTGTCCAGCAAGTCGATTCCAAGCTTGAGGCCATCGGTTGCCTCAATAGGCCATGGCTGAGGCATCGTCGATCGAAGCTGCGTCATCTCGCGCAGAAGTTGGAGACCCCGGTGGCAACCGCTCATGACGTCGTCCGACCAAGGCGAAGTCAGGCGGCCAGTTAGCTCGCGATGCTTCCGCAAGAGGCCGGTTGCGGAACGCAGACGCAGCCCAATGCTGGGAGCCTCCGAGCTCACCGCAAAAGACCAGTCGAGTTCGGAAGCCGTGGCGAGTGCCTGCAGAAGAACATTTAGGGCTTGCCGTCCTCTTCGATCGAGTACGACGAGGGGAAGGCCAGCCTCTTCAAGCAGATGCAGCGCTGCCAGATGTCCCTTTCGAGCGGCATCCACCACGGAGCGCGACGCATCGACGACAGCACGCTGCCACGAAGGAGACCATTCCGTACGAGAGAAGGTAGAAACGGCGCTGTCAAACAAGCCATGCTCATCGACCGCTAACGCGTTCGCTCCGGTTCGATCGACGATCTCTCGAAGAGCTGCCAGCCCCGCAGCGTCATGCGCATGGGGCGTGGCCCACGACAATGCAATGATCGCATCGTCATGACGTGACACGACGCGACCGATCGCTTCAAAAATAGTGAGCCCGTTGCCATGCCGGAGGTGCAACTTCTCAACGTACCGATTGAGTTCATCGCGCAAACGCCTAAGACGCTGCGCTTCACTTCTCCAGACCACGGGATCGACGTTGCCGCTGGCATGCCAGGATCGCTGCAGCTGTGCGAGCACGTCCAGCTTTCGAGCTTTATTGGAATGCAGCTCTAGGCAGAACTCGCCTAGGCCGACCTCTCGCAAACGGCGGTATACGACGTCGAGCGCTGCGATCTTCTCCGAAACAAACAAAACTCGCTTGTTCTCGGCAAGGCACTGAGCAATCAGGTTTGCAATTGTCTGGCTCTTGCCGGTCCCAGGCGGCCCGATCAGCACGAAGTCCTTCCCACGTACCCCTGCCATGACTGCGGACAGCTGAGAAGAATCAGCAGGCAGCGGACAAAACGTCTGTTCCGGCGACAGGTCTCGATCGAGGTCGCTAGGTGCCGGGAACGATGTCCCAGGCGGGTACGGGTCTCGCGGCGTGTCAATGAGATGCCGGACGACCGCGTTCTCTCGGAGCTGATCGGTTCTCTCCGTGAGGTCTTTCCACATCAGGTACTTGGCGAAGGAGAACATCGCAAGCACGACATCTTCGACGACCTCCCAGCCCTTCAAATCCTTGATCGCCTTGGAGACGGAGTTCCAGATAGCCACGACGTCAAGGCCGGCTTCATCTTTGGGAAGCTCTCCATCCGCGACACCGAGTTCAAGCTTGAAATCCTGCCTCAGCATCTCGATGAGCGTCGGGTTGAACCGCGGCTCGTCGTCGTGAAGCTTGAGAGTGAAGCCTGAGCGAACGCTCTTCCGCTCCAGCGTTACGGGGATGAGAATCAGGGGCGCTCGGTAGCGCCGTTCAGCCTTATCATCCTGAGTCCAAGACAGAAAGCCGAGCGCGAGGAAAAGCGTATTGGACCCGCCCTCCTGCAATGTGCTCCTAGCCGAGCGGTACAAGTCAACCAAGCGCGCATCCAGTTCTTGCAGGGGCACACCGACGAATACTTCGCGTTTTCCTAGGGCTTCTAGCGCGTGAGTGCGCCGTACATCCTCATGTTCGCGTGACTCATAGATCGCTTGGCTTCTAGGATCGGCACCTTCCATTAGGTCTGGGCGCGGCAGCAACTTGATCGGCACGCCATCTGACAATATGTCCTCCAACTCGGCGGGTGCTGGTGCGACAAGTGTGATCGACTTCTTCCCTCCTCTGAAGTTGAGAAGCGCGTTTCGAAGAGAAAGATCGAGTAGCTTTCGCTGCCAGCGGGCCAGGCGATCCCTGGGACTCAGTTTTGCCGCGTCTAGCTCGACCTGGACCTCACGGACAGAAAGTTCGGGCGCTTCGTCGAATGCTGGTTCCGCGACGATGGAAGAATGCTCGTCGGGCGCTGAAGGCACTGCTTCGGCACTTGCCAACGGCTTGATGCGCTGAAGGCGCGCCCGGCGCACGTCGATGGCAAGCTCAAACTGCTCCTGCTTGTCCTCTGCCACCAAGTCTGAGCCCAGCTTTGCTGCGTACGAAAACGACGGGCAGGGCCGATGCGTGACGATGGTCGTTTCGAAAAGCACCAGCTCTTTTAGCTTGATGCGCTTGCGAAGGGCCGTAACGTCATCGATGACGGCGGAAGAGAACTCCGACGTTCTCAGCCATACGCCGCTGAACGCATGATCCTTGGTGAACACAACCACGGGATCAAGTCCCGCTTGTTCCAGCGCCGAAGCAAACATCAAGGATAGGTCGAGGCAGGTACCAAGCCCTGAGTCCGCAATCTGTTGAGAACTACGAACCTTCTGGCCGGTGTATTCGAAGCTCGCCGGCGGCAGTGCGTAGTCCAGTCCCATCGCACCGACCGCGCTCCAAAGCGCGGAGGCAATTTCCCATGCCCGCTTGGCGCCCCCGGCGTACCCATCGAGCGCTGCATTTTTCCCATTCTTTCGAAGAATGTCGGCGGCTTTCTTCAGGAGCCGCTCGATCTGGGGTTCGTTCGGCTGGACGAATGCTGCCACTAGCTCAGGTGCGTAGGACAAGCCGCCCCACTGGTTGCGCGGAAGTAGCTCAACGACTTTTTCCAGGCGCGCTACCTCGTCGCCGCCCCCATCGCGGCGACGGAGGATCAGACAAACCGTCGCCTGCTCAGCCTCCGTAAGGCGAACCAACAGGCTGCCGTCCAACTTAACGTCAAGATCAGGAATTCGGCACCGTTGCTTGGCCCTGACGCCGTCAATGCGCCAAGTCCTAGGCTTGAGAAACGCCGGCATGGACTCCAGCGTCAGGTCCAGCGCCGACAAATCCTCTTCGGATTCGTTGATGACGGTCAGGTCGCGTACAACCGGAACGGCGTTTTGATAGTCCGCAAGATTGAGTTTCGGCGCGAGCGTACAGTCGATCGGATGCACCGGAACGACCGGCACAGCGGTTGTCGGCAATGCGGATACTTCTTCCATGGTGGCTCAAGACACCCGTGTGGCGGAGACGTTACAGCCCCTGGAACGAGCATATACCGTGCCACAAGCGACCTCACCGTGTGACTTGAGGCTTCACACAATGCAGACATTTGTAAGGTTGGCGTCCCAATGCGCTGTTGAACTTCTACGGCAACCCGGCGAGAGGCTGGGACATGTCCGCGAGACTGGAGAAAGTCCATAACCGACTTGGCTGGAAGTGGCCACATGAGGCAATTCATCCAGTGGTCATGACATCACTAAGCCGATCGGAACTGGCTAAAAGTTGCCTCTAGCTCACGTATATCGAGATAAACCCAAATCAGAAGCCATCCGCGCCCGATTCGTTGACGAGCATTTGTACACGGCATCAACGTGAAGGTCGCGGAACTACAGAAGGCGACGGGGACGGCACCTGCGGCCTAGACGTGCCGTCCCGAGCAGGCTCAGGCGGACCACTCGGCGATCCCAGCACAATGCCACCGGGTTTAAGTTCCGCAGCCGGCGCGAACGCAGGCGCATCATTCTTAATCATCCACCCTGCGCGAAGATCAGGGTGCGGAGACACCGAATCACTTGGAGGAACCTGAATCACTTTAATCAGGTAAACCTCCTTCACGAACACGTAGAAAAATCCAAGAGAAATCACCAGAATTAATACGCCAGTAACGGACGTCTTCAATACCAGTTTGTCTCGCCCGACAGACATTTCGCCACCGGCCTCAAAGGTTCCTTTGCCAGCCGAAACGAGACGAAATGAAATTAGCAATTGCACTGCAGACAGGGCCACGCCGGAGATTGTGATCGCTATAACCATCCACATCATCGCTGGAACTTGATGCTGTTGACGCACCAGGGCGCTTTGGGTAATTCCGAACGACTTGAGCGCCTCTTCTTCATTCGTCTGCGAGTAGCAAAGACCCTGGATGCTTGCCCAAGTCTCTAGCTTGCGGTCCTTTGGTTCGAGCCACTGCAACAATTCTCCTCGACATGTGGACATTCGATCGAGTTCATCACCGATCTTATCCGCAGGTGCGCGGTAATAAATGACCGCAATGCCAAAAATATTAACCAGAAGCAGCGCCACACTTATGCATAAAGTCATAACCCAAGATTTAACGACCCGACGCTGCGCCATGATTAATCAACCTATTGCCAAAGTATCCCATAATACGGATTTCCTCCCTGGTCGACGCAGTAGCATTGCGCGCCGGTTGGTCCATAGCCGTTTATGACGCAGCCACCCGGGGGAGAGAACGAGACATAGCAAACGTTGGAGCTCTGCGGCACGCCTAGGGGAATCATCCGGACGGGCATTGGCTGCCCGGATGGACTGTAGTTGATGGCTGAAGGGTCGGCAGACGCCTGCGGCAGCACTTGCGGCCGTTGGCTCGCGCACGGTTTTCCTGGAGTGCATTGGGCAGCATTCGCAGCACCACCGACAAAAACCAATGATATTGCTACGCTCAGACCGAAAAGACGGTTCTTGCTCATGTGCGCCTCACCTATTTGGCTGCCCCGCTAAGACAGAAAAACCATCGAATGGGGCACGACTGACTAAGGGAAATACTCAATTTCTTCGAATCACTCGAACTCTAGTCGAATATTATGAATCGGCATGCGTCCTCGACCGCAGTCGCAACGCTGTCCTATGACCAGTTGATTTGAGTGAGCAAGCATTGGAATACAGATCGTCGCTGTTGGCGAGAGCCCGCCCGCTTAGCATTCCTGAGCAAGTATCTGCACGATCCTATTCGCGCGCTATGCGTGACTGAAGCGTCAGCAATACTGAGCAAGTTCGCTCATTTTTGCTGAATGCCCTAGGTGCGCTGAGCGGCCACGTAGCGCCACACAGCTTCGCGAGCAGCAGTTTGGAGCTCGCGCGACTACGGACCGCTGCCGAACCTATATAGTGACCCAGCGGTTTCTGCCCAGGTCACGCTGCTAATTTGAAAGCTTCGTCTTGCGTCTTCATACCGAGCGCTTGGTGCAGACGCCGACTGTTGTAGAAGCCGATCCAGTCGCCGAGCACGCGCATCGCGTGCTGCTGGCTTTCGAAGCGATGTCGGTGCACGCATTGCTCTTTGATCGTGCGGATCACGCGCTCGACCAAGCCGTTCTGCTGCGGGCAATGCGGCGTGATGAACTCCTGGTTGAGCCGTAGCTGCGCACTAGGCGCGTTTAGTGCCGGCCGGTGAACACCAGACCGTTGAGCGCAGCAGGAACGGCCTCGGTATCCGGCCCAGCGTGCCGTAGCGAGCGATCAGTGCCTCTTCGAGGATCGCACCTGCCGTCGTTGCCTTGCCCGTTCTGGCCAAGTGCCAGCCGAGCGGCTAGCGGGCATGACAATCAATCACCAGGGCCAGCACCAGCCAGCATTCTTTACCGCCCCATATCCGGCAGAGATCCGTCGACCAACGCTCGTGGGGCGCTCCGTGGCCGACACCTTCACTTCTATCCGCGGGCGGCTGCCCAGCGCACGCTTGCGCACCTGCCAGCCCTTCAGCTGGAAGATCCGCTGCAACGTGTTCTTGTTCATTGCGAGGAGGCCCGTCACCGTGCGGTAGCCGAACGAGGGCCCCCCTCAATCATCGCTTTAATCGACTCGCCCAGCGCCACCCTCACCTTCGTCGGCCGGTGGCACCGAGCACCGCGCCACCTCGAACCAGCGGCACAGCTTCATCATTGACACCGTGATCCCATCTGCCTTCAGTCCCTGCTGGATCGTGACCATCAGGCCTCGTCCTTGCCCAACAGGGACGCTTTTTTTTCTGGCGCGCGGCTCCAGCATCGCCTCACCGTAAGCTTCCTGCAGATCCTTCAGCTGCCGCTGGTACTGCTCGCGCACATCTTCAGGCTTGGCGAATAGCGCGTTTTCAAGCCCGCGCTTGCGCTCATCCACCCCCGTCTCGATCTCCGACGAGGTGACGCCGAACGCCTGACTCGCCTCCGCTACCAACGTCTTCCCTTGAATGATTTCCAACACCAGCGCCGGCTTCCACCGCGCCGTCCCTGGCTTGATCTATTCGTCCATCACTGCGCTCATCGTTGTCTCCTTCGTCAAAGGTTACACCTGAGCAGGAATTCGCTGGGTCGTTACAAACATGCGCCTATGACGTAATAACGGCATGGCCGTTCCTAGCGGCCATGAATTCAAATGGCGTCAAGTTTTTTCATTGTTTTCTCGCCAAACCCGGACGATTTGAGAGGCACAAGTTGCGCCCTCAGTTTTGATCGATCCGCCTCAGACATTTCCGCCGCGACGCTCGTCAGCACCAGCGCCATATTGTACTGGCCATCGCTACCAACGTTCGGCATGCGCCCCACAATGACGGACACGCTGCGAGGATCCGCCAAATCGTATAAGAACTCGGTTGCATAGATGCGAATGGTACGGTCGTCATCGCCTGCGGCGTCCACGATAAGGCGCAGGTCATCCTCCTTGAGCTCGGCACTTATGTTCTTCCTCTCAGGCTTCATCGAACGCATCATCTCAACAAGAGAAACGAGGCTGCCGAGCCTGACGCGGTAGTTGCTGGGCTGGGTCCTCCAGAACGCCATCAGAGGCTCGATCGCCGACGGACCTGCTGCTCCAATCGACATACGGGCATTCGTGCGGATGGGGCTAGATTCCGCGGTGAGATCACGAAAAGACAAGGCAAGCTCGGCGGCAACAGTGCCAGCAATTGCAGTTTTAAAAGGACTAAGCAGATGCGACCAGGCGATGGCATCCAGACCGGGAGCTTCGGGCTCCTCACCGCAGCTTCCGACTCCCGAAACAAGCGTGGGGCTCGTCTTGTCCATCTCCATCAAGCGACCCTTCACGAAATCAACCTTCCATTGGACCGACGTCGTCGAGCCTAATGCGGCGACGACGACTTTCTGGTCAATGCATCCGAAGACCTTTTCTTTTTCTTGGACGCCCGCATCGCTTTTCGGAGGGGTTACCGTAACCCCTAGCACCTTCGACTTGAGTTCGTCGGCAAACACTGCGAATTCGTACAGATCTTGATGAGCATCCCCGCGAAACGCACCTAGAAAATGCGTTCTTCCAGCGTAAAAATCCACCGCGGAATCATGAGGGAATCCCGTAATCTCGACGCGCACAGAAGGATTGCGTATCTCGGGTATAACGATGAAGAAAATTACCACGCTCAGCGCCGCAACGCCCGCGAGCGTCACTCCTTGATAGTTGATCGTCGCCGTAGCGCCGAAGGCCCCTAAAATTATGCTGACCGCGCCTCCAATAATCAGTAGCGCCACAGCAGTGGGCAGCAGGTGAGTACCAAACGCTACCGCGCCGATTGCAAGCAGTACGAAACCTGCCCCCAAGCCCGCCCAGAATAGCGTTGTCGTCCGCTCGTTGATCCAGGTAGCCATACGTCCTCCCAAGGCCTATCGCGCGTCCAAATCCAAGATGCAATTAGCGTCAAGCCTGAAGCGACTGCTAAGCAAGCAGCGCTATGATGTTAGCCACGAGCGACAATCCGTTGCTTACTGCTCGGATCACATGCACGGCGTCGGCCAATTCTGCCGCAGATTTTTGCAATTCTGCTGTTGCGTCGCGAAGGTCGAGCTCCCGCGCTTTGAATTGCTCGTTGACATTTTTCAACTTCGCTGCTTCGAGCTTTAGTATTGCCGTACCGATCTTCTGCAAACTATCGCCATATCGGATTTGATCGTCCAAGCTCATAGCGCCGACGGTTTCACCCGGTATGGCATAGAGCTGCCCTCGAATCCGCCGAAGTGCATCAAGACTATCTTGAGTCAGCTCGAGATTGATCGTGGTCATATGGCTCTCCTAATCAGTGGTCGCTCTTGGCGGCTTTGAAAGTCTGCACCGCAGCTACGAACTCATTCACATCGGAAATGAGGCCATCCAACGCATTCAGGTCGGTCTTTCCCTGCAGAATGTCCGCCCAGACACTAGTCAGCTGTGCGGCCGCCGTATTCGCCGCAGCTAGCTGCTCGTTTACGAAGGCGCGCTTGAGCCACTGACTTCGAGCATCGGACCACGCGCTCGCATCGAAGGTGCCGTGGAGGTCAGCGTACGGTTTCACCACCCGCTCTTCCAGAAATAACGTGTTGTCCGCCTCGTACCGGCTTCTCAGGATGTCAGTTATGTTCGCGAGCTGTCGTTGCTGCAACGCTAGATTTGTACCTATGATCTTCGCGTCTCGCGAGAAAGCCCGCTTAATCTTTTGCGCTTGCACCGAGCTAGCGGCAAGCCCCGCCAGGGCTCCGAGTTGCGTCTTCTGGTCATCGGAGAGCTTCGCTTCGCCTCCAAGACTCGCATTGACCTTGTTGATACTGTCGCTGAGAGACTTGACTGCCGCACCTGCATCGTCCTTCACGGTAGAGTCGGCGAGCGCCTGAAGACTGAGAAAATACGCCTTCAACAATTTGGTCTGCGCACGAAAAACAGTGATCTGACCGAGAAGATCGAGCATCGCCGCGTCTCGTTCCTCCAGCCCAGCTCTTGGATTGGTGCTGACGCGCCCCTTCAGCAGCTCCTTGTTATCGAACTCGATCACTGCATCTGTGGTGACATCCAGAAGCGAGTCGACGGCGTCCGTGTACGTGATTCCAGTTGTAGATAGGTCCTTCCCTTCCTGGATCGTTTGAGTAGCGCACCCGCTTGCGAGCGTGACGATCCCGCAGAGGGCGAGCGCGAGGGCTCTCGAACTCATTTTCATTTCTCCTCAACTGTTGTGTGATTTTATCGACATCAATTTGATCGCTTCGAAAAGACCCTTGCTGACGCTGCCGCTCATCTGCCATGAGGGCGCACTGCTTTGCGCGAATTCGATTCCCCGGCGAGATCGGCCACTGTTGCGAGAGGAGAAAAGAAGAAATTACTTTGCCTTAGCACGCATCGCTGCCTCCTTGAATAGTTCCGACTGCTCTGTGTGCCCAGCTCCGGCCGCAATCTTGTGGCACGAGAACCTGCACGCTGCTAGTTCGACCGGGGGAGTCTCCGAGAGAGAGAGAGAGAAAGGATCATTCCCAGATGCTATTGAGGTAGACCGTGAACGGATCACGCGTGATCTCACGAAACACGATCGCTAGGGTGACATCGCTCTGATCCAGTGCTTTCGCGATGTAAGGCAGTGCTGCAACAGCGGCCGGATGATCAGGATCAGTCGGATCCTGTAGAGCGTCCTGCAGGTGCTTTATTTCAACGGCTCCACGCAGGCCGAGTGCACGGATTTTGTTCATGCCCTCGCCCAGATACTCCCAGCCAAGCGCCTGATTCATTAGATCCGTGACGACGTTAAACGACAGATTCGACCGCATTGTCAGCCGTACCGGATCGCAGTACGCGACTTGCGTGATCGTTGCGATGTCCTCGCTGATCAGGCGTGAAGCGATCGCCTCATTAACCCCTTGCAGCTTCACGATCTCGTCACCGACGACGCTCGCCTGCTCGTAACCTAGTCGGCTGGCTGCGGTGCGTCGTAGGAAATCCATCAGCGTGGCGAGCGGGAATGCCCCGGCCGCGAAGGCGATGAAGGCCGCCAGATCCTTAGCAGCTATTGCCGAAATGCTTACCCCGAGCGGAATCGAGATCGCCAACCGGAGCGACGCCCAGTTGAGATCAGATGGAGACAGGTCCAACCTGCGGGCGCGCGAGATGAGATCGTTCCCTACCCACATGTAGGCGCCGGCTACCGCGGACATTCCGACCGCGCCAATTTGCAGCGGAACGTAGTGCGGTCCGTCTACGGCAAAAGCACTTCCTAGGCCAATGTAAAGCGCAGTCGCACAGACCACGAGCAGCATGAGTAGCGGGATTGTGAAGTGGCGGCGCCCGTACCAGCGCAGGTACATCAAATCCATTTCGCTCATCGCGTTACTCAGATTGAACGTGCCGATGCGGCAGAACATTTCGAAGTATTTGAGCCGCGACTCCTTATTCAGTCCGTCGAGAATGTCTTTCTTCTTAACGTGCCAGCCGACAAAGAGAAACATTCCGAGCGGGAGGGAGACCAGGATCAAGCCAATAGCGATGAGTACGATCTGGAGTTCGAGCGCCGTCATGTTTGTCCTTTGTGGAGCGCCGCTTGAATGGCACAACCGCCATGAGGTCGTCGGCAACCGCTATGTAATGGCCCGAGACCAAAACCTTGAGACTAGATGGCAGCTCAGGAGCACTACGGCACCGGAGCGACTTGCTTGCTAGGTCGGAACACGTAGAGATCGGCGCTGATATCCCGCCTGATGACCAGATCGATCAAGACCGTTCGATCCGCCCCGAAGAGTTGCTGTTGCTCCGCAGGGGTAAGCGAGATCGCCCCTATGTCGTCATAGCCAAACGTGCTATAGCCCGCTGACTTGGGCTCGACCTGCGGATGGGCAGTAATGCTGACATCGAGCTTTCGACCGGCGCTCGTCACATTGGTCTTCAGTTGCGTGCAATTGAATAGCAGAGCGCGGAAAGAGGCATCGGCTGTGTAGTTGTGCACGTCGGTCAGTACGTGCTCTTGGACAAATTGCGTGAGCGGTTCGTCTACGTCATCGGGTGTCGGCGCGCTGTCGCCCTTGGGCACATACGCTTCGATCAGGTAGTCCGTCACGGGTTGCCCGAGATCGTCCGTGACCCGAACAACCGTGTTTTGGTACCCCTGCGTATTTGTACTTCCCTGCTGTTGGGTTTCGTTCGTACCGCTGAGCGCCTGGAGGGCGTCGCAGTGGTGATCAAACGTGATGTCTTCAGTGGCTAGCGCGTCGACAATGAGTTTTAGCGTTCCAGCGGATCCACCTTGGGCAATGCTGCCGTGGTTTTCGCCCAGAAGTCGGCAGAACGCCGTCCGGCCGATCGGCGCGTGAGCGGTCCAGATAGGATTCTGAGGATCTGAGGCAAAGTTGACGGAGATGTAGACCGGATTGAGGTTAGCCGTCGATACCCTGACGGTTCCGTCGCTCCCCGGCGAGTTGGCGATCGCTCGGATGCCAGTGTAACCATCGGTTCCTACGAGAACCGTACACAACACCCTCCCCGGGCCATACCACGTCTTCGTGGCATCGAATCGATCTCGGAGTGCGAGGTTCCAGGAGTAGGGGCTCGCGAGTTCCAGCCCCTTGAGGATGTGAGTTCCTGTCTGGAACGGCGTCCCTGAGTGAAATCCTTTCACCACCCGGCCAATGAATGATTGTCCCGTCGTGGCCAGCGGCGAGCCGAAGTTGGCCGGTGCGAGCATGACCAGGCGGAGAATCGGGTTAGATGCGGGGTCTTTGAAGACCGAAGTCATCCAATCCCGCACGACGAGAGCGCCCGTGCTGTGGCAGACAACATCGACACTTCTAGGGGCACGCGGAAGGTTTGCAACAGTCCAGGCACGATCCATCGCCTCGACGAGGTCGCGGTAGGTCACGTTGTCGTCGAGCGTGATGTAGTCCGCCAACTGGATGGCGGTCACCGGCCCCGGAACCCCTGCCCCTACGAGCCGATTCGCGATGTTATCGAACGACTCAGCGGAATCGCTCCAGCCATGAACGATCACGAGCACGGCGATACTCCCCCTTGCTTACACGTCGACAGCGTTGAAATGGCGCCTTGCGGAGGTCGCCACCGTCAACTGATCGCTTGGGTCAATTCTGTGGTCGCCACGCTCCGCTGGGGAAGCTCTAAAACTCACGCCGTGCATCAGCAGTGCTGAGCAGGATCGCTGAGGCGACGGCACTACTTGATGCCGCGACGGCAGCTTCAGCACACCTAAGTAGTTTGCTAGAGAGTTGCTGAGCGCCTTAGGGATAATGGGTATCTGCAAGCGACTGGGACGTTCGTCGGCCGCTTACGAGTAGGCGCATCATCTGAAGACCTGTTCCTTTCCCTGCTCGTTCCCTGTTCGTTCCCTGTTGGCTTCCCTGTTCCGTTACGGGGAATTTCGTCTCTCAAGCCCGCGAGAACTGCATCCCAGCTCGCTTTCCAGGTGCCTCGGGTCGGACGGGGGGGGGGGCCGAGAGACGCGAAATACCCTGAAAATTTCCCTGTTTACGGGAATTCGGTTCCGGAGACTGGTTCGCGCGAATCTGCGCACACCGCCATCGAGCTGTCTCTATCAGAGACAGCGACTCGATAGATAGTGCAAATCGCGCCCCAGTGGCGCGATTTTGCGTTTTGGGGTCCGAACTGCTGCACGAGCACGAGCCGACTATTGCTCGATTTGCGGCGGAAGTCTCCGGCCGGGGATTTCGCGAGTTCGGAGCCAGAAACCTGCAAACCTCGCTTGTTAAGCGGTTAGTGCCAGTCTCCCTGCTCGGCCGCGCAGCCGTGCGCCGCAACGCCTTTGATACCGCCCAAATCTCTCGAAGCGACTTCATACGTATTACGAAATCGTCAGGCCACCCACCGATAGTCTTCGGCCGGCATTGGCTTGGCTTTGCAACGCCGAAGCCCTAGGTGCGGCGAGCGCAGCGGGCCGCCACCGACCTGTTGCGGGGCAACAGCAGTTGACCTTACGCCCGTGAACAAGTCGGCGACCTTCAGAACTGGCGAAAAGGTCATTAGTAGCTCTGCGAGATGGGCTCCTGATGAGGACGACTTGTCGCGCCTGCGGTCAGCGCTGGCGAGGACGGAGCGCGGTAGTGGTCCGCGGAATCCCCCGCCGTTGAAGTGCGGCGGATGAAAGTCACATCGCGGGACTGTGCGAGAAGCTCTTCGCCGCCGCGTCGATTCCTGCTCTCGTTCAGCTGGCAAATGCATGGATAGCCACTCAGGAGAAGAGCGATCACGGATCGCTTGCGATGCAAACAGCGACGCAGGAGACTCAGCAGCCGTTGCGAAAATTGGTCCGGCGAAGTGATGACACTGACGCGGAGAAAGTTTGTCTGCACGGCTATCACGGGAATTGCCTCTACTTCTCTGTGGGGCAAGGCCATAGCGACGCGTGTCTCGGACTCGCAGTTGCTCGGCGATATAGAGCACCGCACATTCAATTTTTATTGGGAGCGTGTCAATCATCGCAACGGCCTGATGGCTGATCGCTGGTTGACACCGTCAGTGTGCAGCATTACGGGGACAGGCTTTGGGTTGACTGCCTGGCCGATTGGGGTCGAACGTGGCTGGATCACCCGGAGCGAAGCTCGAGACCTGACGTTGTGCACACTGCGGTTCTTGGAGCAACTGCCGCAGAGCGAACAAAGCTCAGGCTGCGGCGGCTATCGCGGTTTCTACTATCAGTTCATCGATGTGGAGAGCGGACTAAGGCTTGGTAAGTCAGTGCTTTCCACCGTTGATACCACGTGGCTTCAGATGGGCATGGTGGTCGCGCAAGGCTGGTTTGATCGCGAGGATGAGCAGGAAAAGGAAATCCGCCGACTTTCCCAGCTTCTGTTGGATCGTACCGAATGGGATTGGGTACAGGCTCACAGCATTGGAGGTAAGGCGCTCTCAATGGGCTGGTCGCCCGAGAGCGGCTTCATCGAACGAAATTGGGATGGTTATAACGAGGGCATGCCGCTGTATCTACTTGCGCTCGGCTCAGGTACGCATCCGGCCAAGGACGGCGCATATGAGGCCTGGTCGGCGCCGTTCCCGAACTATTGGCGTGGAGAAGGTGCTCGCAAATATCTCTCGTTCGGGCCCCACTTTGCGCATCAATATGCAGCCGTGTGGGTTGACCTTCGCGGCATCCGCGATGCGACGATGCGGGCCGCAGGGTTTGACTATTTCGAGAACAGCCGGCGCGCCACTTACGCCCAACGCGAATATGCCATTGCGAATCCCATGGAATGGGACGGTTATTCGAAGGACATCTGGGGCTTGAGCGCTAGCAATGGGCCGGGTGATGTCGTCATTGCTTTCAAAGGCGTGCCGACGAGTTTTCATGGCTATGCAGCCTACGGACCGAAAGGCATGCCTGATGAAGATGACCGCGGCACACTTGCCCCTATTGCGGCAGTCGCGTCCATACCCTTTGCGCCTGAGATCTGTATCCCGGCGGCCCGTGCCCTGCGCAATTTCCAAGACGGTCGGCTGTACGGCCCATACGGTTTTTACGATGCGTTCAACCCGAGCTTTCGAGACAGCCGCGCTCGTCTTCGGTCCGGTAGCGCTGATGCGCGCCTAGGTTGGGTTGACCATGACTACCTCAGCGATAACCAGGGACCTATCCTCTGCATGATCGCCAACTACAAGACAAGTACTATTTGGAATGCAACTCGAAGCGTGCCTAATCTGTTGCGCGGTTTGACAAGGGCGGGCTTTGTCGGTGGTTGGTTGTCCGCCCGACAAGATCGCTAGGTCCACAAGACACAGAATCCACCAGTGCCTTTATCCGTAACGTGAGTTCGAATACGAGGTGCTCCGCCAAATAGCTTTCCGGCGACGTCCGCCGAAGTCCAGAAACCCCGCCCAAAGCGGGGTTTTTCTTTGGGCGATCGTCCCACATCGTCCGAGGTCTTCCGTCTACATCCGGGGTACACTGGGGGTATAAGCCGGGGTATCTGGAAGTCTACTCGGCTCGATACCCCCGGCGACCGCGACCACGGACCACTGGTACCCCATGCCATTGACCGACACTGCCGTACGCAACGCTAAGCCCGCCCCTCTATGAGCGAAGGACCCTCGACGTCGAGATTGGCGAAGCAGTAACTCACACCCGACTTACACAAGGTTCCGCACACGCTTTCTCCATTAGTACCCGAAAGTCCCCACTCCCTTAAACTTCTCGAAAGCCCCATCTGCTCGCTGAAGAACAGTACCGGCACTACTAGAAGTATACGTACCACACGTCGTTATACCCGGCTGAGTGACGCTACCTATACTCTCAGACACCAGACCGACGGAGGGCGTCGTAATGTCCGTAACTTCACCCCAGGGGCTGGTCGTAAATGGAGTGGGGCCGAAGTGATCATTCTGGCTCTTCCAAAACAAATTGAATATATTGTTCTGATCGAGACGATCGAGCATCATTCGCGCCTGGATTGTCCCGCCACCAAGCCCCGATCGAGATATTGCCTCCCGCGTGATGAGAGCGTGAGTCTCCGTGTCGAATGCGAGAGCCGCACTGCAGACGGCCGACGAGACGATGAACAGAAGAATTTTTAGAGGCATGGAGAACATGTTCGACACCTGCGCTTGCTTTTTTTTAAAAAATTCCGCGACTACAAGGCAATATGGGAAGCCAGATAGAGCATCGAAGCGCCGGATAGTGCGGCAACGATTAAGTAATAAAGTGTGGGTTTATTTTTGCTCCGTCGAATGATGAACCCGACACCGCACAAGACAATCGTCATTACCCAGATAAAAAACGGCACTCTGATCGCACGAGCTGACGACGAATACATCGCATCTGAAAGCGCAATCCACCCAGCAAAAAATAGAAACGCACAAAGCATTCTAATTATGGTTTCAGCTGAACGATAAAATTGATCTTTGCTCATGACTGCCCCTGATTTTCGAGCGTATCGAAAGAATTTACATTTCAGAAATACGCCACACGCCATCGGCGCCCTGAGTTATAAGAAGCGGAAATCCACTGCGCGATTCATCCGAATTGTCGCGCACAATCGTAAGCTCTGCATGTCCAGGCGCCAAATTGCCGCTCATAACGAATCCAAGATTTGCACCGGCATAAACCATATAAGAAGACCACGCATCGAATTGCGACTTAAAGGTATCGCGCGCGGCGGGCTGATAGGCGAGCGAAACTCCCACTGAGTCCTGAGCCGAAAGTTTCGACTTCAAATAGATATATATATCGCACATAATTGATCTGCGCGCAGACGCATCATCGCTCGCTTCCTGTTGCTTCCCTGTTCGCTACCTGCTCCGACGCAGGATTTTTCGTCTATGCTGGAGCGAATCTCCGCGTCCTGCCTCGCTCTCCAGGCATCTCCACCCCGAAATAGTCTCCCGGAGACGCGAAATACCCTGCAAATTTCCCTGTTCACGGGAATTTGCCCCCAGAGACGAGTGATCGCGAACCTGCGCACACCGCCACGCAGACTGACCTTGTAAGTCCGGTCAGCGCGCGCTTGTCGCGTTCGATGCCGCGGATGCCCTGTTCGCCAACGGGTTCGAACAATGACGAGCATCCGATGTGGAGCGAGCGCTCCCCCACTGCACGTTTGAGGCCGGGGTACGGCGCTTTTGCGTAAGACATTCAACAGGCGCCATCTTCTCCGACCAGAGTGCGCCCTCCGCAACGAAAAAGCGCGCCAGGTGGCGCGCTTTTCGGCTCCTACAGACACCCGACTCCGGGGCGGACTGCGGAGCCTGCATTGGCGCCACGGGCACCTATTGGGGCAACACACAACCGCGGCCGTTCACCCGATGGCCGAGAAATATCGACCTGCCGGTTCCCGCGACGGCAGAAACCGCATTCCTCGTGACGCTGCAGACCTTGGACAACGCCACGATCCGTCGGCTCGTGCGCCGCGGGCTCGTTGCGCTCGGCCTCCCTGATGGCACCAGGGTTCGGAGATGACCTAGCGGGACAGAGCGGCCGGAGGCGAAGGCAGCGTAGCTTGCCGCGTCTATTTCCTATTTGCTCGCCACGGTGCGGCAGCCCGGACTATCTTGCTTCGCATCCGCCTGGGCTGTCTCGACGGCATCGACTGCGCACTGTCCGATCCACTCGCCTAACTGCTTCGCCTGCCCTTGTGTCATCTTGGCCGGGATCTTTTCGTCGAACCGCTGAGTGCACGCACGCATGGCCGACGCCATGGCGACTTCGCACTGTTCGGCAGTGGTCGAGAAGCACATGCGCATGGGCGTGTCCTTCTTGCACAAGGCGACCGGCGTGGAGGTCGCGAGGCGTTCGGTGAGTTCCGCCTTCGTCATCGTGTCGTTCGACGCCGTTCCCACAACCGACGTTTGCGCCACGGCATGCGCAGATGCCGCCGAAAGGAATGCCGCCACCAGCCATCCAGCCTTCATCGTCGCACCCTCCGAGTATGTGTCGGCAGAGTATAGGCGCGGATAAGTACGGCGCTCGTGAAACGTTTGTCATCCTTTTCGGCCACGGACGGGCCGGTGGGCCGAGAAGTCGGCCAGACACCATCTGCCGCTGACATCGCGGTACGCAGGCTTCTGCGTTTACATGACTGGCATTCCTCCCTCGGCGTGATGCGCCCCGACCAGCGCCGCGAGTCCGATTGCGGCCTCGCCGGCGGAGCGCTGCGTGCCACGTGCGCATCCGGTGATGCGCACGCGGCAATCCCACATTTCTAACCCGGGACCAGAAAAGCCACCGGCGTTCCTGCATGAGTAAGAGCAGGTGCTCAGCGCTACTCGGACGTTCCTTTCTCGACTTTCTTGTGATCCCGGCATGCGCTATCCAGCGAAGCAACCACATCCACGCCTTCAAGTTGCACGCCGGGAAAGAAGGTACCGCCCTCGGTCATAGTGACCGATCCGATCGTCGTCGGACGAATGGAAGTCCACGAACCGTCCTTGTTGGCTTTGAATGCCCCGCAATCGACGATCGCTGCGATCGCACCTTTCGAATGCGGTGCATCCGTCTTGCCGCTCATTGTTACGCCTTGCGGAGCCGCAGTAGCAGCAATCAACAATAAAGAATGAAGCAACACAGGAGTTCCTTGTCGTGAGAATTCAAGAGGACGCCGCTACGGGTCCTCGGCCAGCACGTACCTTCTTCCTACTTTGCTGCCTGCTCGATCGCGGCGACCAGACCCGATACATCGGTCAGGAAAGGCGTGTGGCCGGTGTCGAGCGTCAGTTCCAGACGGACGGGGGTGGCGGCGACCATCGCTTGCTGTAGGTAAGGACTGACGACCTGATCCTTCGCCGTGTGGATATACACCTTGTCGACCTTGCCGAAGCGTTCGGCCGTCAACTTCACCGGCGTGACGATCGGTGCCAGCGGCTCGTCGATGATCAGATCCGGCAACGCCTTGCGCAAACCTTCCGGTGCACCGTTCGCGAACAAGTCGGCGCGCGCCGCGTAGTCGACGGAAATCATGCCTTTGACCTCATCGATGTGCAGCGCCGGTCCAGCCTTGCTGTCGCGGTCCTGCTTGGCCAGCGACAGCATGGATTCGCCATCCTTCGGCAAGTAGGCGGCCAGATATACAACGGTCTTGATCTTGGCCGGTACGGCTTCCGCGACCGCCGAGACAGCAATGCCACCGAAGCTGTGCCCGACCAGCACGACCGGTCGCGTCTCGCCGTCGATCGCCTTCAGCACCGTATCGCGATACACGTCGCTATTGACGAGGTTCATCGACATCGGCGCGCTTGGACGGCCCGGCAGATTGACGTTGATCACGCGATAGCCGTCGGCCTGCAAATGGGCGCTGACAGCGTCCCAGATATGCGCGTCTTCGAATGCACCATGGACGAGAACGATGGCCGGCTTCTCTGCAGCCGGCGCTTCGGCGCCGATGGCGGCTGGTGTCTGAACGGATGGAGTTGATGCTTTCATTTCATGCTCCTGGACTGGCTTTTGTGGAGCGGACTGATTGCGACTCTCGCGCCGCCGCGAGCCGCGTCGTCGAGGCTCACTTCAATCACGTGCCGAATGAGGGCGACCCGCATCGACGCGTTCGTGAACCAGCGTCGCAGGCTGCCACGCGCCCCAGGGCGGGCGGGCATCAGCACCGGCAATGCTCGCGCGCTACATTGAGGGCAGGCGAATAACACGTTCGCCTGCCCTCACGGAGTCGATATCGCCGCAAATTACGATCTATTTCGCGGCATCTTCGATCGCCTTGGCGAGGCCATCCGGGTCGGTCAGGAACGGTGTATGGCCGGTCGGCAAAGAAAATTCGCGGCGAACCGGCGTGCCCGCAACCATCGTTGCCTGAAACGCGGGGCTGATCACCTGATCGAGTTGGGTATGCACGTAGACCTTGTCCACCTTGCCGAAATGGGCGTCGGTCACATGAACCGGGGTTGCCAACGGCGCAAGCGGCTCGTCGAGGATCAGATCGGGTATGGCCTTTCGCAAAGCCTCGGGCGCGGCATTGGCGAACAGGTCGGCTCGGGCCGAATATTCGATCGTGGCAATGCCCTTGTCCTTTTCTATCTTGAGGTGTGGACCGATCTTCGCGTCGGCATCCTGCTGCGCGAGCGAGACCAAGGAATCGCCATCATGCGGCAGGTATGCGGCGACGAAAACGAGCGTCTTGACCTCTTTCGGTACCTGCTCCGCGACCGCCGATATGACGATGCCACCGAAGCTGTGACCGACCACGACTGCCGGACGATGGAAATTGCCCAGTGCTTTCACGACGGTGTCGCGATAGAGGTCGAGGCTGACCTTGTCCGGCGCCATCGGAGCGCCCGGACGTCCCGGCAAGTCGACCGCAACGACCTGATAGCCGTCCGCCTTCAACTTGGCGGAGACATGGCCCCACACCTGGGCATCCTCGAACGCGCCATGTACCAGAGCGATCGGCGGCTTTTCCGCCGCTTGGGCAGAGCCAAAAACAGCAAGAACTGAGGCAGCGATCGCTGCGATGATCGGTTTCATTTCAGTGTTCCTTGAAGAGTTCATCGGATTTGTCGACTGTTGGGGGAAATAACTGGCTGTCTTCCGTTTCATCTATTTCGTTCGTCCGGCCGCCTCCAGGATCAAACCGGCGATTCCATCCGGATGAGCGATCAACGACAGGTGGCTGGCCTTCACCTAGGGGACGAGTACGACAGTGCGTGCTTTCAAAGGAGCCGAAGCAGCTTCGCTGCTGCGCGCCGAAATCAGAGAGGCAGCCACAACAGGCATTGCGGCAGCCGAGAACGCACGCCTGTTCATCACGATAGGTCCCACACCACAGACCGACGCCTGCCTATCCAGGAAAATGCGCGGCCAGCCAGTGGTCGCTGTCCAAGGGTGCGTTGTGCCCGTTCGCTATGGCGTCGAATATCTTTTCGTGCTGCGAAACGAAGTCCTGCCGGCTGACGACCTTGTGGTTGTTTCGATCCATCAGCCTCATCATCTGCTCGGTCGCCAGCTGTTTGGCGTAGCCACCGCTCGAATAGTTGATCGCCGGAACGCTGGTTCGCGCTCCGATCCATTCGTTGTCGTCCAGCACTCCGTTGTGATCGACGTCGAGCGCGTCGAAGATCTTCCCGAAGTAAGCGACGATTTCATCGTGCGTGACCTTGCCGTCGCCATTCGCGTCGATCTTCTGGAACATCGTCTTCGTGCGCATGCTCTTCGCGTATGCCTGCGTGCAGAGCAACTCTCGAATGTCTTCGACGCAGGGCGCGACAGTCGGAAGAGCGGCCAACATGATCGCGAGCAGTGCGACGCGACGCATGGCGATGTTTGTAGTGAACATGACGACTCTCCATCTTCGATGTTGTGCCGACTCGAATCGCGTTCTTGCATCAGACCGGCTGATCGGCATGGCGGTCATCGGCGGCGGACGGCTGCGCCTCACGCAGCCTGCTGCGTTTCCGTTGCTGCCTGGGAATCCAGGAACGCTCGAGCGTGATTGACGAAGAGTTCGTGGTGCTGGAACAGCGCGCCGTGACCGGAGTCGGGATAGAGAATCAGCTGCGCGTTGCTCATGGCCGAGAACATTGCATAGGCATTGCTCGCCGGCAGCATGGTGTCGTGGCTGCCACTGACCACGAGCACGGGCAGGTTGATGCCGCGCAGAGTCGCGTGGTCGGGGTCGGGCGTGGCGCACCAGGTAATCAGTGCCTTGGCTTGCGGATCGGTCACGGCGGGGCCGCTCTCGACGTCGCGATCTTCGGTGCGCGCATAGGCCCGATTCAGGAACGCCTTGCCGGCGGCTTGGCTGGCCGCGGACGGCGTGAAGAACAGCGGCAAGCGCGGGTCGGGCGTATCGGGCTTCGAAAAAGCCTCTTGGAGAACCTGGAGCAGGTGTTCTTCGCCGCCCCGAGGTGCAGTACCGACGAGGATGAGCTTGCGAACCAACGGCCCGCGCTCCATGGCGATCTCCTGAGCGATGAAGCCGCCCAAGGAAAAGCCGAGTAAATCGACCTTGGAATAACCAAGTTGCGCAATAAAAGCGATGGCGTCGCGGGCCATCGTAGCGATGTTGTCGGGAGTGCGACCCGTCGAGCGACCGACTCCGGCGTTGTCGAACACAACCACCGTACGATCAACCGCCAGAGCGTTGACCACAGCCGGGTCCCAGGCGTCCATGTTGCCCGAAAAGTGCTGCAACAGGATCAGTGGAGTTCCGGTCGCTGGCCCAAGTTTGCGATAGGCGAAGCGGATCCCATGGGCGTCGACGTATTGGGTCGGCGCCGTTTCCAACCCTCCTGATTCACCGGCCGCGAACTTGTTCATTCTCAGAACTCCAGATGACCCTGTGGGATTCCGCCCGTGCTGAGCGATACGCAGGCGGCGACGGATGCGGTGGATTCCAAATCGCTCGCAGCGCTACCAAACGGACGAGACGATTGTGGCCCCTCGCCAACCTTGATCCCCTATGGAAATCTGCAGCCGCAGCCCTATCCTTTTCTGGACGCCCGCTTCGAGATTGCTTCGCACGCCACGCGATCGTCATCCCCCAAAGGCCGGACGCGCCTGCATCGCCCTCCGAGTTGCCGGCGACAAAGGAGGACGATCACGGTGTATCGAAAAGGGCCGCATGTGCCGCGCACAGCGCACCTGGCTCCGGCATTTCGGCATGAAATCGGGCGCTCACAATGGCGAGCGCGAGCGGGATATTTCTCGTCGGGGAACGATCAGGTGAACGCTGGTACCCGCGCCCACGGTACTGCGGATCGACAGACTGGCTCCGATGCGCGACGCTCGCTCGCGCATGCCCCGCAGACCAAAATGACCCGGCTTTCCTTGCGCGCGCGTATCTTCGTCGATGCCACTGCCGTCATCGGTCACGACGAGCTCGAAATCTTTGCCGTAGACGAGCCGTATCGTCAATTTCTTCGCCTGGGCATGGGCACACGCATTTCGAATCGCTTCATAGCCGATGCGATAGAGCTCGCTTCGCAGGGCTGGACCGAGCTCTGCAGGCGTGCCCTCCGTCGAGAGTGAGATTTCCATCGGCTGCACACCGGAGAGCTCGGCGGCTGCGCGCCTGAACGCCTCCGTCAGGTCGTCGCGTTCCTCGACCGGAACGCGAAGGGAATCGACCGCAGCGCGTACCTCTCGAACGGCGCGCTCGAGCCACTCGGAAAGCTTTTCCAGCGCCCAACGCAAGCGATCGCGATCGCCATGCTCGTGCAACACGCCGTCCGCGACCATCTTGCTGCCTTGAATAGTCTGCAGCAGCGTGTCGTGCAACTCTCTCGCAATCCGGTTTCGTTCCTCGAGGCGCTCGCTGAACCGAAGGTGCATCGCGCGTTTGATCTGTCTGACGCGGGCGACATACAGGGCGCAGATGGCGGCCATCGCCAAGATCAAGGCGACGACGTGGGAGAGTGTGGTCTGGTACCACGCGGGCGCCACGACGAACGGGAATTCCGCAATCGCCGGATTCCATACGCCACCGCTGTTACAAGCCGAGATCTGGAACGTATAGGAACCCGGATCCAGATCGTTGTAGAACGCCTGGCGTCTCGTGCCCGCGTCGGTCCACTCCTCTTCTTTGCCCTGCAGCTTGTATCGAAATTGCACGCGCTGGGGAACCGCGAGACTCGTGGCGGTGTAGTCGATCTGCAGATTGCGCAGGAGAGGCCCCAGACGAAGGCCGCTCTTCGCGCTCCGTGTTTTTCCGTTTGCGGTGATCCTTTCCACTATTACCTTGGCCGGAACATCGTTTGCCGCAATATGGTTGGGATCGATGGTGAGAACCGAGGTGCTGTCGGTGAACCACAATCGCCCGTCGCTGGTCCTTGACGAGGCAACAAAAGGCACGTAGCCCGAATGCGCACCGTCAATGGGGTCGAGATGCCTGAGCTTCACGACGCGTTCCGAATCTCGCCACCACGCCTCGACCTCATCGCGCGCAACCTGCATCAATCCGCATTCGGCAAACAACCAGAGATCGCCGTGCTCGTCGAAGATATGCGTGTAAAGATAGGCGCATGGGAGCCCGTTGCGCTTCGTGAGCATTTGCTTGCGACCGTTCCTCCACGCCGCCAGTCCAATGCGAGTGGATCCGTACACCGAGCCGTCCGATTCCACCGTCAGTCGCTGCACGAACGATTCCGGGCTGTGTTCGAACGTGACGACTTCCTTCAGTGCGCGATCCTCGTACTTCGCGAAGTCGCCTGAAAAACGGCCGAGCAAGCCGAGCCAGATACCCGAGGAGCCTGCAGCGAGCGTCCTTACCGGCGGCGAATCGGGCAGCACTGCCTCATCGATGACGCGGGAGTTCCGAAAGCGGAAAAGTCTGCGCTCCGGAGTCAGCGTCAAAGCGAGGATGGATTCGTCGACGAATCCATCCTCGCTTTGACGCTGACTCCGGAGCGCAGACTTTTCCG